>ENA-ORRN01001983-ORRN01001983.1-human-gut-metagenome-genome-assembly--contig:-NODE-1983-length-13558-cov-3.214249_pt1 | contig 13558 bp, 10 predicted proteins | sample MGYA00242174_ERZ509132 | MGnify/ENA primary metagenome ERZ509132 (study PRJEB26280, sample SAMEA2338671) | human gut metagenome | biome: human gut; feature: human-associated habitat; material: faeces...
TTCCTGCTTCTTTCCCCGTCTTTTATAGGACAAGACAGACCATTGTCTACAGAAACAGTATAATAAATACCCTTTATATACTTAATCCGTTAGTTCACAACACTGAACAGTTTGTTCCAGCATTAGAGAACACTTTGTTTCAGTATAGAAAAACACTTTGTTTTCATATAATGGAACGAACTGTTTTGTTAAGGGAAACAAAGTGTTCTCTATAAGGAAACAAAATGTTTAGTTAAAGGAAACAGTTTGTTTTACTTAGCATACTGCCTGGAATGAATGTGCATCAAAAAATAGTAAAAGATAATGCAGGAACTATTGTAGAGGAATATAGAAAAGGGCACGAACTACGCAGACTTACAGAAAAGAATTTATTCATCCGTATTGTCTGCGTGATTCGTGCCCGAAGAAGGGTGTTTACTTCACGATTCCTTTGGAATTCTTGATGAAATTGATGATATTGTGTATCTCGTCACTCATCGGTACTTGGTCTTCAATCTTCTGCAAGGCATCCTGCACGCTGAAGTTTCCCTGGTATACCAGACGGTAGGCATTTACGATATGGCGCAATACACGTTCGGTAACCTGGTGTTTGTGTTGAAGCACAGCAGCGTTGATACCGTGGTATTCTGCCGGATTACCGTTCATGATGATATAAGGCGGTACATCCTTTGATATGCGGCAGCCTGCTTGGATCAGTACCCAACTTCCAATGTGGCAGTATTGGTGCAGAATGACGTTGCTGCTCAGAATGGTGCAGTCGTCTATCTGACATTCTCCGGCTACGGTAGTCTTGATGCCCAGTACACAATGGTTGCCTATCTGCACGTCGTGGCAGAGGTGTACACCATCCATCAGGTAGTTTTCATTGCCGATGCGGGTAGCGCTTCCTACATGGGTAGCACGGCTGACAACCACGTTCTCGCGGATGTCGTTATTATCACCGATAATCAGCATGCTGTTCTCTCCCGTATAATGGAAGTCTTGCGGTTCGGCACCCAGAACGGCATTGTGATGCACCTTGTTCCCTTTTCCCATGCGGGTACCGTGCAGAATTTTTGCCCCCGACATAATAATACAGTCATCACCGATTTCCACGTTCCCTTCGATAAAAGCAAAGGGCTGGATGGTTACATTCTTGCCGATTTTTGCGGCAGAATCTACATAAGCTAACGGACTTATCATAGTAATTAGCGATTAATGATTAATGATTAGTGATAAATGGTTAGTGATTAGGATTTACTATTTCATTAATCGCTAACCACTAATCACTTATCGCTCATTTTATTCTCTTCCTCCTCCAAGTGCTTGATACAGGCTGATAACCGCCTGCATGCTGCTGAAGGTGTCGGATACTTCTGCAAGCTGTGCGCTGAGATAAGACTGCTCGGCAGACAAGACTTCCAGATAAGTCGACGTGCCTAAGTTAAACAAATCTTTTGTATCTGAGGCAGCTTGGCGGGCAGAATTTACTTGAATAGTGCGTGAAACGGCTTTGTCCTTCTCCATTTGATACAGATGCAGGGCGTTGCTCACTTCATTTCCGGCATTCAGCAGGGCGGTTTGGAACTGAATCTTAGCCTGCTCCTCTTGTGCCTTGGCTTGTTTCAGACGGGCAATGTTGGCACCGCGATAGAACAAGGGTTGCGTCAGCGAACCGATGGCGGAAGCCAGCAGTTTACCCGGGTTGACGATACCTGCACCGGAGTTATTGGTCCAGCCTCCCGAACCGCTCAATGTAATCTGCGGGTAGAAAGCGGCACGGGCGCTGTTGGTATTATAGTAGCTGGCAGCCAGTGACATCTCGGCAGCTTTCACGTCCGGACGGTTGGATAGCAACTGCAAGGGGATACCTACTGAAAATTCCGTAGGCAGCTGTTGCTCTTCCAGCACACCGCGTGCGATGTTCTGTGCTGGTTGGTGCAACATCAGGCAGAGGGCGTTTTCGGTTTCGCGTATGCTCTGGCGTATGTCGGGCAGTGATGCCATGACTTGAGCGTAGGCAGTGCGGCTCTGCTCTACGGCAGCAGAAGTGGTTCCGTAGATGCCTGCATCTTTCATGGCTTGCACGGTCTCCAGGTTCTTTTTCAGAATCTCGACGGTGCCTTCGGTGATTTGCAGTTGGCGGTCCAGCATCAGCAGGGTGTAGTACATGTTGGCTACGCCGGCGATGACTTGCGTCTGGACGGCTTGTTCGTAGAATTGCGTCTGCTTCAAGCTAACCTTTGCTTGTCGCTTCGGGTTCAGCAGTTGACCGAAGAGGTCGACTTGCCAGCTTGCGGTGACAGGCAGGGAGTAGATTTGTGTAGCCTTTCCCTTGTCCCAGCTGCTGACGGTTCCTTGCGGAGACAAGGCAAGCGTCGGAGCATAGGCAAGACGGGCAGACATCAGTGCGGCTTGTGCTTGTTTCACGTTCAAGGCGGCACTGCGCAGGTCACCGTTGTTGGTGAGTGCTTGCTCGATAAGTGTCTGCAGCTGCGGGTCTGTGAACACTTCTCTCCAAGGCAGATTACCGAAGTTGGCCGTATCTGCGGCTAATGTATCGTTCACGGACGCCGTGTCGCGATACAGTCCGGCAGTTGTTATGTCTTCGGGTCTGTCGTATGATTTGTAGATGTGGCAACTGCTCAGCAGGGCAGTTGCACACATCATATATATTATTTGATTTTTCTTCATTGTCTTCTCACTTATTTTTTAGCGTACTGTTCTATTTCCGTATTCAAATCGCTGTTGTCAAGGTCTTCCCATTCGATCGGTTTCACTTTTTCCTGCAAGTACTGGAATACCACGAACAAGGCAGGAACGATCAGGATCTGGAAGATCATACCGACAAACATACCACCAATAGCGGCAGTACCCAGCGTACGGTTACCGTGAGCACCTACACCAAAGGCGAACATCATCGGCAACAAACCGACTACCATTGCCAGAGAGGTCATCAGGATAGGACGCAGACGGGCAGCGGCACCCAATACGGCAGCCCAGGTAATACTCATACCCATACGGCGACGTTCGAGGGCAAACTCTACGATCAAAATAGCATTCTTTGCCAACAGACCCATCAACATGATCAACGCGATCTGCATATAAATGTTATTCGACATTGTGCCCAATATCATCTTCAATGCCGGGATGCTACCTAACGCAGCCCAACCCTGTACAAACAGGAAGCTACCCATCAGACCGAACGGAATTGAAAGCAATACAGCCAACGGCAATACATAACTTTCATACTGTGCACTCAGCAACAGATAAACGAACACGAAACACAAGATAAAGATCAAGCCGGTAGTACTTCCACTCGTTTCCGCCTCTTCACGTGCCATACCTCCCAACTCATAACCGAAACCGGCAGGAAGGGTGGTACTTGCCACTTCTTCCAGTGCTTTCAGTGCCTGACCGCTGGTAAATCCGTCAGCCGGGGCAACCATCAGTTTCATTGAGGTATACATGTTAAAACGGCTGATGATATCCGGACCATATACTTTCTCTATTGTAATAAACTGGGAGATCGGTGCCATTTCGTTACCGTTTCTGACCTTGATATTCTTCAACGATTCCATATTCGCTCTCATAGAAGGATCGGCCTGCACCATTACACGGTACATCTTACCGAAGCGGTTGAAGTTGGAAGCATACAGACCACCATAATATCCCTGCAAAGTCATAAGGATATCGCTCGGACTGATGCCTACTTTCTTACAGGCTGCCGCATCGATAATATATTGCGGGAAGTTCGGGTTGAAAGTAGTCTGGGCCGACTTGATTTCCGGACGGGCCGTCAATGCTGCCATATAGTCTTTGGAAACATCAAAGAATTTCTCCAGGCTACCACCGGTCTTATCCTGCATATTCAACTCGATATCACTGGAAGCGGAATAACCCGGAATCATAGGCGGAGTAAAGAACAATACCTGTGCATCCTTCACCACTTTCTGGGCACGCATGAATAAACTACCGTAAACTACTTCCGCACTCTGCGTCATAGAACGTTCTTCCCAGTCTTTCAACTTGATGATGAATGAACCGTAAGAAGGTCCCTGACCACCGATAAAACTGAAACCGGTAATAGCCGTACGTGATTTCACAGCCGGGTCGGAAGCGATCAGACTATCTACACGTTCCATGATTTCCAATGTACGTTCCTGAGAAGCTCCGGGAGGTAATGTTACAGCTCCCATGATAGTACCCATATCTTCATTCGGCACCATACCGGTCGGCGTTACCTGCATGAAGAAGATCAACAGGGCAATAGAGGCAGCTACAGTTCCGAATGCCAGCCATTTCTTCTGGATAAAGAACAATACACGCTTCTTGTAACTCTTTAATAAAGAATCGTAAGCCACATTGAAAGAGGTATGGAAACGGGATACGAATGTCGTCTTCTTTTCACCGTGTTCATCATGAGGTTTCAGGAAAATAGCACAAAGTGCCGGACTCAATGTCAAGGCATTCAATGCCGACAAACCGATAGCAATAGCCATTGTCACACCGAACTGACGATAGAATATACCGGCTGTACCTCCCATGAAACTTACAGGGATAAACACGGACATCATCACCAATGTAATAGAAACAATCGCTCCGCCAAGTTCACTCATCGCATCGATAGATGCCTGTTTCGCCGATTTATATCCCTGGTCCAACTTGGCATGGACCCCCTCGACGACGACTATCGCATCATCGACCACAATCGCAATGGCAAGTACCATCGCACAAAGTGTCAACAAGTTGATACTGAATCCGATCAGTGACAACAGGAAGAATGTACCGATCAAGGCTACCGGAATCGCAATAGCAGGAATCAAGGTTGAACGTAAATCCTGCAAGAACACATATACCACAATAAACACCAGGATAAAGGCTTCCAGCAAAGTTTTGAGAACCTCATGGATAGAAGCATAAAGGAAGTCGTTGGCATTCATGGATACTTCAACCTTCATTCCCGGAGGCATAGTCGCCTCTGATCTCACCAGCAAATCCTGGATATTATTGATCGTTTCTGTTGCATTCGTTCCCGGCATCTGATAAACGATACATGCTACTGCATTATGGCCGTTTACTTTATTTACATAGTTGTAAGTCAAACGTCCCAATTCGATATCGGCAATGTCCTTCAGACGAAGCACTTCACCGTCGGGCAATGCTTTTACTACAATATTATCAAATTCTTCTGCTGTTTGCAGACGTCCTTTATAACGGATCGTATACTGGAACGACTGGTTTCCCTGTTCACCGAAAGAACCCGGAGCAGCCTCCACGTTCTGTTCAGCCAACACGTTCGATACATCGTTAGGCACCAGCTTATATTGTGCCATTACATCCGGCTTCAACCAGATACGCATAGAATAATCGGTACCCAATACGTTGGCATCACCGACCCCTGGTACACGCTGTACTTCAGGAATCAGGTTGATCTTTGCATAGTTTTCCAGAAATTTCTGGTCGTAACGGTCTTCCGCATCATAAACGGCAAAAACAACCAACATGGAGTTCTGACGTTTCTGGGTAGTCACACCGATCTTCGTTACTTCGGCAGGCAACAGACCTTGTGCCATCGACACACGGTTCTGAACGTTTACTGCTGCCATATCCGGGTCGGTTCCCTGTTTGAAATATATGGAGATATCGGCAGAACCGTTATTGGAAGCATTTGATGTCATATACATCATGTTCTCTACCCCGTTGATCTGGTCTTCCAGCGGTGCAATCACACTATTCAATACAGTCTGCGCATTGGCACCTGTATAAGTGGCCCTTACCGAAACAGTAGGAGGCGCAATGTCCGGATATTGGGTAATAGGCAATGTGAACAAACCTAATATACCCAGGATGACAATCAGGATGGAAATCACCGTTGAAAGCACCGGACGGTTAATAAATCTATCTAATTTCATATGTTACTTTTTTATAAACGAATATCACCGGGAAAGCCCGGGTTATCCTATACCTTTAATTAATTAAAAGCTGTTTTTAAATTTCCTTCGTTCTGGTCTTTCATGGCCTGCTGGAACTTTGCAGCCTGCTCAGCCTGTGTAATCGGCGTGATTTCCTGACCGTCTCTTAAACTCTGAACGCCTTCAACAACGATCTTATCACCGGATTTCAAACCTTTAGTAACCAGATAATTCTGACCATCATCCAAAGAGGAAATCTGAATTTCAACATTTTTAATTTTATTATCGGGTTGCAGTACATATACGAATTTTTTGTCCTGGATTTCAACCGTAGCTGACTGCGGAATCATAATAATACCTTCCATAGTGTAAGGGAATACCACGTTTCCTGTTCCCCCGCTTCGCAGGATTCTTTTGTCATTCGGGAAAACGGCACGCATACTAACCGAACCGGTCGACTGGTCGATAACGCCACTGACAGCATCGATCTTACCGGTTTCTTCCAGCATCGTTCCGTCTGCCAACTGTAACTGAACGGCCGGCATCTTATCCAATTGTTCTTTCAGTGTGCCTCCGGCTTTTGTGAGCTGCAACAATTCCTTTTCCGTCATTGAGAAATAAACATATACTTCTCCGATCTCAGAAACAGTTGTCAACGGACTCGAGATAGAAGGGCTCACCAAACTTCCGATACGGTAAGGGAAAGTTCCGACAACGCCATTGGAAGGACTGGTCACTTTACAAAAAGATAAATTCTGTTCCGCACTAACCAAAGAGGCTTCTGCCTGTGCCAAGGATGCCTTTGCAGACATCAATTGGTTGACGGCTGTCTCATATTCAAAAGAACTGATAATAGCATTATTATACAGGTCTTTCTTATTCTTTTCTGTCAATGTCAACGTTTTTACGTTTGCATCTGCCATAGCAACTGCTGCTTTGGCCTGGTTCACTGCCGCCTTATACTGCGTGGGATCAATTTCAAACAAGGGCTGATCTTTACGGACCGTAGCTCCTTCATCGACACATAACTTAACAATAAAACCCGACACCTGGGGACGGACTTCAATATCCTGCGTACCTCTGATAGTCGCCGGATAGGAAGTTGTCTGATTGCTGGAAGATGAATTCACGGTCAAAACAGCATATTCACTGTCACCTAACTTCATGCCGCTCTGGCTGTTACCACAGGCGGTTAATAAAGACACTCCCAGCGCAAATAATGCAATTTGTCTACATTGGGTAATAGTAGTTCTCAACATTTGTTTATCCATAATTATAATTTAATATATTTCTGCCTTTTATTTTTTCGTACATTTATTCCTGAAGGCTTGTATTATCAGACTCGACAACAAAGGGACTCATATCCTAAAAAACGTACAAATGTAGAATCTTTTTATTGCACTTTTACCGTTTATACATTCTTTTATACTAAAAAATAGCTTTATTTATATGTAGAGATCAAACAGATAGCTATTTTTTGCCGGATCGAAAGTAAATTAGTCCAAAATTGCATACATTCCGTTGTTGTTGTTTGTTTATTCAATAATTTAGTTTAAATTTACAGCTATCTATAAACATAATTAATCTACAATCTGATGGGACCAAAGTTTTCTATTTCGGAAGTATGCAGTACTTCATGGCAACGTACTAAAACTCAGATATGGGTTTTAGCCGGCTTATTGATAGGTATGACAATAATTTCTTTTACGCTGAGCGCTTTTGCCATGCCTATGCAAAAATCCATAGTGGGTACAATCGTTATTAATTTGATCAGTTGCATTATCTCCTGCATTTTTGCATTAGGATACATGAAAAACATATTCCAAGCCCTGGATGGAGAGGAACCGCAATTCTCGGCCTACGGACAACAGGCCCGTAAAATCATCACTTATTTTGTGGCTAATCTTTTTATGGGGATCATCGTGGTGTTCGGTATCTGCCTGTTCATTATTCCAGGCATTTATCTGGCTCTCCGATTGCAATTTTTCACCGCTTTCATTGTTGAAGAAGATACAGGTATCATCGAATCTCTGAAACGCAGTTGGGAAATAACCCGCGGACAGGGCATGCCGTTATTTATGCTTATGCTGGCTATGATCGGTATTTTCATATTGGGACTTATCCTGCTGGGTATAGGAATTTTTGTAGCAATGCCTCTTATATATATGATGTATGGCTATGTTTTTCGTAAATTAAATGCACCTTTGCAGATTATTGAGGAATTATAATTTTTATAACACAAAACAAACAGTCCGCAGAATCTTTTCATGTTCTGCGGATTATTTATGATAACAGAATTGCCCTATGGGGAAAACGTATAGAATAAAAGATATAGCAGAATTATCCGGAGTTTCTACCGGAACCGTCGATCGTATTTTGCACAACCGTGGCAAAGTGTCGGAAGAAGCACAGAAGAAGGTCGAAAAAGTATTAAAAGAGATAGACTATCATCCGAATCTGATAGCCCGTTCGTTAGCCCTCAAGAAAAAGTATAAATTCGTTACATTGATACCCTCTTTCGGACAGGGGGAATACTGGGCAAAGCTGTCCGAAGGGATCAACAAGGCCGAACAGGAATTATTCAGTTACAATATTGAGGTCGAGCGGATGTACTTCAACCAGTATGACAGAAGTAGTTTCGATAATTTGATTCCCAAAATAGAAGAGGCGGATTGCCAGGGAGTAATCATAGCAACCCTTTTTAAGGAGAGCGTTATCCAACTCACGCAACAACTCGATAAACTCGAAATCCCCTATGTGCTGATCGATGCCTTTATCGAAAATACCAATTGTATCGCTTATTACGGAACAAACTCCTATGATTCCGGATATATCGCCGGGCGGTTACTTTTTGAACAGATACATCCGGAGGACAACATCGCTATTTTCCGCTTTATCCGTAAAGGCGATATGCATTCAACTCAGGTTATGAAACGTGAGGAAGGTTTCCGCGATTATCTGTATGGTCACGATTTTCTGGGAAAAATATACCCTGTACATATTCATGCCGATGAATCAGTAGAAAACAAAGAGATACTCGACTCTTTCTTCGCAACGCATGAAGAGATCAAGGCTGGTATAATCTTCAACTCCAGAGCACATGTCCTGGGTGATTATTTCCAGCATCAGGACATCGACAAACATTTTAAACTGATCGGTTACGACGTGATCGAATCGAATCTGAGCCATCTGAACAACGGATACATCACCCATCTGATCGCCCAACGGCCGGAAGTGCAGGGATTCAATTGCGTCCGCGCTTTATTCCGTCATCTGGTATTAAAAGAAAAAGTCGAACAAATCAATTATATGCCTATTGATATACTTATCAAAGAGAACATTAAGTACTACAATAACTATATTTAAAGGCATAAATTAATTATTTTTCTTCTATATTTTTTTTGTTTGACAAATAAATACTATACATTTGCACCCAACGTGTGCTCGCGCACATATTGAACATAAAATGGAAATATCACAATAAAAATCATCTATAAAATGGCTAATTTATTTTGTATTAAAGACAGAGTTGTCATCATTACCGGAGGAGCCGGTATTCTGGGTAGCGGAATCGCAGGCCATCTGGCTGAAGAAGGTGCTAAAGTTGTAATCCTTGACCGTGCAGTGGAAATCGGAGAAAAAATCGTTGCCGATATCAAAGCAAAAGGTGGCGAAGCCTGTTTCTTCCAGACTGACGTTCTGAATAAAGAGATCCTCGAACAGAATAAAAAAGATATCCTTGCCAAATATGGCCGCATCGATGCATTATTGAATGCTGCCGGTGGTAATATGGCCGGTGCTACAATCGGTCCGGACAACAACATCTTTGACCTGCAGGTCGATGCTTTCAAAAAAGTGGTAGACCTGAACCTGTTCGGCACAGTGCTTCCTACTATGGTTTTTGCAGAAGTAATGGCTCAACAGAAAGAAGGTGCTATCGTAAACTTCTCTTCTGAATCCGCTCTTCGTCCGTTGACACGTGTGGTCGGATACGGCGCAGCAAAAGCTGCCATCTCCAACCTGACCAAATATATGGCCGGTGAACTGGCTATCAAATTCGGTGAAGGCTTACGTGTAAATGCTATCGCTCCGGGATTCTTCCTGACAGAACAAAACAGGACATTGATGACTAATCCGGATGGTTCTTATACGGAACGTGCCAAATCTGTCATTGCCCACACACCGTTCAGACGTTTGGGAACACCGGAAGAATTATTCGGTACGATTCAGTACCTGATCAGTGACGCATCCAAATTTGTAACCGGAACAATTGCAATTGTCGACGGCGGTTTCGATGCTTTCTCAATCTAAATGCCTAATAATATGCCAATAGGTTAATGTGCCAATATGCCAATTACTTTAAAGCATATGCCGTAGCCAATTGGCACATTGACAAATTAATAAATTATTTTCTATGTATTTATGCGAACAAACTTGGCGTTGGTACGGGCCGAATGATCCTGTCAGCCTTTGGGATATTAAACAAGCCGGAGCAACCGGTATCGTAAATGCTTTACACCATATCCCTAACGGGGAAACATGGACAGTAGAGGAAATCATGAAACGGAAAGAAATGATCGAAGAGGTAGGCTTGAGATGGTCTGTTGTCGAAAGTGTTCCCGTTCATGAACATATCAAAACACAAACCGGAGATTTCCAGAAATATATCGACAACTACAAGGAAAGTCTGCGTAACCTCGGAAAGTGCGGTGTTAATGTTGTGACATATAATTTTATGCCGGTACTTGACTGGACACGTACTGATCTGGCTTATACGATGCCGGACGGTTCAAAGGCTCTTCGCTTTGAACGTGCAGCTTTCGTTGCTTTCGACCTTTTCATCCTGAAACGTCCGGGAGCTGAAAACGATTACTCGGCAGAAGAGAAGGCTAAAGCGAAAGCTCGCTTCGATATAATGACCGAAGATGACCGTAAACTACTTACCCGTAATATGATTGCCGGTCTGCCCGGATCGGAAGAAAGTTTTACGATCGAACAGTTCCAGGAAGCACTGGACCGCTACAAAGATATCGATGCCGAAAAACTGCGTTCCAACCTGATCTACTTCCTGCAGGAAATTGCTCCGGTAGCCGACGAAGCGGGTGTTAAACTGGTGATCCATCCGGATGATCCTCCCTACTCCATCCTCGGTTTACCACGTATCCTGAGTACGGAAGACGATTTCAAAAAATTGATCGAAGCTGTTCCGAATCCAAGTAACGGTCTGTGCTTGTGTACCGGTTCATTCGGTGTTCGTAGCGACAATGATCTTGCCGGTATTATGGAACGCTATGGCGACCGCATCGACTTCGTTCACTTCCGCAGCACACAACGGGATGCAGAAGGAAACTTCTTCGAAGCAAACCACCTGGAAGGTGACGTGGATATGTACGGTGTAATGAAAGCGTTACTCGAGTTACAACAAAGACGTGGTTGCTCGATCGCTATGCGTCCGGACCATGGCCATCAGATGATCGATGACTTGAAAAAGAAGACAAATCCGGGTTATTCCTGCATCGGACGCCTGAGAGGTTTAGCTGAACTTCGCGGCCTGGAGATGGGTATAGCCAAATCTCTTTTCAATAAATAACAGAGACTGAAATTTCATTTCTTATTGATTTATAATGAAAAAAGCGTTCAACTCCGGTTGGCGCTTTTTTCTGTTTTATGGTTTTCCAATACATTCACCAGACCATTGAAAAGCATAAACAAATGAAAAAGAACTATAAAGTATTCCTGATAAGGACTTTAGACTGGATTGTTTTTTCTATTTTTGTCCAGCTAAAAAAATTTCATAATGCCTAAGATCTACAGTTATATATTATTATTTATTACACTAATAACACTAAGTACCTGTTCTTCGGTACTATCAGTGCAATCACCACCATCCGTTTCCGATCAGGAATTTAACATGCTGTCTCCGTCAACAGAAATCCCTCTTCCCCAAATAGATATATTCCTTCCTCCTACACCGGAATTGGGAAAAACAGAATATGCACGTAAAGATATTACTGAGGATTTTTCTCCACGGGAAAAAGCCGATATAGCTGTTCCGGATCCAAAACTTCTGGCTGACGAAAACTCTCTTGTTATCGACCTGGCTCTCATGACAGATGAAGATTATGCTTTTCCACTCCCCGGAGCAAAAGTCATATCGCCCTATGCCGGCCGCAGAAGACATCATTCCGGTGTTGATCTGAAAACATGTGCTAATGATACCATCGTTGCAGCCTTCGATGGAATTGTCCGCATGGCAAAACCTTATGCTGCTTATGGTAATGTTGTAGTCATCCGTCATTATAACGGGCTGGAAACAGTTTACAGCCATAATTCCAAAAATCTGGTTAAAGTAGGTGACCGCGTAAAAGCCGGTGAACCGATCGGACTAACAGGAAGGACAGGCAGAGCTACTACGGAACATCTGCATTTTGAAGTGCGTATCAACGGGCAGCACTTTAATCCTGATAAAGTATTCGACCTGGGAAAACGAAAATTGCAAAACACTTGCCTGGTCGCTACCAAAACAGGAAAAAATATTGCTGTAAAAGCTATCGATATACTCCCGCAACAGCGTACCAATGAATACCAATACTCTTATTTAGGAATCCCTGTTCCGAATAATAATAAAAAGCTGGATTTGTAGAATAAAAAAGACAGAGCTTGAGAATGCAAACTCTGTCTTTTTATAAGATCATCTTCTTTTCTAATCTACTTAGGAAGTTGAGGAAGTTTCTCAAATAATACCTTAATCCTTTTCTGCAAATCTACCGGCAGTTGAGAGAGATATTCTTCCGGAGCTCCAAGCTGAACAAAATCCATCATCGTATAAACATCTTCATTTACATTTTTCCAATAATTCGGATTATTTTGCATGGCAAAAAATGTAGGTGACTTAAGAAGTTCCAAGCCTCCTTCTACAACCTTTTTCAATGATTCTTTTAATTCCTTTTCCGATTCTTTTATTTTCTCTGTAGTTTCATGTGTCCCTTCATTCAACAAGGAAAATACTTTAACTTTCCATGACCAGGTTCACAATACAATCCTGCTTTTGATCCAGAAAGGCCAGTACATCCGTTACTGCCTTTTCATGAAATTCCAAAAGGCCATGAGCAAAATAAGGTGTTGCCTCTTCATCAAAACGAATACGAAGATCAAAAAATCTGACGCCAAATTCATACTGTTCTTCAAGAGACAGGTTCTGACATTTTCCGGTATTCCAAGCTAATATCTGGACCAGTCCGGTTGGCTTAAGATTAGTCATCGAGTTGTGAGTTCCTAATTTAAGCATAATATGGTTATTTAAGTGATTAGTAGAAGCTGATTTTCAAAGGGAGCTTCATTCTGCAAATATAAACATTTATCCATACCTGATGTAAAAAACAACTGATATTCTTATTTATTTTCTAATTTGGTCCATAAACAAAAAAGACCACTGATTTTCAGTGGCCTTCGTGGAGATGGAGAGATTCGAACTCTCGTCCAAACGAGGAATTAATCTGCTTTCTACATGTTTATCTTCGCCTTCGATTGTCGGGACCAAGCAAGACCGAAGCCACCCACTTAATCCTTATCCTCTAAATTTTCGCCTGAAACCCGAGGCTCATTTCAGACTATCTCCGATATTGCTGCACCACCTGATCGGAACGCTTCGGAGCCACAGCATC
>ENA-ORRN01001993-ORRN01001993.1-human-gut-metagenome-genome-assembly--contig:-NODE-1993-length-13516-cov-15.462744_pt1 | contig 13516 bp, 9 predicted proteins | sample MGYA00242174_ERZ509132 | MGnify/ENA primary metagenome ERZ509132 (study PRJEB26280, sample SAMEA2338671) | human gut metagenome | biome: human gut; feature: human-associated habitat; material: faeces...
GCGTTGCCATGTGCGTGAACGATGTCATCTGCGCCGGTGCCAAGCCGCTGGTGTTTCTGGATTACATCGCCTGCGGCAAAAACGTGCCGGAGCGCATTGCCGAGCTGGTTGCCGGTGTAGCCGAAGGCTGCGTGCAGGCTGGCTGTGCCCTGGTTGGCGGTGAGACCGCCGAGATGCCCGGTTTTTACCCGGAGGACGAGTACGACCTGGCCGGCTTTACCGTTGGCGCTGTGGACAAGAGCAAGATCCTGGACAACTCCACCATGCAGCCCGGCGATGTGATCATTGCCCTGCCTTCCACCGGCGTACACTCCAACGGGTTCTCCCTGGTGCGCAAGATCTTTGACCTGGAGAACAACCCCAATGTGCTGAAAAAGACCTTTGACGGCATGGACAAGACCCTGGGCGAAGCCCTGCTGGCCCCCACCAAGATTTATGTCAAGCCTGTGCTGGCCGTGATGAAGGAAGTTACCGTCAAGGGCGTTTCCCACATTACCGGCGGCGGCTTTTACGAGAACATTCCCCGCAGCCTGAAAGCCGGCTGCTGCGCGGTGATCAAGAAGAGCGATGTGCGCACCCCCGTGCTGTTTGATGTGCTGGCTAAAGAGGGCAACATTCCGGAGCGCGATATGTTCAACACCTTCAACATGGGCGTTGGTATGATTTTGACCGTGGCTGCCGAGGATGCCGACAAGGCCATTGAGATCCTGAAAGCCAACGGCGAGGATGCTTACCGCCTTGGTGTGATTGGCGAAGGCAGCGGGGTGCAGCTGGTATGATGAAGATTGCTGTGCTGGTTTCCGGCGGCGGCACCAACCTGCAGGCCATCCTGGAAAGCGAACGCCGCGGGGAGAACCCCAACGGTAAGGTTACCCTGGTGGTTGCCAGCAAACCTGGTGTGTATGCGTTGGAACGCGCTGCAAACTTCGGCGTGGAAACCGCCGTGGTGCGCCGCAAGGATTACGCCACCAGCGAGGAGTTTGACACTGCCCTGCTGAGTGTGCTGAAAGACCATGGCATTGAGCTGGTGGTTCTGGCAGGATTTTTGAGCGTGCTGGGCCCCAGCGTGATTGCCGCTTACCCCAACCGCATCCTGAACATCCACCCCAGCCTGATTCCCAGCTTTTGCGGCCCCGGCTACTATGGCCTGAAAGTGCATGAGGAAGCGCTGAAGCGCGGCGTGAAAGTGACCGGCGCTACCGTCCACTTTGTCAACGAAGTGTGTGACGGCGGGCCCATCCTGCTGCAAAAAGCCGTGGAAGTGCAGCCCGGTGATACCCCCGAAGTGCTGCAGAAGCGCGTGATGGTGGAAGCCGAATGGAAGTTGCTGCCCCAGGCCATTGCCATGGTGTGCAATGGCGAAGCCTGACCGAACAAGGAGGATTCCCGCATGAAAAAGAATCTTTATACTTATCTGGCCGGTAACGAATATCCCGGCCGCGGCATCTGCATCGGCCGTTCGCCGGACGGCACCAAGGCCATGATTGCTTACTGGATCATGGGCCGCAGCGCCAACAGCCGCAACCGCGTGTTTGACGCCATCCCCGGCGGCATCCGCACGGTAGCCGCAGACCCCGCCAAGCTGGAAGATCCCCACCTGATCATCTATAACCCGGTTCTGACCCTGAACGATACCACCATTGTGACCAACGGTGACCAGACGGATACCATTTACCGCTACATGCGGGATAACCTGTTCCCCGGTTACGGCTTTGAAGCAGCCCTTGCCACCCGCACTTTTGAGGACGATGCCCCCAACTTTACCCCCCGCATTTCCGGCGTTGTGGATATGCGTCGCGGCGGCTACAAGCTGAGCATCCTGAAAAGCTGCGATGGCAACCCCGCCAGCGTGCAGCGCCAGACCTTTGACTATCCGCAGCCCGTTGCAGGCGAAGGCCAGCTGATTACCACCTACCAGAAAAACGGCTCCCCCATCCCCAGCTTTGCCGGTGAGCCGCTGCGCGTGACACTGGACCAGAACGATGCCGACGAATTTGCCGGAAAGTTGTGGGAATCCCTGAACGAAGATAATAAGGTCAGCCTGTTTGTGCGTGCCATCACGCTGGAAACCGGCGATTATGAAGATGTGATCCTGAACAAATACAACACGGTGGAGGGCTGAACTTATGAACGAATTCCAGCTGAAATACGGCACCAACCCCAACCAGAAGCCTGCCCGCATTTTTATGGCAGACGGTTCTGATCTTCCCGTTACCATTTTGAATGGCAAGCCGGGCTACATCAACTTTCTGGATGCGTTCAACAGCTACCAGCTGGTGCGCGACCTGAAAAAAGCCCTGGGCCAGCCTGCTGCTGCCAGCTTTAAGCATGTTTCCCCCGCCGGTGCCGCCATTGGCCTGCCACTGGACGAAACGCTGAGAAAGATGTATCATATTAGTGCAGAGGCTGAGCTTTCTCCCCTGGCCTGCGCTTATGCCCGCGCCCGCGGTGCGGACCGCATGTCCAGCTTTGGTGACTGGATCGCCCTGTCTGATGTGTGCGACCTTGCCACCGCAAAGCTGATCCAGCACGAAGTTTCGGACGGCATCATTGCCCCCGGCTATGACGCCGACGCCCTGGAAGTGCTGAAATCCAAAAAGAAAGGCAACTACAACATCGTTGCCATTGATCCGGATTATATCCCCGCTCCGCTGGAGCGCCGCACCGTATTCGGTGTCACCTTTGAGCAGGGCCGCCAGGATCTAGAGATCAGCGTGGATACCATGCTGCAAAACTTTGTAACCGAGAACAAGACGGTGACCGATGCCCAGAAACGCGATCTAATCATGAGCCTGATCGTGCTGAAATACACCCAGTCCAACTCCGTCTGCTATGTGCAGGACGGCCAGACCATCGGTGTGGGCGCAGGCCAGCAAAGCCGCATCCACTGCACCCGCCTGGCAGGCCAGAAAGCCGACAACTGGCAGCTGCGCCATATGCCCAAGGTTCTGGACCTGCCGTTCCGCGAGGATATCTCCAAGCCCAACCGCGATAACGCGATTGATGTTTACATCGGCGATACCCCGGAGGATGTGATTGGGGATGACGTTTGGGCCGAAACCTTTACTGTGCAGCCTGCCCCGTTGACTGCCGAGGAAAAGAAAGCCTGGCTGAGCAAGGTAACGAATGTTGCCCTGGGCAGTGATGCATTCTTCCCCTTTGGGGACAACATTGAGCGCGCCCGCCGCAGCGGTGTGACCGCCATTGTGCAGCCGGGCGGCTCCATCCGCGATGATCAGGTTATTGCCACCTGCAACAAGTACGGCATTGCCATGGCGTTCTGTGGTATCCGGCTGTTCCACCACTAAGCAAAAACGAAGTTTTTGCTAAATAATAAATAATAAAGAATAATTAAGAATGAAGGTGTGCCGCAAGCGGCACGGTTTTGGATATTAGAGTTCTAATATTTTTTAAGCGGTGCGCAGCAACGCGGTCCACCTTCATTATTCTTTATTCATTATTCTTTTTTCATTTCAAGCTAAGGAGTTTGCCATGAAAATTCTGGTTGTTGGCGGCGGCGGGCGTGAACACGCCATTATCCGCGCGCTGAAAAAAAGCCCCGACTGCGGCGATATCTGGTGTGCCCCTGGCAACGGCGGCATTGGTTACGATGCCACCTGCAAAAACATCTCTGCAACGGATGTAGACGCCATGGTCGCCTTTGCCAAGGCAGAAGCCTTTGATTATGTTGTTGTTGCACAGGACGATCCCCTTGCCCTTGGCATGGTGGATGCTTTGGCCAAGGTAGGCATCCCTGCTTTTGGCCCGGATGCCGCTGCCGCCCGCATTGAAGCCAGCAAGGTGTTCAGCAAGGACCTGATGAAAAAATACGGCATTCCCACCGCCGACTATGAAACCTTTGACGACCCCGCCAAGGTTATGGATTACATCCGCAGCAAGGGCAAGTACCCGGTTGTTATCAAGGCGGATGGCCTGGCGCTGGGCAAAGGCGTGCTGATCTGCCAGAATGAGCAGGAAGCCGCCGATGGCGTAAAGGAAATCATGCTGGACAAAAAGTTCGGCGCTTCCGGCAACCATGTTGTGGTGGAAGAATTTTTGACCGGGCCGGAAGTCAGCGTGCTGTCCTTCTGTGATGGCAAAACCGTCAAGCCGATGGTTTCCAGCATGGACCACAAGCGCGCTTTGGACCATGACGAGGGCCTGAACACCGGCGGCATGGGCACCGTTGCCCCCAACCCCTGCTACACCCCCGCCATTGCCGCCGAGTGCATGGAGAAGATTTTCCTGCCTACGGTTGCCGCCATGCAGGCAGAGGGTTGCCCCTTTAAGGGCTGCCTGTACTTTGGCCTGATGCTGACCCCGGACGGCCCCAAGGTGATTGAATACAACTGCCGCTTTGGTGACCCCGAAACCCAGGTAGTACTGCCCCTGCTGGAAAGCGACCTGCTGACCGTGATGCAGGCCTGCACCAACGGCACGCTGGACAAGACCGAGGTCAAGTTCAGCGATGGCGCTGCCGCCTGTGTGGTGCTGGCTTCCGGCGGATACCCCGTTGCCTATGAAAAGGGCAAGGAGATCACCGGCCTGGAGAATGGCCAGGTGCCCGGCGCTGCCGATGTGACCGTGTACCATGCCGGTACCGCCATCAAGGATGGCAAGCTGGTTACCAACGGCGGCCGCGTGCTGGGTGTAACGGCAACCGCCGCCACCCTGCCCGAAGCCCTGAAAAAGGCTTACGCCGCTGCTGACTGCATCCATTTTGACAAACTGCACCGCCGCAGTGATATTGGTGCCCGTGCCCTTGCGGCAATGAAAGCACAGGAGGGTTAAACAAGAATGGTTTACCGCATTTATGTAGAAAAAAAGCCCGGCTTTGACGGCGAAGCCCAGGGCCTGAAGCATGAACTGGTTGAGCTGGTTGGCATTAAGGGCCTGAAAGCTCTGCGCCTGTTGAACCGCTATGATGTGGAAGGCATTGACCGCGACCTGTTTGAGAAAGCCATCCCCACCGTGTTCAGCGAACCGCCAGTCGATGTGACCTATACCGAGCTGCCCACCGCCAAGACGGTGTTTGCTGTGGAGTATCTGCCCGGCCAGTTTGACCAGCGTGCAGATTCTGCTTCCGAGTGTATCCAGCTGCTGAGCCAGGGCGAGCGTCCGTCTGTGCGCAGTGCCCGCATCTACCTGCTGGACGGCGAGCTGAGCGCAGAGGATCTGGAAGCCATCAAGAAGTACGTCATCAACCCGGTGGAAGCCCGTGAGGCCAGCCTGGACACCCGCGATACCCTGAAAATGGAATTTGCCGTGCCCACCGCTGTGGAAACCCTGAACGGCTTCTGCGCTTTGGATGACGCTGCGTTGGAGAATTTCCGCAATGAAAAGGGCCTGGCCATGGACCACGCCGACATTGTGTTCTGCCAGAACTACTTCAAATCTGAACAGCGCGACCCGACCATTACCGAAATCCGCCTGATCGATACCTACTGGTCTGACCACTGCCGTCACACCACCTTCGGCACCATCCTGAACGATGTCAAGATTGACGACGAAGTTGTGCAGGCTGCATTTGACCGTTACATGGCCCTGCGTGCCGAGACCGGCCGCGATAAAAAGAACCGCACCCTGATGGACCTGGCCACCATCGGCGCCAAGGCCCTGAAACAGCGCGGCATCCTGCAGAACCTGGACGAGAGCGAAGAGATCAATGCCTGCACCGTCAAAATCAAGTGCGATGTGGACGGCGAATTGCAGGATTGGCTGTTCCTCTTCAAGAACGAGACCCACAACCACCCCACCGAGATTGAGCCGTTCGGCGGCGCTGCTACCTGCATCGGCGGTGCCATCCGTGACCCGCTGTCCGGCCGCAGCTATGTTTACCAGGCCATGCGCGTGACCGGCGCAGGCGACCCGCTCAAGCCGGTTGCCGAAACCATGCCCGGCAAGCTGCCCCAGCGCAAGCTGGTTACCACTGCTGCTGCCGGTTATTCCAGCTATGGCAACCAGATCGGCCTTGCCACCGGCCAGGTTGCTGAACTGTACCACCCCGGCTATGTGGCAAAGCGTATGGAGATCGGCGCTGTTGTGGGTGCTACCCCGGCCAGCCATGTCCGCCGCGAAGAGCCCCAGCCCGGCGATGTGATCATCCTGCTGGGCGGCCGCACCGGCCGTGACGGCATTGGCGGCGCTACCGGCTCCAGCAAGGCCCACAAGCTGACCAGCCTGGAAACCTGCGGTGCCGAGGTGCAGAAGGGCAACGCCCCCATTGAGCGTAAGCTGCAGCGCCTGTTCCGCCGCGAGGACGCCTGCTGCATGATCAAGCGCTGCAACGACTTTGGCGCAGGCGGCGTTTCCGTTGCCATCGGCGAGCTGGCCGACGGCCTGAACATTGACCTGAACAAAGTTACCAAGAAGTACGAGGGCCTGGACGGCACCGAGCTGGCTATCAGCGAAAGCCAGGAGCGCATGGCTGTTGCCGTTGCCGCTGAGGATGCCGAAAAGTTCATTGCCCTTGCCAATGAGGAAAACCTGGAAGCCACCGTGGTTGCTACCGTTACCGAGGAAAAGCGGATGCGCGAAAACTGGAACGGCGTTGCCATCGTGGACCTTTCCCGCGAGTTCCTGAACTCCAACGGTGCCGAGCGCCATGCCGATGTGCATGTTCTGCCCGGCACGGTATGGCAGCCCCAGTGGGCCGGTTCCACCTTTGCCGAAAAGCTGGAAAACCTGGTTGGCGACCTGAACGTTTGCAGCCAGAAAGGCCTGGGCGAGCGGTTTGACTCCACCATCGGCGCTTCCACCGTGCTGATGCCTTACGGCGGCAAATACCAGCTGACCCCCACCATGGCCATGGCTGCCAAACTGCCGGTGGATGGCGAAACCACCACCTGCTCCGGCATGGCCTGGGGCTTTAACCCCTATCTGACTGAAGCGGACCCCTACCGCGGCGCTTACATGGCCGTTGTGGAAAGCGTGACCAAACTGGTTTGCGCCGGTTTCCGCCACAAGGATATGTACCTGACTTTCCAGGAATATTTTGAGCACCTGAACACTGCCCCCGAACGCTGGGGCAAGCCGCTGGCCGCCCTGCTTGGCGCGCTGGATGCCCAGATGGGCCTTGGCATTGCTTCCATCGGCGGCAAGGACAGTATGTCCGGCAGCTTTGAAGGCCTGGATGTTCCCCCCACGCTGGTCAGCTTTGCCACCGCCATTGGCAACACCGCCAACGTCATGAGCCCTGAGTTCAAGAAAGCCAACAGCTCTGTTGTCATCCTGAAGCCGCAGTACAAGGACGGCATGCCGGAGATCGGCAGCCTGCTTTCCATCTACAAGATCGTGGAGCAGATGATCGACGAAGGCAAGGTGCTGGCCGCAGCAACGCCGGGTTACGGCGGTGTTGCCGAAGCACTGTTCAAGATGTGCGTCGGCAACCACGTGGGCCTGTCTCTGAGCCGCGATATCAACCTGGACGACCTGTTCAAGCCCTGCTATGGCGCAGTTATTCTGGAGCTTCTGGATGCTTCTGCCGGTGAATTCCTCGGTTCCACCACCGTGGATTACGTCATCAACGTCAACGGCGAAAACATCGACCTGCAGCACCTGCAGGATGTATGGGAAGCAAAGCTGCAGCCTGTCTTCCCCTACCTCAAGGCTGGCGAGGAAGTTAAATCCCTGGAATACAAGGTTAACTGCTTCCAGCGCGTTGCCCCGGCTGTGCGCCTGGCCACCCCGCGCGTTATCATCCCTGTGTTCCCCGGCACCAACTGCGAATACGACACTGCACGCGCATTCCGCCGCGCCGGTGGCGACCCGCACATTCTGGTGTTGAAGAACCTGACCCCCGCCGACGTTGCCGCCAGCTGCGAAGCCCTGGTGAAAGAGCTTGACCAGAGCCAGATTCTGATGCTGCCGGGCGGTTTTTCCGGCGGCGATGAGCCGGACGGCTCCGCCAAGTTCATTGCGGCGTTCTTCCGCAACCCCGCTGTGGCCGATGCCGTCAACCGTCTGCTGAACCAGCGTGACGGCCTGGCACTCGGCATCTGCAACGGCTTCCAGGCATTGATTAAGCTGGGCCTTGTGCCTTATGGCGAGATCCGCCCGATTACCGAGAACGACCCGACCCTAACCTTTAACACCATCCACCGCCACCAGAGCATGCTGGTGCGCACCCGCGTAGCTTCCAACAAGAGCCCCTGGCTGAGCGAATGCAATGTGGATGATGAACACCTGATTGCCATCAGCCACGGCGAAGGCCGCTTTGTCTGCAATGACGGCCTGCTGCAGCAGCTGATCAACAACGGCCAGGTCGCCACCCAGTATGTTGACCTGAACTGCGTGCCCACCATGGATATGCGCTACAACCCCAACGGGTCTGTGCTGGCCATTGAGGGCATTACCAGCCCGGACGGCCGCGTGTTCGGCAAGATGGGCCATTCTGAGCGCAGCGGCGACAGCCTGTACAAAAACGTTACCGGCGACAAGTACCAGCCGATTTTTGAAGGCGGCGTGAACTACTTCAAACTGTAAGACATGCTGTAAGAAAGGAAACCCGACCAATGGCACATGATCGTTATATTTCTCCGTTTTCCACCCGTTATGCTTCCGATGAGATGCAGTATACTTTCTCGGACGATAACAAGTTCCGCACCTGGCGCAGGCTGTGGATTGCGCTGGCCAAGGCTGAGCAGAAGCAGGGCCTGGACATTACCGATGAACAGATTGCCGAGCTGGAAGCCCACAAGGATGACATCAATTACGAGGAAGCCATTGCCCGCGAAAAGCTGGTGCGCCACGATGTCATGAGCCATGTTTACGCTTACGGCCTGCAGTGCCCCAAGGCAAAGGGTATCATCCACCTGGGTGCTACCAGTTGCTATGTTGGCGATAACACCGATGTTATCATCATGCGCGAAGGCCTGCAGCTGGTGCGCAAAAAGCTGATCGGCGTGCTGGCCAACCTGGCCGATTTTGCCGAGCAGTACAAGGATATGCCCTGCCTGGCTTACACCCACTGCCAGCCCGCCCAGCTGACCACCGTTGGCAAGCGCGCTACCCTGTGGATGAACGAGTTCTACATGGACCTGCAGGAGATTGACCACCAGATCAGCCAGCTGGCCCTGCGCGGCGTTAAGGGTACCACCGGCACCCAGGCCAGCTTTATTGAGCTGTTCAACGGCGATTCTGCCAAGGTCAAGGCAGTGGAAGCCGATGTGTGCGCCCAGATGGGCTTTGACAAGGTTGTGCCCGTCTGCGGCCAGACCTACAGCCGCAAGGTGGACTACAATGTGCTTTCCGCCATTGCCGGTCTTGCCCAGAGCGCCATGAAGATGGCCACCGACATCCGCCTGCTGGCCAACTTTAAGGAGATGGAGGAGCCGTTTGAAAAGAACCAGATCGGTTCTTCCGCCATGCCGTACAAACGCAACCCCATGCGCTGCGAACGCATCTGCGCGCTTTCCCGCTACCTGATGGTGGATGTGCTGAACCCCGCCATCACCGCCGGCACCCAGTGGTTTGAGCGCACGCTGGACGATTCCGCCAACAAGCGCATCGCCATGGCTGAGGGCTTTTTGGCCGCTGATGCCATCCTGAACATTCTGCTGAATGTTTCGGACGGGCTGGTGGTTTACCCCAAGGTTGTCCGCAGCCGCGTGATGGCTGAGCTGCCGTTCATGGCCAGCGAGAACATCATGATGAAAGCCGTCAAGAAAGGCGGCGACCGCCAGGAGCTGCACGAGCGCCTGCGCGAGCACGCCGTGGCCGCTGCCGCTGTGGTCAAGCAGGAGGGCAAGCCCAATGATATGATTGCCCGCGTGGAAGCTGACCCTGCATTCGGTCTGACCCGCGAGGAGATCGAGGCCGAGCTGAGCCCCGAAGATTTCACCGGCCGCGCCCCGCAGCAGGTGGAAGAGTTCCTGGCCGAAGTTATCCGTCCCGTGCTGGACGCCAACAAAGAGGATCTTGGCCAGCATGTGGAGCTGAATGTTTGATTTATTTGGGCTTGAGGAATTATAAGATTACGATAGCATCATGATTGGATGAATAAGCGAAAGGCTGCTTCTTCGGTTGAAGGAGCAGCCTTTTTGAGTTTTAGGGGGATTATATTCCATCATACATCTAATTTATGGTTTTCGGAACGATCAAGACCGTTCCCTACAGAGCGCGTTTTATAACGCGCAATCATCATTTACCATACATCCCACCCGTAGGGGCGCACATTGTGCGCCAGCGGTCGTTTGCCATATGTGGGGGTAAATGATTGGCCACAGCCCGTTCACGAGACGATGACGAGCATCGTCCCGTACAAATTATTTGCGGCGTTTGCCGCAACCGGCAAGGTTTCTCCACGGCGGGATGAGGGCATCCCGCCCTACCGCACCGTAAATGATGGCTTTATTATCATGCTTCAAATCTCCCCCGCCGCCACATCGTCGGATTCTATGCATTGGGCAAGAGCGGTCTCATAGGGGATATCCCGCTGGATCATGGTCACATTATAGGTGGCAAAATTGTAGCCGTTTGCTTCGCAGGCGGCTTTTATTTTTTGCAGGGCGGGCTGCAAATCTGCCTGCTGGGGCTGCGATGTGGTTTGAATCGTAACCGCCAGCTTGGCCGGTACATGCTGCAGAATCTCCTTTTTAAACGGGGCGTCCAATGGCAGCCACTGCTGGTATTCCATGCCCAGATCAGAGATATTTTTCCCTGATTCATACGGCAGAATCACCATCACGCATTGCTGCTTTTCATCGTAGGGAATATCGTATTCCGGCAGGGCATCGACCAGGGCCGGTGCCAGGTCAGCCCGCGCTTCCTCGTCCATACGCCATGCAGTGTTGAGCCGGGCATCCACATACTGGGTGTGGTCAACGGTAGGGGTATCGCTGGTAAAGAGCCAGAAACTCGTTTCCACATAGAACCGTGTATCCCGGCTTTGCTGGGATTGCACGCTGACTGTATAGCAGAATCCCCGTATCGAACCTGCGTTTTCTGCCGTAAAAGTCTGGTCCGGGTAAAGTTTTTCCGCAAACTGTATGGCCCGGTGCATGGCCCAGCGCTCGCTGATGGGGTCGCCGTTGATGCAGTCAAAGGCCAGCAGCACCAAAGCAATCAGCACCGCCGCCAGAATGCCTGCCATCTTCCGCTTACTTTTCACTTTCATGTTTTTTCTCTCCTTTCCCGCTGGCATAGTTCAGCAGCCAGCCAATCAGGCAGCCAACGCCGCACAGCCCCAGCATAAAAACGCTGTACACAATTAGGGTGACCGGGTACTCCATCAGGGTGGCCCCATACTGCCAATAGCGCACGAAGGTCCGCAGCAGCGCGCAAAGGGCAATGCCCTCCCCCACTGCCATCAGCAGCTTCCACATCTGGGGGTCCTGATACACGGCCGCAGCACACACAAACGGGAAAATCAGGATGATCCAGTTGGAATGTTCGCCGTAACTTGTCAGCACCCCAAAGCCCATGCCCAGCGCTGCAAACATCAGCAGGCCGGTATTGTATTTGTGGCGGATTTTTTGCAGCAGGCGGGCATCATCGGGTGCGGGCAGGCTTTGTGGCAGGGCCCGCCCGCCGTCCGCCTGCCACAGGGTGCGGCATTCCGGGCAGGTTTGCAGGTGGGCTTTTACCAGCGCTTCACTTTCCGGGCTGGCAACGCCATCCTGCACCAGCGGGATCAAATCCCGGCAGACCGCGCAGGGAATTTCGGTTTCTGCTTTTCCCTGTTCTGCTTGCCGGTTTGTTTCTTTTTCTTGCGTCATTCGTCGTATCCCTCCTTTTGCAGGGTTGCTTTCAGCCAGGCGCGGGTACGGTGCTCCACCACCCGCGCGGATGCTTCGGTTATTTGCAGTTTTTGGGCAATTTCCTGGTACGAATACCCCTGCGCCCGCAGGTATACCACGCTGCGGGTGCGCTCGTCCTTTTGCTGCAGCAAAGCCTGCACGCGGCGCAGCTTTTGGCGGGCGGCGGTGGTTTCGGTCAGGGCATCATCGGTTATGTAGCGTTCCATCAAATCGTCCAGGCTGACGGACTGGTGCCTCCTGCGTAGGCTTTCCAGCCAGATATTGCGTGCAATGCCAAACAGCCAGGTTTTTACCTCGCACTCTCCACGGAAAGTGGGCAGCCGCTTGATGACCCGCACAAAGGTTTCGCTCAACAGGTCTTCCGCCTGCACAGGGTCGTGGGTCAAAAAGCAGAGGTAGCGGTACAGATCCATCCGGTAGCGCCGGTACAGTTCCTCCAGCTCCGGCAGTTTCATGCTTTGGCCCACCTCCTTTCGCTTTGTTCAGGCGCCTTACATGATATTGGTGGCCGCGGCCGCCGTTTTGTTACAGGCAGCGATAAAAAAAGTCCTGCCGCACCGCTTGGAAACGGCATCGGCAGGATCGGTTGTTCTTTTATTCCTGGCTTTGGGTGTCATCCTGGGGCGCATCGGCAGTCAGGTCTGCACCATCTGCCGCTGCATCGGCGGCAGCATCCGTGGTATCCTCTGCCGGGGGTTCCGGGGTCGGCTCCGGGGTGGCCACAGGGTTTTCCGCCGGCAAAAAGCGCGGCTGAATGGTGCCGTCCGTCTGCTGGTCCGAAACATCCAGCGTACCGCGGTCACTGCTTGCCAGGCCATCGCCACCGGTATCCAGAATGATATAGGCGGCAAACCGGATCTTGTAATCCAGATTGTTTGCCGTGCCCAGCTGGACCGACACACGGCCCTGATACAAAAAGCTCAGCTCGGTCATGTTCTGCATTGTCAGCACCGTGGTGCCATCCAGCAGGCCATACTGGTCCAGTTCGCCCAGCAGTTCGTTCAGCACCTCGTTGGGGGTCTCCTGTGCCGTATCGGCTTCGTCTGCATTTTCCGGCGTTGCGGTGCCGCTTGGCATGGCCGTTGCCAGGGCGGTCGGCTCGCTGGGGGCATCCAGTGTCAGGAAGCTGCCCGGCGTGGTGGCCGCGCCCTCTGGCAGCAGGGCATCCAGCTGCACCAGATTATCCGGCTCTGCCGGCTCCACACGCAGCACTTTCAGCTGTTCGCTTAGCACCAGCCAGCTGCCGGAATACTCCATCTTAAAGCGTTCCACCGCAGGCTGCACCCGGATGATCACGGTGCCGGGGGCCTGGCGGGTGACGACTGCCACATCCAGGTACGGCATCTGCGCCAACAGCTGGTCAGATTTTTCTTTGGTGGAAAAACCGTACAGGTTATCCCCCACCTGAATGCCGGTTGCATCGATCAGCTGTTGTTCGGTATAAATGCCGGTTTTGGCGGGGGTGGTGCGGTCCGCATTTTCCACCCGGAAATCCGTCACCTTGAACAACAGGTTGATGGAAAGCACAATGCCGACCACCAGCACTGCCAAAACGCACAGCACCCCGATGATGGCCTTGCGGCGGCGGATTCGCAGCTGTTCCGCGCGGGTAACGCGGCGCTGCACCTGTGGCGCGCTGGAACGGTACCCCGGCTTTTGGGGGTTCCGTTGGGGGCGGGGGCGCTTTTGCTGCTGTTTGGGCGGCTGACGTTCGGGCTGTTTTGCGGGACGCTGGCCGCTGCCCTTTGGCCGCTGCT
>ENA-ORRN01001994-ORRN01001994.1-human-gut-metagenome-genome-assembly--contig:-NODE-1994-length-13508-cov-12.890656_pt1 | contig 13508 bp, 9 predicted proteins | sample MGYA00242174_ERZ509132 | MGnify/ENA primary metagenome ERZ509132 (study PRJEB26280, sample SAMEA2338671) | human gut metagenome | biome: human gut; feature: human-associated habitat; material: faeces...
TGACCGAGAATGTTGCGTCACTTCGTTCCGTCAAGGTGGCTACACCCCCTTGCGCTGCTAAAGCGGCTATCCCCTGTGGACTTGCCGCCAGCAAGTTTGAAGATTAGACATAAACAAATCCTCCGCATGGTCTAAGCCATACGGAGGATTAACTGTTTTACGGACACCCGCTATGCGGGGGGATCTTTATTATATTCGCCCAATTACGTCCGTATAACATTGGCAAAATAAATATCAGAATTTATCAAAATGGCGGGAATATAATAAAGATTGGCATTGCTAACAATAAATAATGTTGATATAATAACAATATAATACAGGCACAGTATTTGAACTCTAAGGCACAGTTGAACAAGCGGAGCATGGCCGCATAGGCCGGGAGATAACAGCATATGGATGAAACGGTATTTTTGGCGCATATTGCGGAAGACGGAAGAGAACAAACGGTTGATGAACATGAGCGCGGCACGGCGGAACTGTGCGCAAAGTTTGCGGCGCAGTTTGGCGCGGAAGAACACGCCAAGCTTGAAGCGATGCGGCATGATGACGGCAAAAACACTCAGGGCTTTCAGCGAAGGCTGCGCGGCGGGCCGTCAGTTGACCATTCAACGGCGGGCGCATTTGAATGCTTCAGGGCTAACGCCGTGCACGAAGCGATATGCATTGCGGGGCATCACGGCGGATTACCGGACGTGGGTAATGCTAAAATGGACACGCCGGAGGACGGCACGTTCTTCGGCCGAATGAAAAAGGCCATGAGCGGCGGCATAGAAAAGCCGCTTGGTATGGATAGACCCATTACAGCACTGCCAAGGCCGAATTTCTACGGGGACAGGTTCTATGAATCCGTATGGATAAAAATGCTGTACTCATGCCTTGTTGACGCGGACTATTTGGACACTGAAAGCTTCATGTCCGGCGGAAAGGCGGCACGCGAAGAATACGATGATATGGCAACGCTGTTGGCATATTTTGAAAAGCATATTGCTCCGTGGGCTAACCCGCAGAGTGAGCTGAACAAAAAACGCTGGGAAATACTTTCTGCATGTCTTGCTGCGGGCGAAGGTCCAAAGGGAATATACACGCTGAGCGCACCAACCGGCAGCGGCAAAACCACGGCGTCGCTTGCATTTGCGCTGAAGCATGCCGTGAAGCACAGCATGCAGCGCATAATATACGTTATCCCTTACACATCTATAATCGACCAAAACGCCAAGGTATTCAGGGGAATACTGCATGATAAAAACGTGCTGGAGCATCACAACGGCATAGTATTCGATAAGGAAGATAAGGATTTCGATTCGGCGGACTACAAAAGTGCGCTTGCGGCGGAAAACTGGGATGCGCCGGTGGTGGTGACCACGGCGGTGCAGTTCTTTGAATCGTTTTATGCCAACCGCTCCTCAAAATGCCGAAAGCTGCACAATGTAACAAACAGCGTAATTATATTTGACGAAGCGCAGATGATGCCAAGCGAAAATCTGCTGCCTTGCGTTGCGGCAATAAGCACGCTGTGTGCGCATTTCAACTCCACCGCCGTGTTATGCACGGCAACACAGCCGGTGGTGGACGATTATATTGTAAAATACGCGCCAAACATTGCCATAAAAGAGATATGTCCGGAAGTTAGGCGGACATATGAGCAGTTCAAACGGGTCACATTTGAACAGGCAGGTGAGCTGGATGATGTGGCGCTGGCGGCGCGGCTTGGCGGGCATGAGCAGGTGCTGTGCATAGTCAATTCGCGCAAGGCGGCGCAGGCCGTGTTTAATAAGCTGCCCAAGGAAGGCAGGTTTCACCTGTCCACGCTGATGTACCCCGAACACAGGCAAAAAACCATAGACATTATCAGGCAAAGGCTGACGGACGGCGAGGTATGCAGGGTTGTTTCAACGTCGCTTATAGAGGCGGGCGTGGACATAGACTTCCCGACGGTATATAGGGAAATGGCTGGGCTTGACTCCATACTTCAGGCGGCGGGGCGATGCAACCGCGAAGGCAAGCGTAACCGCGAGGAGAGCATGGTTACCGTATTTACGGGCGAACACCGTGCGCCGAGAATGCTGAAAATGAACATATCTGCGGCTAACAGCGCCATGCGCGGGGAGGAGGACATAGATTCGCCGGAGGTTGTGCGCAAGTATTTCAATACGTATAGGACTTATCTCGGCGACGGGACGGACAAGGCGCGCGTGGTGGAGGCGTTTGAAAAGGACAAGGTTTACGGCATGATGCCGTTCAAAACGGTTGCCGAGAAGTTCCGCATAATTGACCAGAACACGCGGACGGTATACATACCGCTTGGCAAAGGCGTGGAGAGCATTGCGCGGCTGAAAAGCGGCGAAAAGTCCCGTAAGCTATTCAGGGAGGCGGGCCGTTACGGAGTGACTATATACGAAAACCAGTTTGAAACGCTCTATTATTCGGGCTGCATAGAAATGATAGACGATGAAAACGCCGTGCTGATAAACACGGGCATTTATGATGAAAAAATGGGGCTGAAGATAGAGGAGAGCAGCGACGCAAATTTTATGATATAAGCCAATGGCGCAAGAAAACTTGCGCCATTGACCATTTTGCTAAAACATAAAGATAAATGTTTCAATCCCCGAGGCAAAACTCGACAACATAGTATAGCACGGATATCGTGTGAATGCAAACATAAAAACAAAACTATTAAAACATAAAGATAAATAAAGTTGACAAATCACAACGGTGATGGTAATATATGGTTAACATAACAAAGATAAATGGCGAAAGGAGTGATATCTTGTCTGTAAGGATAGAAGTATGGGGCGACTACGCCTGCTTCAGCAGACCCGAGCTTAAAACGGAGCGCGTGAGTTATGACGTGATGACTCCGTCGGCAGCGCGGGGCATAGTTGAAGCAATACTGTGGCACCCGGGGCTGAGATGGCACATAGACAAAATATATGTGCGCGCGCCTATACGCTTTACAAATATAAGGCGTAACGAGGTAAAGGACGTTGTGAGCGGCCGCAAGCTTAAAACAATAATGGAAAAAGGCAGCGGCGAGGCGTACATTGCAACGCCCGAAAGCATTCAGCAGCGCGCGGCAATGGTGCTGAAGGATGTGCACTATGTGATAGAGGCGCATTTTGACATGACCGAGCAGGCCAGCGCAAGCGATAATCCTGCAAAGTTTCAGCAGATGGTAAAGCGGCGCGCGGAGAAAGGCCAGTGCTATCATCAGCCGTATTTGGGTACGCGTGAATTTCCTGCACGGTTTGGCCTTTGCGAGGAGATGCCGTCTTGCCCCGATGAGCTGAAAGGCGAAAGAGACCTTGGCTGGATGCTGCTGGATATGGATTATTCAAACGATGACGGAATCAGGCCGATGTTCTTCAGGGCGAGCATGAAGGACGGGGTCATAACCGTTCCGCCGATAGGCAGCGAGGGGGTGAAGTCATGATACTTCAGGCGCTGACTAAATTATATGAAGATTTGGCGGAGCAGGGCAAAATAGCGCGCGAAGGCTGGAGCACGGTGAAGATAAGCTATCTGCTGGAGATTGATGAGGACGGCACGCTGCTTGGCATCGTTCCTCAGTTCAAGGAAGTGGTTTCCGGCAAAAAGACGCTGTCCGTGCCGATGGAGAAAATATTGCCCGCAGCTGTGAAACGTTCCTCCGGCATTGCGTCGAATTTTCTTTGGGATAATTCCGCATATATGCTGGGTATAGACGGCAAGGGTAAACCTGAACGCGCTAAGGAATGCTTTGAAGCCTGCAAAGGCTTTCACCGTGAGCTGCTTGACGGTATAGACACCGCGGCGGCAAGGGCGATACTTAACTTCTTTGATGGGTGGGAGCCCGCGTCGGCTGCCGAGCATCCGCTGATAGTCGAAAATCTGAATGAATTGTACAAAGGTGGCAATGTAACGTTCTATGTAAACGGTCGCCTTGCTGCCGAGGATGCGAAAATAAAGGCCGCATGGCAGAGATATTACGACAATAGCGACGGAGAACGGATGCAGTGCCTTGTTACCGGTAAAGAGGACGTTATTATGCCAACGCATCCGGCAATAAAGGGCGTTGCGGATGCGCAGTCGAGCGGCGCGGCGCTGGTATCGTTCAATGCGTCCGCATTCTGCTCATACGGGAAGGAGCAGAACTACAATGCGCCTGTCGGCAAGTACGCGGCGTTTGCATACACATCTGCGCTGAATTATCTGCTGTCCGATAAGGAAAACGTGCACCGCATAGGCGACACTACCGTTGTATGCTGGGCAGAAGGAGCGGAGGAACAGTATAACGGGCTGACCAATATGTGGATGTTCGGGGACGATAACAACACCGGACTGAGCGACGCCGACCTTTACGCGGCGGTAAAGCGAATAACGGAAGGCAAGTATTGCAATGAACTGAAAATAGACCCGAAACGGCCGTATTATGTGCTTGGAATTGCTCCGAACGCAGCGCGGTTGTCCGTAAGCTTTTTCCTGCGCAACGAATTCGGCAGCTTCATACGCAACGTGAACGAGCATTACGAGCGCATGGAGATAGCAAAAAGCAAGTTCGATAAATTCGATACTTTGCCAATATGGGCCATGCTGAACGAGACCGTGAACCCGAAATCCCAGGATAAAAAACCAAGTTCCGTACTTGCAAAGTCCACGGCGCGGGCAATATTCGCAGGCACGGCGTACCCGGCGGCGCTTTTGAACGGGGCAATGCTGCGCATAAGGGCCGAACGGAACATAACTCGCGGCCGCGCGGCGATAATCAAGGCATATTATCTGAAAAACACAAATAAGGGCTGTCCAAAGGAGGTATTGACGGTGAGCCTTAATGAACAAAGCAAAAACATACCATATACGCTCGGAAGGCTGTTTGCATTTTATGAATTTGCGCAGGATGGTGCAAACCCGGGAATAAACGCAACGATAAAGGATAAATACCTTAACTCTGCCGAGGCTGCGCCGGCGCATATATTCCCCATTCTGAACAAGCTTTATCCAAAGCACCTGAATAAGCTGAATGATAAAACGGCGTGGTTTATAGACAGCGAAGTGATGAAACTGAAAAGCGTGCTTGGCGAAGAGTATCCTGTAAGGCTTACGCTGCCGGAACAGGGTTCGTTCGATCTTGGCTATTATCATCAAAAACAATGGTTGTATACTAAAAAGGAGGACAGATAACAATGGAAGCTATTAAGAACCGCTACGATTTCGTGATACTGTTTGACGTGGAGAACGGCAATCCCAACGGCGATCCCGATTCCGGAAACATGCCGCGCATAGATCCGGAAACCGGTTACGGGCTGGTGACGGACGTTTGCCTGAAGCGCAAAATACGCAACTATGTGGAAACGGTAAAGGAAGGCGAAAGCGGCTACCGCATATATATAAAGGATAACGTGCCGCTAAACAGGAGCGACCGCGAAGCATACGACTATCTTGGAATAGAGCCGGCAAAGGTTGCGGACGCGAAGAAAAAGAAAGAGAATCTGGACATTGAAATACGGGACTTCATGTGCAAAAACTTCTATGATATCCGTACGTTCGGCGCCGTGATGACGACGTTTGTGAAGGACAAGCTAAACTGCGGCCAGGTGCGCGGCCCCGTGCAGCTAAGCTTTGCAAAGAGCGTGGACCCGATAATGCCGCAGGAAGTGACAATAACCCGCGTTGCCATAACAACGGAGGCGGACGCCGAAAAGAAGGGCACGGAGATGGGCCGCAAATATATTGTTCCTTATGCGCTATATAGGGCGGAAGGCTACGTTTCTGCCAACCTTGCACGCAAGACCACCGGATTTTCTGAGGAGGATCTTGGACTGCTGTGGCAGGCGATAATGAATATGTTTGAAGTTGACCATGCAGCTGCGCGCGGGAAAATGGCCACAAGGGAACTTATTGTGTTCAAGCATGATTCGGAGCTTGGCAACGCGCCGGCATATAAGCTTTTCGATTTGGTAAAGGCTGAGCGCAGAGAAGGAGTGGATACGCCACGCGCGTATTCGGATTACAATGTTTCGGTTGATGAAGCAGCGCTCCCCTCGGGCGTTGAATGCATAAGAATATAACCGACTATCGTGAGGAGGATTATCTCCAGATATCGGGGCTACAGCATTTCAGGTTCTGCCGAAGGCAATGGGCGCTGATACACATAGAAAAGCTGTGGGCGGAGAACTACCGCACGGTGGACGGTGAACTGATGCACGAGCATGTGCATGACGCGGAATTTAACGAAAGCCGCGGCGATGTTATTATACGGCGCGGTGTATATGTGCACTCGGCAGAGCTTGGCATATCCGGTCAATGCGACGCATTGGAGTTCCATAAAGGCAGCATTGGAGTACCAATGCGCGGTAAAGAAGGGCTGTGGCAGCCGTATCCCGTGGAATACAAGCGCGGCGAATTCAGGACGGACACGGGGGACACATTGCAGCTTTGTGCGCAGGCTATGTGCCTTGAGCATATGCTGTGCTGTAAAATAGAGCGCGGTGCATTGTTTTACGGCATGCCGAGGCGGCGCATGGAAATAACCTTCACGGACGAACTGCGCAAGGAGGTGCTTGAGGCGATAGCCGAAATGCACGATATGTACAGCCGCGGCTATACGCCGAAGGTAAAGCCGACAAAGTCCTGCGCGGTATGTTCGCTGAATGAATTATGCTTGCCTTCGCTCATGAAAAAGCGCTCGGTCGGTGCATATATTAAGGCGGCGATGGAGGAGATCACATGAAAAGGTTCCTTAATACGTTTTATGTGCTTTCGGAGGACATATACCTGTCGCTTGAAGGTGAAAACGTGGTTGCAATGCGGGACAAGCAGGAGGTTGCCAGATATCCGCTGCACACATTGCAGGGCATAGTATCGTTTTCATATGCCGGCGCATCACCAGCGCTTATGGGTGCATGCGCCAAGCGCGGTGTGGGGTTCGCACTCTGCACGCCGAACGGGCGGTTCCTTGCGCGGGTATCCGGCGAAATAAGCGGGAATGTGCTGCTGCGGCGCACTCAATACAGAACGGCGGACGATATGCACGCAAGCTGCAAAATTGCGCGGACGATGATATTTGCAAAGCTGTATAACTCAAGGTGGAGCATAGAGCGCACGCGCAGAGACCACGGCATGCGCGTTGACGATACGAAGCTGGCGGAGGCATCGCAAAGCATAAAGGCGCTCCTGCCGCAGGCAATTTCGGCAGACAATATGGAAAGTCTGCGCGGGATAGAGGGCAGCGGTGCGAATACATACTTCGGCGCGTTTGACGAAATGATACTCAACGCGAAGGATGTGTTTTATTTCAATTCAAGGAGCAGACGGCCTCCGCTTGATCGGGTAAATGCAATGCTGTCCTTTGCATACAGCCTGCTTGCGCACGATTGTGCATCGGCGCTTGAAAGCAGCGGACTTGACCCATACGTTGGCTTTTTGCACAGGGACAGGCCGGGGCGGGAATCGCTTGCGCTTGACTTAATGGAAGAACTGCGGCCGTGCATGGCGGACAGATTTGTGCTGAAGCTGATAAACAACCGCATGGTGAAAAAGACGGATTTTGTGATGCAGGACAGCGGCGCGGTGTTGCTTACCGATGATGGCAGAAGGAGCTTCATAAAGGCTTGGCAGGATAAGAAAAGGGAAGAACTGAAGCATCCGTACCTTGGTGAAAAGCTTAAATGGGGCCTGATACCGTATATTCAGGCGCAGCTGCTCGGACGTTATCTTCGCGGCGACTTGGACGACTATCCGCCGTTTCTGTGGAAATAAAGCTACTGGGGAGTGAAAATGCTTGTGCTGATAACATATGATGTTAATACAGAAGATGCCGACGGCAAGCGGAGGCTGCGCCAGATAGCCAAGCAATGCGTAGACTACGGTCAGCGCGTGCAGAATTCGGTGTTTGAATGTATGCTCGATTCCGCACAATGCCGTATGCTAAAAGCACGATTGTGTGCCATAATGGATAAAGAGAAAGATAGTCTAAGGTTCTATTATCTCGGAAAGAATTTCGAGAATAAGATAGAGCACTTTGGCGCGAAAAGCTCATATTTACCCACGGACACCTTTATTCTTTAGTGCGAAGCATAAGCGTACATAAAAACACCGCTTCTTCGCACCGAAAAAAGCCTGAATAATGCAATCCTGCGGCGCGATACAGCGCGCGTCACCGTGCCGCAATGGATAATATTCAGTAAATTCGCGGAAATGCTGCATACAAATGCACTTTTCCGCTGTCGCTCCCCCTCGTGGGGAGCGTGGATTGAAATAACCTTGTAGAGTATCCTGTCAAGCACCGTCTGGTCGCTCCCCCTCGTGGGGAGCGTGGATTGAAATATATTTGCGTGTCCATAGCCTTTCTACTTGCGCGTCGCTCCCCCTCGTGGGGAGCGTGGATTGAAATGTTATTTCCCCTCCCGTCCATCACGCTTGTAAAATGTCGCTCCCCCTCGTGGGGAGCGTGGATTGAAATACCGTAGCGGGTAAGGTTGCTGTCGTCAAAGCCCTGTCGCTCCCCCTCGTGGGGAGCGTGGATTGAAATTTCCGTGTAACCCACAATTTCCGCGCCCCTGCGGGTCGCTCCCCCTCGTGGGGAGCGTGGATTGAAATGTCTTTGTCTTTGTCTTTGTTATCTTTCGTTTGCGTCGCTCCCCCTCGTGGGGAGCGTGGATTGAAATTATTACTTCTGTTACCACTTGCCTGTTTTTGGTGCGTCGCTCCCCCTCGTGGGGAGCGTGGATTGAAATACGGGTACGCTTGCCAAGATGGTGCGCGTGGACGGTCGCTCCCCCTCGTGGGGAGCGTGGATTGAAATACGTTTTCGCCGCGCATCATGGGCGAGGTCAGCCTGTCGCTCCCCCTCGTGGGGAGCGTGGATTGAAATAGCAGCCGCTGCAAATCCTCCGTGGTGATTGCCGGTCGCTCCCCCTCGTGGGGAGCGTGGATTGAAATGCCATAAGCTTGTGACAGCTCTGCCAACCGCTTTTTGTCGCTCCCCCTCGTGGGGAGCGTGGATTGAAATTTGCAGCGCTTCGGTCGATAGCCCCGTCACCACGGGTCGCTCCCCCTCGTGGGGAGCGTGGATTGAAATATGTTGCAGCACAACTTTATTTTTTTTCCGCGCCAGTCGCTCCCCCTCGTGGGGAGCGTGGATTGAAATAGCGCGTTCAACTCGCGGGTCAGGTCGGCAAGGGTCGCTCCCCCTCGTGGGGAGCGTGGATTGAAATTCGCCGTTGGCGTACACGCCTGCGGGCAGATTGAGTCGCTCCCCCTCGTGGGGAGCGTGGATTGAAATAAGCAGACCGCCGAACAGGCGTGGGACAACGTATAGTCGCTCCCCCTCGTGGGGAGCGTGGATTGAAATATGCATGACGGTTGCGGAGTTAAAAATAGCCGCGGTCGCTCCCCCTCGTGGGGAGCGTGGATTGAAATAACTTTTTATGTCCCTTTACGCTGTTGCAATGTGTCGCTCCCCCTCGTGGGGAGCGTGGATTGAAATAACTTCCGCGCCGGGCAGTTTTTTATTGTCAACGTGTCGCTCCCCCTCGTGGGGAGCGTGGATTGAAATGAGGTGATGTGCCTGCCGCCATTGGAGTGCGAGGTGGTCGCTCCCCCTCGTGGGGAGCGTGGATTGAAATCGCAGGGGGGCCTTTTTGTATGGAGCGAATATGGAAGTCGCTCCCCCTCGTGGGGAGCGTGGATTGAAATTCGGATAGGGTTAGCGGCTGCTGACAAACGCCTCGGTCGCTCCCCCTCGTGGGGAGCGTGGATTGAAATCCCGCGTTGGCGGGGCGAAGGCTGACGGCAATCACGTCGCTCCCCCTCGTGGGGAGCGTGGATTGAAATTTTGTTGCAAGCGCGAACGGAGTGCCCGAAGCCCGCGAGTCGCTCCCCCTCGTGGGGAGCGTGGATTGAAATGCCGATGGCGGGGATATCTATCTTGATTGCATCGGTCGCTCCCCCTCGTGGGGAGCGTGGATTGAAATAGGACGGGCTACATGATTTGCGACGGCGACGGCCTGGTCGCTCCCCCTCGTGGGGAGCGTGGATTGAAATGCATATATTGCCGTCAGCCGTCTCCGGTCTGGTGGGTCGCTCCCCCTCGTGGGGAGCGTGGATTGAAATCGTGCGGATTGCAGCCGCACGGTACAAAGGAAAGGGTCGCTCCCCCTCGTGGGGAGCGTGGATTGAAATAAATCGAAGAAAACAACGGATGATTGCTACACGCGTCGCTCCCCCTCGTGGGGAGCGTGGATTGAAATATCCACACCCGCAAGCGGGTGACATGCGTCCCGGACGTCGCTCCCCCTCGTGGGGAGCGTGGATTGAAATTGTCCGCGTAGCCTGTCCTTCATTCTGTCCGCCAGTCGCTCCCCCTCGTGGGGAGCGTGGATTGAAATCCAAGCTGGCCGATATTGCCCTGCATATCGTAGCGTCGCTCCCCCTCGTGGGGAGCGTGGATTGAAATGACGGGATTGTAAGCCCGACCGTGATGTCACGCGGTCGCTCCCCCTCGTGGGGAGCGTGGATTGAAATGGGGCTTGTTGCCCCTTGCTTTATCGTGGCTTTATTGTCGCTCCCCCTCGTGGGGAGCGTGGATTGAAATCTTTATGGCTATATTATACAACCATACTTTTATAGTCGCTCCCCCTCGTGGGGAGCGTGGATTGAAATGCGGCAAGGGATACCACCACGGCATTTATCACGCAGTCGCTCCCCCTCGTGGGGAGCGTGGATTGAAATAATAGTGATGATATGTTCGCCTTGCGCCGCGTGTGTCGCTCCCCCTCGTGGGGAGCGTGGATTGAAATTGCGCTGAAAGGTGTGAATATATTTCAAGCGTAAGTCGCTCCCCCTCGTGGGGAGCGTGGATTGAAATGCATGATTCGGGGCTGTACGTTGCGGCGGAATCGCGTCGCTCCCCCTCGTGGGGAGCGTGGATTGAAATTCGCTCCCCCCCTCAAATTTTTGTGCCATCGGGAAGTCGCTCCCCCTCGTGGGGAGCGTGGATTGAAATGCATGCCCTGCGGCGGCTGTTTTTGCCTGATTGGTCGCTCCCCCTCGTGGGGAGCGTGGATTGAAATGCGCTAACATCGAGGGTGCGGAGGACACCATTGCCGTCGCTCCCCCTCGTGGGGAGCGTGGATTGAAATACTTGTTTGGTATCCGGCAGCTACTTGGATTTTTGTCGCTCCCCCTCGTGGGGAGCGTGGATTGAAATCGTCAATCTCGTGATTTATCAGTGCCACAAATCCGTCGCTCCCCCTCGTGGGGAGCGTGGATTGAAATGGTACTATTTGATATGTTTATTTTCATACGTCCTGTCGCTCCCCCTCGTGGGGAGCGTGGATTGAAATATCAATTACATAACCGGATTTATCCAGTGAAAGAGTCGCTCCCCCTCGTGGGGAGCGTGGATTGAAATCCACTTTGCCATTAGCTTTCCTCCTTCGTTAGCTCCGTCGCTCCCCCTCGTGGGGAGCGTGGATTGAAATCTTGTCTATTTGCACGGAAGTCTTAGGCACAGCGGTCGCTCCCCCTCGTGGGGAGCGTGGATTGAAATGTTTGCTTTTTTTTGCTTTCTTTTGCTTTTGGTTGGTCGCTCCCCCTCGTGGGGAGCGTGGATTGAAATCTGCTGTGCGCTTATGACCTTATCACCATCGTCAAAGTCGCTCCCCCTCGTGGGGAGCGTGGATTGAAATGCTAGTCCCGATACATCGCCGTATCAGACGGTACAAGCGTCGCTCCCCCTCGTGGGGAGCGTGGATTGAAATGTACTCAGGTCGCTCCAAAAACGCCTTCTGCTTTGTCGCTCCCCCTCGTGGGGAGCGTGGATTGAAATATTGTAGAATCCGTTTTCCAGCCGCCCCGCTCCATGTCGCTCCCCCTCGTGGGGAGCGTGGATTGAAATAAGCTCTTTTTTAGTCCGGCCTGACACATACTTGACGTCGCTCCCCCTTGCGGGGAGCGTGGATTGAAATTTTGCTCCCATTTTGTCCTCCTTGCTTTGCGACTAGTCGCTCCCCCTTGCGGGGAGCGTGGATTGAAATGTCCAAGCGGTCAACGGTGTGGGAAAATTCTGTGCGCGTCGCTCCCCCTTGCGGGGAGCGTGGATTGAAATGCGCGGCATGGGGATTGTCCGCACGGACTTATCCGTCGCTCCCCCTTGCGGGGAGCGTGGATTGAAATATTGCGGGCTGACCAAAAAGCACTTTGTGTACAAGTCGCTCCCCCTTGCGGGGAGCGTGGATTGAAATGCCGTTATGGTGTCCTCCGCCCATGCGCTGTAAGTCGCTCCCCCTCGTGGGGAGCGTGGATTGAAATCCCCCCTGCTCGCGCATCTGCTTCACGTCGCCCGTCGCTCCCCCTCGTGGGGAGCGTGGATTGAAATTTCCGGTGTTCCGCCGCACAAGTCGGCCATGGTGTAGTCGCTCCCCCTCGTGGGGAGCGTGGATTGAAATGCGGCAACTGCCGATGTAAAAAAGGAGGAAAGAGGTCGCTCCCCCTCGTGGGGAGCGTGGATTGAAATCCAAGCTGGCCGATATTGCCCTGCATATCGTAGCGTCGCTCCCCCTCGTGGGGAGCGTGGATTGAAATCTCCTCCTTATGGTCTTTGTCGCATATCGTAGTCGTCGCTCCCCCTCGTGGGGAGCGTGGATTGAAATCGGTTTTTTTGACTGTCCTTGTCAATTTTTATCTGTCGCTCCCCCTCGTGGGGAGCGTGGATTAAAATTGTTACAATAGCAAATAGGGATAATTTGTCGCTCCCCCTCGTGGGGAGCGTGGATTGAAATTTTCTTGGTCATCGTATTATCCTCCGTGAAAAAAGTCGCTCCCCCTCGTGGGGAGCGTGGATTGAAATCATTTCGCAATCGCAGCGCTTCCCGCTGTCAAGGGTCGCTCCCCCTCGTGGGGAGCGTGGATTGAAATTGGCATTATAGTACCATTTAAGTGCGCAAAAGTGTCGCTCCCCCTCGTGGGGAGCGTGGATTGAAATTTTCTCAAAAAATTAGCCCTGCGCTCAGAGCGCGTCGCTCCCCCTCGTGGGGAGCGTGGATTGAAATCATTTCGCAATCGCAGCGCTCTCCGCTGTCAAGGGTCGCTCCCCCTCGTGGGGAGCGTGGATTGAAATGCTTGTGGATGGCGGTAAAATCGCAAAGAAAAAAAGTCGCTCCCCCTCGTGGGGAGCGTGGATTGAAATCTTGAGACTGTCAGAGAGATTATAAAGCCGAAGGAGTCGCTCCCCCTCGTGGGGAGCGTGGATTGAAATTAATAATCATGTAGCTAACGTTTGTGTTTCCGCATTGCTCACGTTCATGCGAGGTGCAGAAAAATGGCGGATACTATATAATTATGTAGTGCATTCATCCACTTGAAGATATATAATAAAGTGACACGTTTGAAGGCTGGAGGTTGACACAAATGACGAAAGTATTCTCCCCATACGAAAAGAATCAGTGGACGGCTCCGCTCAGGGCGATAGTTCTGTAAAGTGCAGTAAGATAGTTTACAGATTGTGCAATCACATGGTTTACAGTTTT
>ENA-ORRN01002006-ORRN01002006.1-human-gut-metagenome-genome-assembly--contig:-NODE-2006-length-13446-cov-2.301396_pt1 | contig 13446 bp, 9 predicted proteins | sample MGYA00242174_ERZ509132 | MGnify/ENA primary metagenome ERZ509132 (study PRJEB26280, sample SAMEA2338671) | human gut metagenome | biome: human gut; feature: human-associated habitat; material: faeces...
CCCGCTTTCGCCGGCAAGCCGCCGAAACGCCATTGTCGTCGTGCGCCAGCTCTTTAATTTTCTGAAGCGCACGGGCTACCTCATCTTCAATCCCTTCGACCAGGTGAGCCCCAAGGTACCGCTTCTGAAGGGCGAAGGCGCGCCGCAGGCATTTGCCGATCGATCGCTTACCCCCGAACAGTGGAGTGAAATCACAGGGCACCTGTCGCTCATCCCGGAGGGACTGCCGCGTGAACGTATGAAGCTCATCCTGATGCTTGGCAAATCCCTCGGTCTGCGGGCTTCTGAAATGCTCGAAGCCCGTACCGGCTGGATTGTCCGGCGCAGCTTCGGCGGTGGTGAGCGTCCGGCCATTGAAGTGATCGGCAAAGGCAGCAAAGTCCGGCGGCTGCCGCTTACCGCAGAGCAGCTCAGCATCATCAATCAGGCACTCGCAGCGCGAGGCATTCCCGAAGCCGCTCAGACACCTCCGGATACACCGCTCCTCGTGAACCTCGGACGCGGCCGCAATCCTGGCGGCCCCATGAGCCGCAGCGGCCTCTATCGTGTGCTGGAGTCCTTCTTCGACCGCGTGGCCGATGAGGTGGCGCTCAGCACGCCGCTTGACGCCGCCAAACTGCGTGCATCGTCCACGCACTGGCTGCGCCACACCTTTGCGGTCTCGGTCCTAAAGGAAATGAGCGTCAATGTCGTTCAGGCCGCCATGGGACACGCTTCTGTTGCAACCACCGGCCGGTATCTCTCGCCCGAAGAAGCAGAAATGAGCGAAGCGATGAGTCACATGAAGGCGCTCTAAAGCGCCCCATCTTGGAAGTGACGGGAATTTGATTCAGTCCGGGCGGCTGCCGCGCCCGCTCTGAATCTTTTTCTGACGCAGCTCATCACCGGTCAGCGCCCTGACGGCTCCGGAAACGCCGGAGCCCGTGCTCCGCCATCCCGCTGCGGGCTTATTCTGCGAGGATCGGTGATGAAGACCGCGTTTTGCAGCCTTTTTTTTCACTGAAAAATCTGCTTATAGCGAAGCAGCACCGATTCAACGGTCTGCTTAGGATTGAGCGTATGGTCAGCTGCTCGGCGGCACGAGAGCGCCTGCGTGCAGAACCCCGCTGCGCGCTTAGCATCCGTGTGCGAGGCCAAGCGTTCAATGACGGCGTTTTCGTCGATAAAGTACCGCGGCTGAAGGCCAAGCGCCGAGCGCATCAGATCGTGCGCCCAGCGCGACACGAGGAGCGAGAAAGCCGGGAGCGTGAGATCGGGGGCATAAAGCCGCACAAGGGCATCAACCGAGAGTTCGGGGCCCGCACGCAAAAATTCGAGCACGGCATTCTCCGTTTTAGCTGAAAGCCGATCGTCTGCAGAGGGTTCAAGCGCTGCCAGAGGCGAACCGCCATCGCAAGGGCTTCTTCCGGTTTCTTGAGTTTTTTGGACTTCAAAAAAGCGAGCGCCGCCTCATGATCGGGCATCGGCACGCGCACCAGCCGAGAGCGGGAGCGAATCGTCGGCAGCACATCATCGAGCTTTTCAGCCGTCAGCACCCAAATCAGCCCTTCTGGAGGCTCCTCCATGGATTTAAGGAGTGAGGCCGCCGCTTCAGCCCGGAGTTTATCGGCCGGATGCACGAGCACTACGCGGCGGCCGCCCTGATTGGCGTTCAGCGACAAAAAATCGCCCAGCACACGAATTTGATGAATGCGGATTTCGCGCGAGAGCTTCTTCTTGGCATCGCTGCGCTCGTTTTCCGCGGGCTCATACGCTACGTCGTAGCGTGCGCACTGAGCTTCCGAAAGCACCTGCTTAAAGTCCGGATGGGTGCCGGCCTGCGCCAGCCGGCAGCCGGTGCAGTGCCCGCAGGGGGTGCCGTCCGAATGGGGCGAAAGACAAAAGAGCGACTTGGAAAAGGCGAGTGCGAGCTCATAGAGCCCCGCCCCTGGGGCACCGTACAAAAGCACCGCATTGGGCATCCGATCACGCATCGCCAGAAGCGTCTGTGCGGGCTCCTCGAGCCACGGATAAGGCGCTAAAGCCATGACGAAATCCTCGCAAAAATGTCTGCTGACACATCCTTTGCCGGCCGATCCGCATCGATGATGAGGAAGCGCTCCGGAGCTGCAGCTGCTCTTGCCAGATAAGCCTCCCGCACGCGGGTGAAGAAGGCTTCTCCCATACGCTCGAATCGATCCTGATCTCCGGCCCGGGCACGCAGCCGTGCGGCGGCCACGGCGGGAGCAATGTCAAAGAGGAGCGTCAGATCGGGCGCAAAACCGCCGAGCGTCCAGTTCTCAAGCGCCTCGACTTTCTCGCCGGAAAATCCCTTGCCGCCCACTTGATAGGCATAAGTTGCATCGGTAAAGCGGTCAGAGAGCACCCAGCGGCCGGACTCCAAAGTCGGCCGAATGACCCGCCGCACATGATCGGCGCGGGCGGCAAAGAAGAGGAGCGTTTCAGCATCCGGCGCCATCTCGTCGGCAAGGAGCATGGCGCGGATTTTTTCCGCCAAAGGCGTTCCGCCCGGCTCACGCGTATGGAGGACGCTGACGCCTTGATCGGCCAAATGCTTGAGGAGGCTCTCCGTCTGCGTGGACTTGCCCGCACCGTCAATGCCTTCAATCGTGATGAAGCGCCCCAACATGCCCTGAATACTCCGCTTTGAATAGTGAACCTGTAAGCAAGCTTGCCGCAGCCTGCCTGTGGCCGTCATTCTACCGATGCGGGCTTCGAAGCGTTCTGCGGCGCCTTGGCAGCTGAAGCAGGCTTATCTGTCTGAACGGACTTAGCCGGCGCACCGCGCTTGAGGATAAAGCGGTTTACCGCGCGGTTGTGGTCGCGCAGGTTCGTTGAAAATTCACTCGTCCCGTCGCCGCGCGACACAAAGTAAAGGTACTTGGAAGGTTCCGGGTGCGCCGCCGCCTCAATAGAAGCGGCCGAAGGCATCGAAATCGGAGTGGGCGGGAGGCCCTTATTGAGATAAGTGTTCCAGTCGCCCGGCCGCTGCAGATCCTTTTTCGTCAGATTGCCGGAAAACATTGGTCCGAGTCCGTAGATCACCGTCGGATCGGTCTGCAGCGGCATGCCGATCCTTAGACGGTTGTTAAAAACAGAACTCACAAGATGCCGATCGCTCTTCACGCCCGTTTCTTTTTCAATGATGGAGGCGAGGATCAGAAGCTCATAGGGGGTTTTGGCCTCACAGAGCTCCGAGCGGGTTGCCCAAGCTTCATCGACGAGTCTGCGCTGTCGAGCGGCAGCCTGCTCCAAAACAATGAGATCACTCGTGCCGCTGCCGTATCGATAAGTATCGGGCGCCAAGAAACCTTCGAGCGTTGCGGTATCCGAGGCGCCTTCCATCGATTTAACGCCCAAACGCTCGAGCAGTGCATCATCGGTGAGTTTGGCAGATTCGGGAGAGAGATCCTCCGCCGAAGCCAGAATATCCTCAACCGTCCATAAAGCGGCGCCCTCCGGAATACGCAGCTGTTTATCAACGAGCGCCGGTCCGGAAAGCGTCTCCAAGACGTTGTAGGGCGTCATGCCGCGGGTAAAACGGAAGCGGCCGACATGAATCTTGCGCACCAGCGTTGGTTCAAGCCTGGTTAACAGTTTCGCCTGCCAAATCGGCCCCTCCACGCCCGCCTGAGCGAGTCGGCCGAGCACTCGCGTCACGCTGTCGCCTTCAAGCACAGGCACCACGACCATGTCACTGGTCATCACTGCGGGTTTTTCATAGAGCATGGCTCGGACCTGCTGCCAGGCTGCTGCGGCGCCTGCGGCAAGCAGCATTACCAGAAGGACCAGCATCAAGAGTCGACGCCCCCAATGCGGTTTGTGAGCAGAATGCACTGTCTTTTCGGACGAATCCGTCGGCTCGCCCGCCGAGTTTTCCGCTGAGTGCTGCGCCCCCGTCTGACTGCATTCCTCTTCACTCTTCTTAACCGCTGAAGCTTCAGACTCCGAAACAGTTTCGAGGCCAGGCGCCTCGTCCGGCTTCTCAAGAGGGGCTTCATCTGAAGCCGCATTGCTGGGCGTCTCAATGTTCTTCACTTCAATTCTCTGCACTTAACGGAAATCATCAGGACGCCTGAGTCTAGCGCATGACGCTTCAGAGAATCGGCCGGCGCCTCGCTGACGCGGTCTCCAATATGCATCGCGCCAGCCGTCAAAGAACAAGCATCTTTTTCCTCAAACGGCTATGCTTTCACGTCACAAGAACTCAATTAAAACTGCGAGGGTCGGCCGCAGCCGCTTAGGAACGGCCTTGACCCCAAATCAAACCATGGAACAGACGACCACTTCTTTGGCAGTGCCGCCAAGCATTGCCTGCGCATCGAACACTGCACTCATTCGTGTGACGGGCGAAGACGCCCGGCATTTCCTCCACGGCCAGTTCACCCAGAAAATTGAGAACCTCGCCGGCCGTACAACGCTTGCCGGCTACTGCTCTCCCAAAGGGCGCCTGCTTGCCGTGATGCGCGCCTGGCTCTCCGGTGATGCCGTGATGCTCGCGCTGCCCGCGGAAATGGCCGAAGGTTTTCTCAAGCGCCTGCATATGTATGTGCTGCGCTCCAAAGTCTCTTTCGAAGTTGTTGACCCTGCGCCTGCCATGCTGATCGCGGTCGGCGAGGAAGGTGCGAAGACGCTCGCCGCGCTCGGCCTTGAAATGCCCGCCCACGGCGTCTGCATTGAAAAGGACGGCTTTACGCTGCTCGGCATTGAACCGTCTCAAACGGTTCCCGGCTTCTGCGCGGGCGGTGCCCGCGCCTTGGTGATCCTGCCCGCAGGCAAGACTGCCGCAGACTTTGGACTGACGCCTGCACCTGCAGCTTGGGCACTCGCCTCATCCATTTCCGCCGGCATTCCTCAGGTGCTTCCGCCCACGCGCGAAACGTTCGTGCCTCAGGCCGTCAACCTCGAACTCGTTGACGGCGTCAGTTTTTCCAAGGGCTGCTACCCCGGTCAGGAAGTTGTTTCCCGCCTGCAGCATCTCGGCGAAACGAACCGCCGTGCCGCCGTCGGCATCCTTTCCGCTGAAGCGGCTGCTCCGGCAGGCGCTCCCGTCTACGCTAAGGGTGAAGAGGCCGGCAAAGTCGTGCGTGCTGTGACCTTGGGCGGACGCACGCTCGTGCTTTTCTCCGCTACGATCGGCTCACTCCTTGCCGGCATCACGCTTACCCCCGACGGCCAGCCGCTCGACTTGGTCGAGCTGCCCTATCGCTACCGCAATGTCTTGAAAACTTCGGCCTGATGCCGAAAAATAATTAGATCGACGGCCGGTCAGGCACCGCTCCCGAACGCGCCTCGGTTCCGCACAGACAAGCGGAATCGAGGCGGTTTGTTATCAATCATTTCCCGACATCACTTTTCCCCGCCGCATCCCTCATGTTGAAGCAGTCTCTTTGGGCGCTCGCTGCAGCACTCTTCTTCTCAATGATGGCCGCCTGCGTGAAGCTCACCAATGGTGAGCTGACAACGCTGGAGATGGTCTTTTACCGATCCCTTTTCGGCGTCATCACCATCGGGCTCTTTGTGAAGCGCAACCATTTGTCGCTTAAAACGCCTCACTTGATGGGCAACATCACGCGCTCTATTCTCGGTACGCTCAGTATTTCCGTCTGGTTCTTCACGCTCGGACAGCTGCCCTTCGGCACCAACATGACGCTCGTCTATACGACGCCGCTCTTCATGTCGGTGAACTTCATCATCCTGGCGCTGCTGCGGCATCAGCGGGCGCCCTGGGGGCTGGCGGCTGCAATCATCGCCGGTTTCAGCGGCATTACGATCATTTTGCAGCCGAGCTTTTCAAGCGACCAGCTCTGGCCGGCGCTTTTGACGCTTTCTGTGGCGCTCCTCGATTTGGCAATTTACTGGCAGATGAAGGAACTCGGCCGACTGCAGGAACCCTCTTGGCGAATTGTTTTTTACTTCACGTGCTTTGGCACCTGCTTCGGACTGATCGGCGCGTACCTCCTTGAAGACGGTCTTCACATGCCGAGTCCCGAAGCGGCGCTCGCCGTGCTCGCCATGGGCGCCTTCGCCACGCTCGGTCAAATCGCCACTACCCGCTCCTATGCCTACGGCAACATGCTGCTTTCGTCATGCCTTGGATTCTCGGCCATTCCCTTTGCCGCGATCATCAGCTGGCTCCTCTTTGATGAGCCCTCGACGCTGATGTCGATCTGCGGCATGCTCCTGATCACGACGGCAGGCATTGGCGCCACCATCATCACGAAGCGCGCGGAAGCCCGCGGCATCGCGCCGGTCGAAGGCAAGGTCGCTGCGGAAGGCAGCAAAGAATAACGCTATTGCGTTAATGAACAAAATTTACATTGAGTGTTTGAATGAGTCTGAGCCTCAGCAAGAGACACAGCCATAAAATAGTTCCATGCGTGGGAGACCCAGATTTTGCATCTGGGTCTCTTTTTAAATTGCAATCATCCATGGACGAAGGACGGCGAATCATTGCTGCGCCTTTCGTCTTCTCTGAATACGCTCAAAAAGAAAAGGAGTTGGTATGTGCACAACGGTGATTGTCGGTCGTCTGGCTTCGACCACGGGTCGCGTCATCCTCGGCCACAATGAGGACTCAGGCGGACGCTGCATGCATCAGCAGTTCTGGGTGCCCGGCGGTTCGCACTCGGCAGGGGAATTCGTTGAAGGAGAACCCGGCCGCGCCCGCGTCCCTCAGGCGCCCGTCACGCTCGGCACCTATTGGAGCAATATGCTTGCACCGGCCCCCGGCTCCTCCTTTGACCAGGGCATGGCCAATGACGCAGGCGTTGTCATGTGCTCAAACTCGGGCGGCGACTCTTATGACGGTCACCTCTCGGACGAAGAAGTCGGCTTGTTCGAAGGCGGCATCGGGTTCCTGCTTCGCCGCTGCGTGATGGAGCGAGCCCATACTGCCCGTGAAGCCGTTGAAATTGCCGGCGAGCTGATCAGCAAATACGGCTACTGGAGCCCCGCACGAAACTACTCTTTTGCCGACGCTCAGGAAGCTTGGGTGCTTAATGTCGTCAAGGGCAAGCACTTCGTCGCGCACCGCGTGCCTGACGACAAAGTCGTTCTGATTTCCAATTACTTAGCCGTCCGTGTGGTGGACTTTTCCGATACGGAAAACGTTATTGCCTCGCCTGACTTGATTGACTACGCCGTCAAAAAGGGCCGCTTCTCGCCGGCCGCAGGCAGCTACTACCATGAGTTTGATTTCTCCGTCGCCTATCAGCCCGACGAAATCCGCCTCGACCCCAATAAGAGCATCCGCATGCGCACGGGCTGGCAGTACATCACGGGAGAAGTTTTCGACGATCCGAACCATTACCCGGAAATGGTTGAGCCGGCGCACAAAATGAGCGTTGAGGACGTAAAAGCGGTTCTTCGTCTTACGGCTGAAGAACCCTACCGCACCCGCGGCGACGGCCGGGCCGACGCCTTCCACGCGAGTGCGCAAGACATCTCTCGCTCCCATACGCGCGAATCCTGGGTGGCAGATATCGCCGATGATCCGCTTTATACGGTGCTCTGGCGCTGCTCGTCGTCTCAGGATCCGAACCCCTATGTGCCTTGGTTCCCGATGGCCGGCGAAATTCCGCAGGGCTACCAATGGTCGACCCTCGAGGACGCCCGCCGCTTCCATTTCAGCATGCCCGCTGACATGCTCGACTTCAATGAAGATCACAGCTGGTTCATTTACGGTTCGCTCAGCGAAATCGTGAACTTCAACCGCGGTCTGATGGCCGGCATCTGGCCGGTGCGCGATTCGCTTGAGGCTGAGTTCATCGGTGCGGCGGAAAAGGTTAAGCATGAAACCGAAGCCCTCCCGCATGCTGAAGCTAAGAAACTCTTGGGCGACTTCACGTGCCGCATGTGCGCCAAGGCGGATGAAACGTATCGTGAACTGCGCGATGCACTCACGATTGATGCCGCTGATGTTGTGCTCGCAGACGCTGAAGCCGTAGAAATTTCCGTGAGCGACCCGAACGCACTGGTAGCCATTACGCTTACGCCCGCGGTTGAATCTTCCGAACTCGATCTCGATCCGAACAGCGTGCTGTGGAGTCTGGGTTTTTCAGGCAAAAAGGAATCCGTTCTCGCCCCGGCCAAGCCCATTTCATCTGCGAAGAATGATGACGGCAGCTGGACGCTTTCCTTCCGTGCCAATGAAGTCGCCCACTGGGCAGTACCGGGCTGCTTCATGGACACCTACATTCGCGGCTTCGTCCGCCGTTTTGTCTCACAGGTAAACTTCCGTTTTACCGCATAAGAGGCTTACAGCGTTAATTACCGGACGATTGTCCGGAAAAGTGCCGGCAGGAGCGAACACTTCCGCCGGCGCTTTTGTTATTGCATTAGCCCGCATCTTGGGCTAGTGAAGATTCTCAGCAGCGACAGCTTCATTCCATTCGGATCGGCTGCTTCATCACAGCCGTACGCAGGATTCGACTTTAATCGTTAAAATCAAACGTTCTGCACTGTCGCCGCTATGAATCAACTTAAAAATACTTCAGGGCGTTTTTCCCATCTCTGCCGCCGCATCACCATGCTGGTTATCGGCATGGAATTTGCCACCTTTGGCATTTCCCTGACAGCGGTTTCAAACATCGGCACAACGCCTATCAGCACGCTTCCGTATGTGCTTAGCAAGATCTTTCCGCTCTCTTTCGGAACGACTACCTTCATCCTCAATGTAATCTTCGTTGTCCTTCAAGCCTTGCTTCTGCGCAGCCGCTTTTCGATCCTCAACTTATTGCAGATTCCTGCCGTACTCGTCTTCAGCGCATTCATCGACCTCAACATGCACCTTTTGCAGCCGTACAGCCCAAACAATTGGTGGCTGAGCGCGGCATTGAGTATGTTCGGCAACCTGGTACTTGCTGTCGGAATCATTCTGCAGGTTCGCTCCAAAACAATTGTTCAGCCGGGCGAAGGCATTGTGCTCGCTTTCGCTGCCGTATTTCATCGTCCATTCGGCACCGTCAAAATCGTAAACGACACCGTGCTGGTTGTCATTGCTGCCATACTTTCATTTGCGGTATTGGGCAGCTTTGTCGGGTTACGGGAAGGAACTGCAGTCTCGGCTGTTTTGGTCGGTTTTCTGGTAAAAGCGATCACTGCGTTCTTCCCGGACCAACGTTCGGAAAAACCGCATCAAGTGAATATTCGTCACGAATAAAAAGTACTTATTGATAGGGCACGTGTTTATCCTGCAGTCTGGGACGAAAAAAGAAGAGAATGACACGCGTTTTATTTCTTCATCGAGCAGAAATAAAACCTTTTTTCCATAAAGCACAAACCCTATCGATGATCAAAACCTCACTTCGCTCGGCAGGCCCCGCAGCGGCAGAGCTCAATCGACGGCACTCGAAAAAAGCGCCGCCGAGATGAGCTCCGGCTCTGTACCGGCGGGTAGGCCCAGCGAGGCGATGGCAGCAGGCTGACGGGCAGTTAATGGGGCCTCGCGACGGGTTCCCACGTCAGTCCGCGCCAGGCAGCTTCCATGAGATGAAGTTCCATCCGGCAGGCGGTCAGAAATGCTGACGTCATTTCCGCTTTGACTGTTTCATCCGTTTCCGCAGCAAGCGCATCCGCGATGCCGAGTGCCTGGCGCACCTCCGCCGAATACTCCGGCGAACCATAACCCGCGATCCAGTCCGCAAAGGGATTCTTATTGAGCCTGCTTTTCTTTTGCGCCTTCACAAAGACTTGCCCCAGCCCGTCATAAACCCAAAAACACGGCAGAAGCGCTGCCATGCCGACAGCCGGATGCGATGTCTTGGCACAAAGCGCTTCGTAGTTGATGTAAAGCAGCGTCGCGGGTTCAATCGTCTTGAAAAGCGGATCATCGGTCAAGCGTTTCCCTGCGGCATGTGCGGCATACACACTATCGAGCGATTCCCGGACAGCATCGGTATCCTTGGCCCATCCATGGAGACGCTTGGCAATGCGCTTGCGCTCTTCAAGGGGGAGATTAGACATTGTCGCCACACGTCCGGCCAGAGCATGAAGCGAAGCCGCGTAGCCCGTGAGATAGTGAACGTTCTGAACAACGTAAAAGAGAAACGCTTTTTTCGGCAAAGTCCCGTCCGCCAAACCTTGTGTGAAAGGATGGCGGCAGCAAGCCTCAAGGATTTTTTCCGCGGCTTTAACCGCCTGGCCGCTCCAGCCTTCAGAAGCGGCCTGAGGCGCTCCCGAAGCCCAAACGCTTTTGGGCAGAAATGCGAGGGACCCCGTACTGAAAACGACTGATGCTGTGCGGATAAGCATCTGTCGGCGAGTACGGCAAACAGACGCATCTTTATTGACATTCATTGCTTTTAGCTCTTCAAATGTTTCAAGCGCTTAACCTGCTCAGTTCTTCGCTTCGCCTCATCAAAACGGCCGCGATATACTTGGCGTTCATGCGTCACAATTTGACTTATTAGCCGTTTCATCATTCGCGGCTAATGCTTCCATTAAGGCGTTTGAACAAACCGGGGAAATCGGAGATCTCATTATGTTGTACGGCGCCGTTATCGGAGATGTGCTCGGGAGTACGTTTGAATTCAACAATTGGCTCAAAAGTCCTGAGGAGCTCCCGATCTTTCCGCCGGACGCCCATCCCACAGACGACTCCGTCCTGACGTGTGCCGTCGCAGACGCCTTGATTGCGTCTGCGGTTCGTGACGATGTAAGCGAGAATACACTGCGCGTTGACCCAGTGCAATTTCAGAGAAAAGTGAGAGGGGCTCTGCGCGACTGGGGCTGTACATTCCCAAAGGCTGGCTACGGCAGTCGATTTATGCGCTGGATGCTGAGCGACACCGAAGCACCTACCGGGAGTCTCGGCAACGGCTCCGCCATGCGCGCATCCGGATGTGCATGGGCAGCAGGATCGCTCTCCGAAGCGCTTGAACTCGCAGCCTTTTCGGCGCTCCCAACGCATAATCACCCGGAAGGCGTTGCGGGCGCTCAGGCTGCCGTGTGGCTCATCTATCGCCTGCGTGAAGGCGCTGATCCCGAAAACCTTCGCCGCGAATGGAATGGTCTGTGGGGCCAGCCGCTCGGCGAATTGCCTCAATTGACCGTTCTGGAGGCGTCTCGTCCGATTCGCACGGACTTACGGTGCTCAGCGACGCTTCCTGTGGCAGCTGCACTGGTCTTAGGAAGCTCATCCTATGAGGAGACCGTGCGCCGGGCCGTAGCGCTCGGCGGCGACTGCGATACCATCGCCGCTATTGCCGGGGCCGCCGCTGAGGCCGCTTGGGGCGTTCCTGAAGATCTTCGAGCCAAAGTCGATGCTTTGCTCCCCATTCGTCTCATTGAATTAATCAGGCGCTTTGAATCTGTTTTTGCCGTCAGCGCTCCTAAACGAATGCCCCCCTGATCATCCGTCAGCTCGGCGTCCCTTTGCCGTGGTTTTCGCTTCCCCGGAAGGCCGCCGCGTGTTTTTATTGGCCAGAGCATCAAGTTGAGGCGCTAAGATGCTTGGGCTAACACCCATCCTCTTCGTCTGACAGCCATGCTCTACCGCCGTATATTCGACTACCTTATTGACAACGCAAGTTCGGACGCAGAAAAGCGGCTGCTCAATACCTTAAAAAAGCCGGCACTGCGAAACCAGCGATACTTTGCGGATCTGGACCTCACTTCTGCTCGATACAACAGTACGCTCAAGCGCCGGCTTCTGCAGTTCAGTGCAGACTTTCGTTTTCATTCTGAATTTCAATTCTGCTTAATTCAGCTCTGGGAACCAAGGCTCTTTGACATTTTCCCCGACATAAAGGGATGGTCGACGCTCACGCCTACAGACGGCAAGGAGGAGCAGCTCATTGAGTTCCGCGATTCTCTCATCGCTTATGCCAAAACGTGTCCGAGCAAAACCATGGCAGCGAGCATTCTCGCCGCAGGGTGGATGTGCGGTATGTTTGCCCCGGTGAGCAATGAAGTTACTGATTTCGGCAAAGCACTGATTGCTGCGCTCAGAACGAAGTACGACGTGCCGGCAGATGAGGACTGCCAAGCCGATGAACGCACGCCTGACGCCAATGCAGACCCAGAAGAGCAGACGCCGGCCTCTGCGCCCCCAAAAGAAGCCCCCGCAGCTCAGCCTGCCCCGACTTCACGCACTGCCGACGGCCAGAGAAACTCGAGCGCACCAGTCGAATTAACCGTATGGGATCCTGCCACTGCGGCCGGACCGGTGCTTAAACCCATCCTCTTTGACGAACTGCTGAAAAGTTTTTCCGGCAAGGCCGAAAAACGCGTGGCTGCCGTTCTAAAAACACCTCAGCCCGCAGAAGCCCTCGCGTTAGGCGCTCCGATTGGCAAACTGCGCACCCGCGAGGATCTGAAAATCGCCCTGCTCGCTGCGGAAGAAAAGACGCCCGCTTTTTTTGAACAAGCCATGCTGGCTGTTTCCTGCGGCCCGCTCCATACCAAGATTGCTCAAAACGTCGCGCATTTTCATGCTGCAGACGCTGACGAAGAACGCGAAGCGGCGCTCCTCGCTTTGGCAGAGTTAACCAAAGACATTTCCAAATCCCGAGTTCCCGAACTGCTGGCCGGCATCTGGCGCTGCGGTCTTTTTTCGCCCGACGGACGTCTCACGCTGTTCGGACGCCGAACCTATCAGCATTTCCTGCACCTCGGCTTCCTTGATTTTGATCTCTCTGCGCTCTATCCGGATCTCCTGCTTAGCAACGAAGCGGGCGATCTGACGAAACAGCCGGATACTGCAGACTCCGCTGAAAAAAGCGAAACTGCCGCCCCGGAGCGTGATTCAGCGCAGCCAGACCTGGCTCAAGCCGACGAAAAGGAGCGGAGCGAGGCCCCTCAGCCGTACGGCACCCTTGCGGTTCGTCAGCTCCTTCTGCGCTGGATTATTGAGCATATCGACAGTGATGCCGAATCTCGAATCATTGGGCTGCTCAAGTCAAAAACGCTGCGCGGCTCCCCGATTACGCGAGGCGTGCGCATCACCCGCGTGCGCGGCAACAATGCGCTGATGAAGCGCATCTTGTCGGCAGACCGTTCCGACCCCGGATTGCTTTCTGTTTTACGGCTGGCGATCGGGGAAAAGATGTTTGAGCGATGCTCGGCGCTCTACCCATCCTACGCGCAGGGTCGCTTTTTGGACCGCAATAAAGAAGGCCGGCGGCCTTATCTCTCTGAACTGAAAAACTACATCGACTATGCAGGGACAGTTCAGCCCGCAGAAGCAGCCTCCTTTCTTGCCGGCGCCTGGCCTTGCGGGCTCTTTCAGGATGACGGCGATTCGCCCGCCGATGCTGACGCACTTTCGCTCGCCGGACAGCTGATTCTCAAGAAGATGGACGATGCCGGCATTGTCCCGTTGTCCGACATGATCCGTCACGCGGAAGACGCCGCGGCCAGAGCCCGCGAAGCAGAAGCCCGCGCCGCTGAACGTGCGGAAGCGCTGCGTCGAGAGCAAGAAATGGCCGAGGCGGTTCGCTCCGC
>ENA-ORRN01002008-ORRN01002008.1-human-gut-metagenome-genome-assembly--contig:-NODE-2008-length-13443-cov-17.142366_pt1 | contig 13443 bp, 14 predicted proteins | sample MGYA00242174_ERZ509132 | MGnify/ENA primary metagenome ERZ509132 (study PRJEB26280, sample SAMEA2338671) | human gut metagenome | biome: human gut; feature: human-associated habitat; material: faeces...
ATAACAAACATAAGAAACTCAATGTCCCAAATCTCAGATTCCCTGAGTTTCAGGGGGAGTGGGAGAAGATGAGATTGGATGCTTTCACGAAACGTGTAATGCGTAAAAACAAAAGCAATCAATCAAGACTTCCTCTTACAATTTCTGCCCAATATGGGTTAGTTGATCAGATAACATTTTTCAATAAGGTTGTAGCAAGTACTGATTTATCAAACTATTACCTGTTAAAGAAAGGTGAATTTGCCTATAATAAAAGCTACTCGTCTGATTATCCGTGGGGTGCAATAAAAAGACTTGACAACTACGACCAAGGAGCTTTGTCTTCTCTTTATATTTGCTTCGCTTCACAAGACAATGTTGTATCTGATTTTATACTGCAATATTTTGAATCACCAAAATGGCATAAAGGTATTTCAGAAATAGCAGTTGAAGGTGCACGTAATCATGGACTTCTCAATGTTGCAGTTCAAGATTTCTTTCATACATACCATTATGTACCAAAAGACAAGAAAGAACAAATCAAGGTTTCTAAATTACTGATGCTTCTTGACGAGCGCATCGCCACTCAAAGCAAAATCATTGACAAGTTGCAGTCCTTAATCAAGGGAATATGTAACAATTATTTTGAGAAGTTGTCTGTTCAAGAAAAAGCGAACCTTATTAGACTAAGCGATGTCCTCAAAGAAAGAAATGAATATAGCAGTAAAGATGGAAAGTTTATTCATGGAACACTTTCAAAAGATGGAATTTTTCCTAAAACAGGACGTTGGGATAGAGATTTCCTTGTAAAACAAGAAGATAAAAAATATAAGGTAACTCATCTTGATGATATTTGCTACAACCCTGCTAATTTAAAGTTTGGGGTTATTTGTAGAAACACATTTGGCGATTTAATTTTCTCGCCAATATATGTGACTTTTGAAGTTTGTAAAAATGTCAATATAGGTTTTATGGAGTTATATCTGACTAATCATAATTTTATAGAAAAAGTGAGAAGATTTGAGCAAGGTACTGTATATGAAAGAATGGCAGTATCTCCAGAAGATTTTTTGTCTTATAAAATTAGAATACCTTCATACTCCGACCAAACTTTCTTCTATAAAAAAGTACAATGGCTTATAACGCTTTCACAAAACGAGATGAAGCTTTTGAGCCAATATAAGAAATTACGTCAATATCTGCTTCGCCAAATGTTCATATAAACATCTGGCAGAGCAAATATTGCTTCTGTAAACGAAGTTCTGTTAGAATGTTCTGTTCTATCGACAGTTTGTTATCTATTGCAGACAACAATCGAGCATATCGGAGTTGTTCTGTATATGATGGGCAAAATACCTTGGCTTTGCCATAATCCTTGAAATATATGTGAGGTATAGCCATACCTGTCTTATAAGGTTCAAAGTTGAATACTTTCAGCAGATAGTAAAGGTATTGGAGTGAATAGCCTTCTTTTGCTTGTAAAGTATTCAGAGTTCCTGTTGCGGAACATTTGCCTGTAACGTAGGAAACGGTTCCTACACCAGAACCATCTTTGATAATATAAACGGCTTCACCCTCTGTATTATAATTATCGAGGTAACCAACAATGCCATTTGCGCCATATACAGGATATGTACCTTGCTCACAAACTTCACTTTCTTGCAGGGTTGAAGATTTACATTCCAAGCATTCCGTTAAGCGAACATTGGGCTTGTTGCTGCGAACTATCTTCTGTGCAATTCCCTTGATTAAGGACTGCAACTTGTCAATGATTTTGTTTTGGGTGACGATACGCTCGTCTATCAGCCGAAGTAACGTAGCAATTTTCTTTTGCTCTTCTTTTGAAGGAATACCGATGTAACATTCAGAGAAGTTCTTGCTATTGATAGAATATATCTTTGTTCCTTGGGCAATTCTTCTGATTTGATGATGAAATGCCGTAGAGGAAAAGACATACCCTTTATACCCAACAACTGTTTTCTGCAGGTTGTCTCTTCCGTGGATAGTATGTAATCCACAAATCACATCTTTGCCTTTAAGCTTATAGAACTCAACAGCTTTGGCAACTTCGTTTGTATCTTCTGAGGCATCAGCAAAAGCAATATCCCCTTCTTGGCAAAGTTCATAGTTTTTGGGGGTGTTGCCATTTGTGATATTAGGAAGTTTGTCTTTGCTAAGGTCTATCATAGTAGACAATCCAACATGGATTAAGCCGTAATGCAAGTTTTGAATAGCATCCGTACCATACTCCAGTTTATCCCAACTAAGGGAATTTGTTGAATAGAAATCCAATAAGTCAGAAACCTTGTACTTCTCCCACTCTCCCTGAAACTCAGGGAATCTGAGATTTGGGACATCAGAGGTCTATTTTCTCTAATTATTATGTACACCTTCAAAATCAAGGATTACAATGACAACAAAAACAATTAGAGAAATTGCGTTGGCTTGGAAAAGTGACAAGCAACGCTACGTTAAGCAGTCCACATACGCTGCTTATGTGTTAGTTTTGGAGAACCACATTCTGCCATCATTTGGCGATTGTGAGGCTCTGAGTGAGAAACTTGTGCAGGAGTTCGTTTTGCAGAAACTGAATGGCGGTCTAAGCATTAAGACCGTGAAGGATATTCTGATTGTCTTGAAAATGGTGATGAAGTTCGGAGTAAAGAACGAATGGATGAACTATTGCGAGTGGGACATCAAGTACCCTACAACAGAGACCAACAAGGAATTTGAGGTGCTGACGGTGGCACACCATAAAAAGATCCTCGATTTCATCAAGCAGAACTTCACGTTTCGCAACCTCGGCATCTACATCAGTCTGACTACAGGTTTGCGTATCGGAGAGATTTGTGGTTTGAAATGGTCGGACATCAACACCGACAACGGCACAATTACCGTGAACCGCACCATTGAGCGCATCTACATTGTGGAGGGTGAACGCAAGCACACAGAGTTGGTCATAAACACACCAAAGACCAAGAACTCATGCCGTGAGATACCGATGAACAAAGAACTTCTGGCTATGGTGAAACCTCTGAAAAAGGTGGTAAACACAGACTTCTATATGCTGACCAACGAGGAGAAACCGACAGAGCCACGCACCTACCGCAACTACTATCATCGGCTGATGAAACGCCTTGACATTCCTCGGTTGAAATACCACGGACTCCGCCACAGCTTTGCCACACGCTGCATTGAAAGCAACTGCGACTACAAGACAGTAAGCGTACTGCTCGGTCATGCCAATATTACAACAACCCTTAATCTCTATGTTCACCCGAACATGGAACAGAAGAAAAAGTGCATCACCAAGATGTTCAAGTCTTTGGGAAAATAACTCATTATATATACAGGGGCAAGAGAGTATGTAATAAACACACACTCTCTTGCATTATTATCTACTACGGAATTTTCTTTTTATGACAGTTGGTCGCATCATTGCAGCCGACACTGCAAAGTATCGGCTGCGACGTGGACGGTAAATAATGAGTCCAAATGTTCAATGGTATTTTCCATTCATTGAACATTTGGCTCAAAATACAATTATTTTGATAACACTTTCCAATATCCACTCTTGAAACTGCCGACACGTTCTAAATAGCCAGTCTTTTTGAGAAATGCTATTTCACGCTTGGCGGTGGCATCCGACAATCCGGTTTTCTCACAAAGCCTTTCTCTGCTTAGATTCTTTTTACATCAAAAAATCCCGTTTTTTTACGTTCTTGCACCATGCAAAAAAACACATAAGGCATGTTGTAAAAAATACAAGCCATATATTTTAAAATACAAGGCACTTATTTTAAAATAAGTGCCTTGTATTTTTCGTCTTTTCAAGCATCTTATTTTCAATGTCTTACAAAAGCCCCAAAAATCGTTTTTTTGCGACATGTTTTTCCGCTGCTTTTGGGATAAAATTCCTTGTTTTTTACCCCTGTGAGCGATATGTTTTTCGCACTGCGGCATGCAAGGCGAATCACATCAGAAACAGAATTTCTTGTAAGCCGCTACGCAAGGATAAATCAGAAAACAGTCCACTTTAGTCCCAAGGAAATATTTATTATGTCCCAGAGCGAAACGTAGCGATTTGTAGAAAAAGAGGCTATGTCGAAGTCGCAGGTATTGAAATCGTAATAGATAATGACTTCGCGGAATATTCTGCGCTTTGCCTCGGGTATGTGCAAACGCAAACGCTGACCTACGGAAATTCCTGCACGCATGCCGGAAGAAAAACCATAGTATTTGTGGGGATATCTAACCGGTTCGCTCATCCAGAACTCGTGTCCGGTAATGACATTGAAGTACATTGCCACCGCGAGGGGCTGAAAATTCACGTCGCCATACACTTTTATGTCGAAAGGCACGTAGGTTTCGCGGGCAGTAATGGTAAGTTTTCCTCTGCCGGTGGTATATGGCGGCACATATCCGAGCAAGAAATCGGTTTCCCACGAATTGTTTTTGCCGTACATCCAGCCAAGCCCCGCCGAAAACAGACCAATTCCGCCGGCATACTGTGCCACTACACGCCTTGGGGTTAAAGAGTGCCAGAAAGACATGAATTTTTCGGCACGTTTCTCATAACGCGCTATTTTCATGCTGTCTCTGACGGAATCGGTGCGCAAACTGCCGGCGGGCAAAACCGCACGGGATTGCACAACACAGAAAAGCGCAACCAACAATGCCGTTTTTTTACAATTCCACCACATTGCGCGTATATCCTTTCCTATTTACAGTGAAAACAAGATAGGTGCGCTTCATGGCATTGGCGCAACCGTAATAAACATTGCCGTCGTTGAAAATATCGCTGACGGTTGTGTGATGAGTATGTCCGTGAAGCGATAAAACAAGATTGGGAAATTTCAGAATTTCCCTTTCAAAAAGACTGCTGATATTGTTGTCAAACTGCTCGGAACCAGGAGGAGCATGCATGGCAACTATCGTGTGGGTGGCTTGAGTGGGAAAGTTTTCGATTTCATTGCTTATGAATGCGAAATCGGGCACTGCCGTGGTGTGGTCATACTCCCTGCTGTTGGTGTTGAGGCACACAAAGCGCACAAAGCCGGCCGTGAAGGCAAAGTTCTCCTTTCCGAAAATGATTTTATAGACTTTCTCGCCCGTTCCGAGGCAATCGTGATTGCCTATGAGGGAAACACATGGTTTCTTGAGCTTTCCAAGCACGTCGCGCATCCAGATAAATTCTTTTGTCTCGCCGAAATCGGTGAGATCGCCCAGGTTAATTACGAAATCAACCTCATGGCGGGAATTTATGTCGCTTATAATTTCGCGCGTATCATCGTAGCGGCGTTGGGTGTCGCTTATAACGGCAAAACAAACCGTGTCGCGACCTTGACAAACGGTTTCTATTTTGCTTATGTTCTTTTTGTTGAGGTTCGTGTTGCCATGTATTCTCCCGTCATAGGGATGATATTCGAACTTGTTGCAACACGCGAATAAAAACAATACAAACGCGCAACACGCCAACAGTCCCGTTTTTTTCATGGCGAGGAGAATTTTATTTGGAAATGCGCACGCCGATGTTCGAAACTCCCGGAATAATTTCGCGGCGCATGATGTGGTGAATGGTAAATCTTCCGGTCTGTCCTTTTTGCAAGTTCACATCGCCAAGATTGAAGTCGTACTGATACATGTCCGTACCGTTGCCGCTTCTGACTCCGTTTTTGTCGGCAAAAACACAAGCCACGGTGTCGGTAAACACTGTGTCGGGATTGGAAAACTCGGCTGCAATCGAAAGCCAAAGCTTCTGGTAAGGATAATCATTGGTTGTTCGCACGCCGATATTTATGTCGTAGAGTCCGCTCTCCTTTACGGTGTCCACAGGAAAGGAAAGCGCATCGCTATGTTCCCAACCCTCTACCGGTACATTGCGGTAAAAGTGCATGACAGTGGAGCGTTTGCACGACAAAAGCGTTATGCAAACCACCAACACATACAATATTATTTCAAGACTTCTCTCCATCATTTTTATTTTCTGCCTGATTGTCGTCTTGCGGGCGGTTGGGTTTCTGATGTTGGGGACGGTTCTTGCGATGCTTCTTCTTGCGCATTTTGTTTTTGTCAAAACGTGTCAGACTGTCCTGTTCTGCCAAATCGGTAGGCACAGAAGTAGCAACAGCACTGCCGTCCTCGAGTTTATCCGGCTTTTCGCCACGACGATTCATGGACAAAACTTCAAATGCACGCTTTGCCGTAATGGTTACGAGGTTCGAACCCGTGTTTTTGTCGGTTGTATATGTAAGAAGCCCCGCAAGAGGGTCGCTTTTCAACAAATAAAACGTGCCGCTAATGGTATCGAGCGTAACATCCCTGCCCGGAAGTTTTTTCATAGCTTCGACATAAGTGTTCACTTCATAGTTCATGCAGCACTTAAGTTTGGCACATTGTCCCGCAAGCTTCTGAGGATTCAAAGAAATATTCTGAACTCTCGCCGCACCTGTGGACACGGAAGCAAAATTCTTCATCCATGTGGCGCAGCAAAGTTCTCTGCCGCACGGACCAATGCCTCCTATTCGTCCGGCTTCCTGTCTTGCGCCGATTTGTCGCATTTCTATTCTCACGCGAAACTCTTCTGCAAAAACTTTTATGAGTTGCCGGAAATCCACTCTCTGATCTGCGATGTAATAGAATATGGCTTTGTTTCCATCACCTTGGTATTCCACATCGCCAATCTTCATTTGTAAACCAAGTTCTTTGGCTATTTGACGCGAGCGAATCATTGTTTCGTGCTCGAGCGCCTTTGCCTCGTGAAACTTTTCCATGTCCACCTCGCGCACCTTGCGGTAAATTCGTTTTATCTCCGTTCCGGCTTTCAGCCCGGCCTTTTTCATTTGCAACGGAACCAACCGTCCCGTAAGCGTAACCGTACCTACATCGTGTCCGGGTGAGGCTTCTACCGCCACCAAATCACCTTTTACAAGCTGAAGTTTGTTGCTGTTGTGAAAATAAGCCTTGCGCGTGTTCTTAAACTGCACCTCCACCAAATCGGTAGTATCGTTGTTTCCCGGAACATCGGCAAGATAATCATAAGTATTGAGTTGTTTGTCCTGCGGTCCCACTCCTGCGGTGCAAAGTCCGCGAAGTTTTCCGCAAGGCAGGAAATTGGATGAATCTATATTCTCGTGCATACTATTGTAGTCGTATTAATTTCTATTTTCTTAGGAGTATTATGACTTTCATGGTAAAGTCAAACAAAGCAATGCTTGAATTTGCATTTTGCGATATGTCCTTGGAGGTACGCTCAAGCTCTTCTATGAAGCCAAGAACATTGCGTTCGTTTATGAAACGGGCAAATTTCGTGGCAAACCCCGCTTCCTCTTCATTCATATAGTTTAGCTGCGGAAGACGAAAGTTGTACATGAAATTTTCCCTCACAAGTTTCAGCGCGTATGCCATGAAACTTTTTTGCTTTTCCCTCCCCCAACCGGCTATTTGCTCGCTCCATTCCAAAAGACTCTTTATGTCTCGCACATAAGCCTTTCTCATCAGCAGAACAAACATATCAAAGAATTGCCGTTCGCCGCTATTTACTTTCAACACGGAGAGTGCTTCGGCGTAGCTGCCTCGTGTTTGTCGCGCAATTCGTGATGCTTCCGTTTCGTCCAAGCCGTGGAGTTTCACAAGTGCCTCCTTCATGTCTTCATAGCTTATTGGCGGAACATCAAAACGCTGTGTGCGACTAACAACCGTGGGAAGAAGCATTTCAGGAGCATCGCTCACAAGAATGAATACTGTTCCCTGCGGCGGTTCTTCAAACAATTTCAGCATTTTGTTTGATGTGGCATCGTTCATACGCTCCGGCAGCCATATTATAACGACTTTCTTTCCCCCTTCACTTGAATGGAGCATTAACGCCTGCTGTATTGCATCGCTTTCTTGAGAGTATATTACCGGCTGTTGGTTTTCCGCACTCATTTCCTCAAGCCATGTGTCGAGCGTAAAGTATGGTGACTCTTCTATCATTGACTTCCACTTTTTGAAGAGGCTGCTGCAAGTTTGCTTCTTCACTGTGGGGAATATGAAATGAAGATCGGGGTGTTCGAGAATCCTTGTTTTCACACACGAAGGGCACACGCCGCAAATGTCATGGTCCGAAGGATTGTCGCAAAGCAAATATGAAGCGTAGGCAAGGGCTATAGCAAATTTTCCACAGCCTTCCACACCGCAGAAAAGCTGTGCATGAGCCACACGGTCCTCTTTAACCTGCATAAGAAGCCTCTTGCAAGTTTCCTGTTGCCCTACTACCTCGCTGAATTTCATTGTCTTTTTTCTAATATATCTTTTCGGCTATCCTGCGAATGCTGTTTGCCGCGCCCATTGTGTAAAAATGAATGCTGGGTACGCCGTGCTTCATAAGTTCTTTGCATTGCGCCACACACCATTCCACTCCGAGTTCCTTAAACTCATCGTCATTTTTGCACTTTGCCGCTTCTTTTACAAATTCTTCGGGAATGTCGCAACGGAAAGTCTTGGGCACAACCGTTAGTTGCGAAAGTTTCGTAAAAGGTTTTATGCCGGGAATGATCGGTACTTCTATTCCCGCCTTGCGAGCCTCCTCAACAAAAGCAAAATACTTGGAGTTGTCAAAAAACATCTGTGTTACGCCGTAATTTGCCCCGAGTTCTATTTTGCGTTTGAAATATTCCATGTCGGTCTTCATGTTGGAAGCCTCTTCATGCTTTTCGGGATAACAAGCCACGCCGTAAGTGAATTTTTCGCCTATAAATTCTATTTTTTCTCCGTTTACAAATTTGCCGTTGTTATAGTCGTTAACCTGAACTTCCAAGTCAGTGGTATGTTCATGTCCGCCTTCAGTGGGGCGGAAACGCTTATCCTCTTTGGCTTTATCGCCTCGCAGAAGCAGAAGATTGGTTATTCCCAAAAACTGAAGGTCTATAAGCAGATATTCAGTCTCTTCTTTCGTAAATCCGCTGCACAACACGTGTGGCACAACAGGTATGCCGTATTTGTTTTGTATTGCTGCGGCAACGGCAACTGTTCCGGGGCGGCGGCGCAGGCGTTCAACCTGATACAGACCGTTTCCCGCATCGCGGAAATACACTTCGCTGTGATGGGTTGTTATATTTATGTATTTCGGATCGAATTCTCGCAGCAATTCTATGGTGTTGTTTATGGTGTCGAGTCCCTTACCTTTCAAAGGAGGAAGCACCTCAAACGAAAACGCTGTGGATTCGTTGTTTTTTAGCAGGTTGGTTATGTCCATATTTACTTATTGCGGTTGACATTGTGCATGGCGTGCGCCGGTGTTTATCTCCTTGCGCCCACTGCATTCTATGCCTAATTTAATATAACCACAAAAATACGATTTTTTTGCCAATCGTTTTCCCCAATATCGGGTATTTTACAAGCCACTATACATATTTTAGCATCGGACATAGTGCTTATGTGTTAAAGAAAAAGTATTTTCGTATTCTCAAAACTCAAAACCAACAAAACAATATATGAGTAAAATAAGAGCAGCAGTAGTGGGATATGGCAACATAGGACACTACGTTTTGGAGGCACTTGAAACTGCCCCCGACTTTGAAATTGCGGGCGTTGTGCGCCGTAACGGCGGAGAAAACAAGCCTGAAAGCCTGAAAAACTATAAGGTTGTAAAAGACATAAACGAACTTGGTAAAGTTGACGTGGCTATTCTTGCCACACCTTCGCGTAAGGTTGAAGAAAATGCCAAGAAATACCTTGCCTTGGGCATACGTACCGTTGACAGTTTCGATATTCATACACAGGTTCCGGCTCTTCGCCGCACACTCGACGCTGTGGCAAAAGCCAACAACTCGGTAAGCATTATTTCTGCGGGATGGGATCCGGGCACAGACAGCATTGTGCGCGCCATGTTGCAGGCTGTGGCTCCGAAAGGTCTGACCTACACAAATTTCGGTCCCGGAATGAGCATGGGACACACCGTGGCAGTGAAAGCAATAGAGGGAGTGAAAGCAGCACTCTCCATGACAATCCCCATAGGTACGGGATTGCACCGCAGAATGGTGTATGTGGAACTGGAAAAAGGCGCAGATTTCAAAACCGTTGAGAACGCCATAAAGACCGACCCCTATTTCGTGAACGACGAAACCCATGTGCAACAGGTGGCATGCGTGGATGATGTGATTGACATGGGACACGGGGTAAACCTTACCCGCAAGGGGGTGAGCGGAAAGACCCAAAACCAACTTTTCGAGTTTAACATGCACATCAACAACCCGGCCCTCACGGGGCAGATACTTGTTTGCACCGCCCGCGCGGCAATGCGCCAGCAACCGGGCTGTTACACACTTATCGAAGTGCCGGTCATAGACCTCCTCTACGGAGAGCGCGAAGACCTTGTGGCTCATCTTGTATAAAAACAAGCAATTATAAATTTGTAAAATCGGTATTTCCGCATGGAGATACCGATTTTTTATGCTCTTCCGTAGTTATGGCGCACGCGCTTTTCCTGTTTTTCGGAAAACACGGGACACACCCGGAAACCGAATAATTATGCGCCGGACACCATGCGCAACGTCTTTTTTACAAGTCTCTTAATATCAAACATTTACGGTATTTTACAAGTTTCTTGTAAGTCATTGTTTTTCAGAGACTTGGAACAACGAAAAATACAAGCCATATATTTTGAAATAAAAGGCACTTATTTTAAAATAAGTGCCTTATGTTTTTTACGACAAGCCATGTGTTTTTTCGGAGAACCCGTAAAAAGAGAAATAAAACCATGAAAAATTCATTTTGCAACCATAAAATTCGCAACATTTGCTGCCCGCGCGGATGTTTTCGCTATTACCCTGCGCTCATGTCCCGGCATCACGGATTTTCTTCGGTCTGCCTCCTGATCCACTCCGTTATAAGACTCACGGCATAGTCCTGCTCGGATTGCGAAAGCCTTACGCCTTTGGGAATGCCGTGCCATTTTTCAAAACAACCGCGACAGCAACACGCCGTGGCGTGCTGCGCAATGAACACCGGGTGAAGTCCGTGGCGCATGGGCGTTTGTTTTCCGTCGTTTCTTATTTCCGCCGGTGCCAGTCGCTTTCTCACAATTTCGGCGGCATGTTGTTTTATCACCGCCATGCCTTTGGTTCTGACGTATTCCTTTTCTTTTTCGTTCAACGAAAAACGGCTGCGAAACCGCGACATTCCAAGTCTCTCCATAGCCTTGTCCACGCTTTCGAACTCCCGCTCCGCGCCGTTTTCCTCTGCCTCGGCTTTCCAAAACGATGCGAACAAATCCTCTTCGTTTCCGACGCTGTTTTCTTTCATGTGGGTAATGCTTGATAAAAACAACAGTTCCGCCACTCAACGCTCAGGAGCGCATGCTGACGGAACTGCCTATATTTGTGTTTGTAAGCGCAGAAGGGCTTTATTTCATACTCTCGCGCAAAATTGTAACTACGTCGTCTTTCGTAAGAACCCTGTAACCGCCGTCAAGAATTATGGTAGCCTTGGCAATAGAGGGGATGTTCTCCTCGGTAACGCCGAGTTCTTTCGAATTGGTTACCACACCTATTTTATTCATCCAATCTTCGAGAGCGGCAATACCCGCAAGTCCCGCATCATGGTCGCTCATTTTTGAAGTATCCAAGCTCCAGACATTTTCGGCAAAGCGACGGAACTTCGCAACACCGCTGTCAAGGATAAACCTATAGTATGGTCCTGACACGGCAGCCAATGTCATTCCGTGGGTGGCGTTCGTAACAGCTCCTATAGCCTGCCCTATCATGTGAACTTCCCAATCCTGAGTTTTTCCACACCCTATGAGTGTGTTCAAAGCCCATGTGGCTGTCCACATAATGTTACTCCGCGCCTCGTAGTTCTCTGGATTTTCAACGGCATCAAGACTTGATTTCACCAACGAGCGCATCAGTCCTTCGGCTAAATAGTCGCTCGTGTTGTCATCTGCCCCGCTGAAATATTGTTCCATGATATGGCTCATAATGTCAAAGATTCCCGAAACCATTTGATAGCGCGGAACGCTGAATGTGAACTTAGGATTCAGAATTGCGAACTTCGGCATCATTTCTTCGCCAAACACTTTTCCGATTTTAAGTCCCTGAGCGTGATTTGTAATAACAGATCCGCCATTCATTTCGGAACCTGTGCCCACCATTGTCAGCACCGCACCAACGGGAATGAGCTTTTGCCCGGGCAGAGGATTGTTTTGTTTCAGATAAAACCAGTCCCAGGCATCGCCGTCATAGTTTGCGGCTGCGCCGACTCCCTTGGCGTAGTCAATGGTAGAGCCTCCGCCTACGGCAAGAATGAAATCAACATTATTCTCGCGCACAAGTTTCACACCCTCATTGAGTTTTTCCACCGTAGGATTGGACATAACACCGCCGTCTTCGACAATTTTCTTTCCCTGTTGCTTCAGGACTTCCACAACTTGATCGTAAATGCCATTGCGTTTGATGCTGCCTCCGCCATAACTGAGCATTACGGTGGAACCTTGGTTTTTCAACTCATCGGCAAGGAATTTCAAAGAATCATCGCCGAAATAAAGTTTTGTTGGATTTGAATATTTGAAATTGCCAATCATATCTTTTGTTTTTAGAGTTTTCTTTTATCTATTATCGGAGGCAAAGCGTTCCCGAAATCATTTCACGGCAAAGAAATAACCGCCCTGTGTGGCAAGACGTGCCTGATAAACTCCCTCGTCATTGAGAGCGAAATCCATGACATTGCCTTTAACGTCGGCTTTTATGCTTCCGTCGCCGTTAAAACGGAAAAGTTCCTTGCTCTGTCCGTCTTTTATCTGTGTCCACGAGTCGTTTTCGTCGTTATGTATGAGTTCGGTTATCGCGCCATCGGGAGCGGTGATACGGTAACCGTTTTTAAGATATGTCAAAGCGTAATATTTGCCGTCCTTACCCATAATGCTCTCGGTCTGACCGGCTTTGTATGCAATGGGATTGCTGCCGCTCCAAAACTCAATAGTGTTGAGCACCAACACATCAACTACGCCGCAAACCGCATAGGCGGGAGATATGAGAAGGAATATGATTTCGTTGAGGAATTTGGAATTTGTTGCACCCTTGTTCCAATGTGCGAGCTTGCTGAACAGACTGAAACTACCCACACACGAAGATGTTATCAAACTTGCCGCCATGAACAGTGCGGCAACTTTAAGATGCTTGATTTTCATAAGTCTTACAGTTTTGATTGTTTAGTATGAATTTGATTTCCGATGTAAAAGTAAGAAAATGCTCCCATGCAGATATACAACATGCACCATTTTAACTAAAATATAACCATTGCCCCAAATAGCGCATGCCCGTGCCGGCAAAATGCAAAGGCATCCTACTATTATTTTTCAGATTATAAACCGTGTTTTTCGGGATGTATTTTTCGGGAAATCCACCACGCAAAAAAACACATGGCTTGTTGCGAAAAATACAAGGCACTTATTTTAAAATACAAGCCATATATTTCAAAATATATGGC
>ENA-ORRN01002013-ORRN01002013.1-human-gut-metagenome-genome-assembly--contig:-NODE-2013-length-13407-cov-2.399116_pt1 | contig 13407 bp, 8 predicted proteins | sample MGYA00242174_ERZ509132 | MGnify/ENA primary metagenome ERZ509132 (study PRJEB26280, sample SAMEA2338671) | human gut metagenome | biome: human gut; feature: human-associated habitat; material: faeces...
TGTCCCCGCCGTTTTCAAGGCAAAATGGGGCACAAACGAAACGCTGTTCACTCTTATGATGAATTACGTTGCCATGAAAATCATGGACTTCTTCTATAACGACTGGAAGGGGCTCAACTCCGCTCTCGAAAAAATCAATTCCAAAACGAAAATCGGCTATCTGCCCGAAGATGTGGGGTTTTATGATGACATGACCGGTCCGGAAAACCTTATATATACTGCGCGTCTCAATGGCATTTCGGATGCCGAAGCGAAAGTCAGGGCGCTGGAGCTGATGGAGCATGTGGGGCTTGCCGGACAGATGAAAAAGAAGACCGGGAAATATTCGCGCGGTATGCGCCAGCGATTGGGACTGGCGGACGTGCTTATCAAAAATCCGGAAATTATAATCCTGGATGAACCTACTTCGGGAATAGACCCTGCCGGTGTTCAGGAGTTCATCGAGCTCATTAGGCAGTTGAGCCGGAAGGAGGGACTGACCGTCTTGTTCTCTTCCCACCACCTGGACCAGGTGCAGAAAGTTTGCGACCGCGTGGGACTGTTCAACAGCGGGAAGCTGGTCACCTTGATTGATATGTCTGATTTGAAGGACAAGCATCAGGAATTGTCTGATATTTATAACCATTATATGGAGGAAGGAGGGGAAAGGCATGAATAAAGTCAATTATCCTTTTTGGGTAGTCGTCAACAAGGAAATATCCGACCATGTGAAAAGTTGGCGGTTCATTATCTTGATGGGAATCATTTTGCTTACGTGCATGGGCTCACTCTATACCTCGCTTACCAACATCGGTGCCGCCATCAAGCCCAATGACCCGGACGGTTCGTTCCTTTTCTTGAAGTTGTTCACAGCCTCGGACGGCACATTGCCTTCTTTTGTGCAGTTTATCAACTTTCTGGGGCCATTGTTGGGGATTGCGCTGGGATTCGATGCTATAAATTCGGAACAGAACAAGGGGACGTTGAGCCGTATGCTGTCACAGCCCGTTCATCGTGATTGCATTATCAATGCCAAGTTCGTGGCTGCATTGATTGTGATAGGTATAATGCTGTTTGTACTGGGATTCCTCGTAATGGGCTGCGGGTTGATAGCGATAGGCATTCCTCCCACAGCAGAAGAATTTTGGAGGATTGTATTCTTTCTCATAATCAGTGTATTCTATGTGGCATTCTGGCTGAATCTGGCCATTCTGTTTTCGCTTTGCTTCCGTCAGGCGGCCACCTCGGCATTGGCTTCGGTGGCGGTATGGTTGTTTTTCAGCGTGTTCTATACGATGATTGTCAACCTGGTTGCCAAGGCGTTGAGCCCCTCGCAGCTGGCATCTCCTTATCAGATAGTCAGTTACCAGAAATTTATTCTCGGTCTGATGCGTCTGGCACCTAGCGAACTGTTCAATGAGGCGACCACAACGCTGCTGATGCCTTCCGTCAGAAGTTTGGGGCCGCTCACTATGGAGCAGGTTCAGGGGGCCATTCCCAGCCCGCTGCCATTGGGACAGAGTCTTTTGGTGGTGTGGCCGCAGCTCACCGGACTGATTGCAGCTACTGTTATCTGTTTTGCCCTTTCGTATGTCATATTCATGAGACGGGAAGTCAGATCACGGTAATGATAAGTATGTTTTATTGAGTGTTGAAAGTCCGTTCCGGCATTGGTTGCTTGAACGGACTTTTAATATTATTTGCCCGAACATTTGGTAATTCCAAAAACTTCCCTTACTTTTGCGCCCCGAACAAGGAGAGGTGCTCGAGTGGTTGAAGAGGCACGCCTGGAAAGCGTGTATACCCCTAAAGGGTATCGGGGGTTCGAATCCCCCTCTCTCCGCAACAGTTCTGAATAAGATGGAAAACTAGCGGGTAAAGGTCTACAAATCTATGATTTGTAGACCTTTTTTGCTTGTACTCCGTTTGCTTTGAAAGACTTGGAAACTATGTCTTTGTAAATTAATTATAGATAATGAAAGTTGGATGACATCTCCTTTCATAATAAGGCGATGGGATAATGCATTGCCACTGCAAAGCAAGTGCATGCTTTTTGCAGTGCTACTGCATTCAGCTTTGCAGTGGCGCTGCAACACATATGCAGTGTCACTGCAGCATATATGCAGTAGCGCTGCAACACGTTTGCAGTCACACTGCAGCAGATGTGCAGCGACGCTGACCCGGTAGGTGTGTACGGGATTGTATCATGTTTCGTTAAGAAGATATTATAAAGTATCCTTTGAATGTCGTATTTTTGTCTATCTGTAATTTAGAGTAGTCAAAGAAAACTATGAAACACACTCGTATGAAACTAAAAACAGCGGTAAAGAACCTTCATGAAGGCTGGAAATTCCGGCAGGCGAGACTGACCAATTGGTATCCGGCTACAGTTCCGGGAGTAGTCCACACGGACTTACTGCAGAACAAGATTATTGAAGACCCGTTTTTCCGGTTGAACGAACGGGGATTGCAATGGATTGACAAGGAAGACTGGGTTTATGAAACTTGCTTTACTCTTGCTGCCGACATGATGCGGAAAGAGAATATGGAGCTTGTGTTCGAGGGGCTGGATACTTACGCTGACGTTTATTTGAATGATGAATGTATACTGAAAGCGGACAATATGTTTCGCCGCTGGTCTATCCCCGTTAGGCAGTACATCAGGGAGGAGAATAATATACTGAAGGTGTACTTCCATTCGCCGGTAAAGATAGACGTCCCCAAATGGGATGCACTTCCTTACCAGTATCCGGCATCCAATGACCAGTCTGAAAACGGAGGCTTGTTCAACAAGAAGATAAGCATTTTTGCCCGTAAGGCGGGTTATCATTATGGCTGGGACTGGGGCCCACGTCTGGTTACCTCCGGCATCTGGCGTCCGGTGTATATCAGGGCTTGGAGCGATTTGAGAATCAACGATGTGTTTATCGAGCAGAAGGAAGTCGGTGCAGGCAGGGCCGTGATTGCCGGACATGTGGAGCTGGATGCCGATAAGGATATGGACGGAGTGCTGGTCACGATAACAGACGAGGCTACCGGAAGAGTGCTTGGCGAGTGGCAAGCGGATTTGAAGCGAGGCACCAATCGGGTGACCGTTGATTTCGTCCTTCACAAGCCGAAGCTGTGGTGGAGTAATGGACTGGGGGAGCCTTTCCTTTACCGTTTCCGTACGGATATCATTGCAGGCGGGGAATTGTTGGACTCTAAAACCGAAAGGGTGGGCATACGCTCTTTGAAGGTGGTGCATCAGCCGGATAAGGACGGGCATACTTTCTATATAGAGCTGAACGGGCGTCCGGTTTTTGCCAAAGGAGCCAATTACATCCCTTCGGATAACTTCCTGCCGCGCGTCACTCCCGAGAATTATAAAAGGACGATTCTCGATGCCGCCGGTGTAAACATGAATATGTTGCGTGTCTGGGGCGGAGGTATCTATGAGAACGATGTCTTCTATGATTTGTGTGATGAGCATGGAATTATGATTTGGCAGGACTTTATGTTTGCCTGCAGCATGTATCCGGCAGAAGGCGCCCTGCTCGATAATATCCATCAGGAGGCGGTGGACAATGTGAAACGTTTGCGCAATCATGCCTGCATTGCTTTGTGGTGTGGAAACAATGAATGCCAGGATGCCTGGCTGGGCTGGGGCTGGAAGTGCGAGATAGAACGGCAGAACAAGGAATATGCCGACAAGATTTGGGCACAGTACCGGCAGCAGTATCATGTCACCTTACCCGGGGTGGTCAGGGAGTATGCACCCGGAACCTTCTATTGGCCTTCTTCTCCGTTCGCATTCGAGGGAGAGATGTCCGGTACTACTGACGGGGACCGTCACTATTGGAGTGTCTGGCATGGTAAAGCACCCATTTCCGATTATGACAGCGAGAAATCCCGCTTTTTCAGCGAGTACGGCTTTCAGTCTTTTCCAGAGTTCGACTCCGTCAAGCGCTATGCTCCTTACCCCGAAGACTGGGATATACGTTCCGAGGTGATGATGTCCCATCAGCGTGGTGGCGACCATGCCAACGGGCTGATTGAGACTTACCTATTGAATGAATATAAAAAGCCGCGTGATTTCCGGGCATTCCTTTATATGAACCATGTGCTGCAGGGAGATGCCATCAAGACGGCCATCGAGTCGCACCGCCGCCAGATGCCGTATAATATGGGGACGCTTTTCTGGCAGCACAACGACTGTTGGCCCGTAGCTTCCTGGGCGAGCCGTGACTATTACGGACGCTGGAAGGCGCAGCACTATTATACTCGCAAGGTCTATGATGACATCCTGATTTCTCCGGTAGTGGAGGGGGATGATTTGAAAGTATATGCAGTGTCCGACCGCTTGGAGAATACTTCCGGCCGGCTGCAGCTCCAGGTCTGCCGGTTCGACGGCACTGTGGTTTATCACTGGGACAAGTCTGTCGGCATTTCCGGTAATGACAGCCGTGTCTGTTTTTCCGCACCGCTTGCCAAGCTGCTGGAGGGGGCAGATAGAGGAACGGTATATGTCCGCGTAGACTATACGGACAAATCGGGCAGGGTGTACCATAACAACTACTGTCTGGACAAGCAGAAGAATATGAATTATCCGAAAGTGGATTTGCAGACCGAAGTCCGTTCCATTGAAGGCGGATATGAAGTGACGGTATCAACAGACAAGTTTGCCCGTGCCGTATGCTTGTCCGTTGCTGACAATGAAAGTGTATATAGCGACAATTATTTTGATGTCCAGCCGAAGAGCAGCGTGCAGGTACAGGTCAGGACGCGATTGTCTGCCGAAGCGTTCAACGCTTCGTTGAGGCTGACTTGCTTGAACAATGAATTCTGATAAGTTATGGAAAAACAAAGCGGAGCAACATATTGAAATGTTACTCCGCTTCTCATTGAGATGTTGAAAAATGTGTTTTCAGGAGATTTAGTTGTTTTCTTTTTTAATGTCTATGGTCATGAACCGTTCACCGTCATATAGACTTTTGACGCGGATGTTCAGTCCTTTTTTCTCTTTCAGCTGTTCCGCTATATTGTCCAGCTTGAAGGAGGCCAGTCCGGTGCCCAGTGTGAGCTGACTGTCATTGTAGGCATTGTGGCGGAATTCGAGATTGACGTAATCCGGTTTGTCGTTCTCGCCGGTGGATGCTTCGTTGATGACCAGGTTCAGCATGTGCTTCTTATCTTCGTTGTTACTGTGGTAGAATTGATACTTGATGTTCAGATACTCACCCGTAATCCATAAATCCGTGGCGTTGATGTTGTCGTCTCCGATACTGTCCGCCTTTTCGGCAGGCATGGAGTAGATGTCTTTGGTCAGAATATTTTCGATGTGCTTTATTTGGGCATTGTATTCGTAGCCTGGAAGTTTCTCTTCCAGTTCGCGGAAGTAGATGAAAGCCCTCTGGCCGTCTGTTACGGCATAGTCGTGAACATAGGTTGTGTCACTGGGATATAGTTTACTGCCTTCGTCCAGTGAGAAATAGTAGTCTTTTCCTTCGATGACCTTCACCGTACCTACGGCGAACAAAGTGTCATATTTGTCATCCCAATCGTCCAGGCATGATTGCAATACAATGGCAGTCAGGAATAAAAGCATGGATGTTGCCAATGTCATTCTCAGTTTCTTCATAAGTGGTAGGTTTTAGCTCTTTTTCTGTTTAAATCTTATTTTTGTATTCAAAAAATGCGGTGAAAAGCTAAATACTGCGTAGTATATTGTTAAAGAAATGAAAGTATGATTTTCTTCTCTGCCTGATGCAGTATTTTTGCGCCAGTTGCATTTTTAAGGTAAACACGTGTTAAAAGAGAGAATGGAAGAACAGGAATTGGCAGAACGCTGTAGGCAAGGGGACAACCTTGCCCGCAAAGAACTGTATGAGCGCTATGCGGGACGCATGCTCAGCGTATGCCTCCGTTATGCAGGTGACCGGGAGACTGCCCAAGACCTGATGCATGACGGTTTTCTGAAACTTTTTGATTCTTTCGATAAGTTCACTTGGCGGGGAGAGGGCTCTCTGCGGGCATGGATGGAACGCGTAATGGTGAATACGGTGTTGCAGTATTTGCGGAAAAATGATGTGATGAATCAGTCATCGGCTTTGGAGAATGCACCCGAAGCTTATGAGGAACCGGAAGGTTCGTCGATAGATGTCATTCCTCAAAAGGTGCTGATGCAGTTTATCAGTGAACTGCCTGCCGGCTATCGTACCGTATTCAACTTATATATTTTTGAAGAGAAATCCCATAAGGAGATTGCTCGACTATTGGGAATTAATGAAAAATCCTCTGCCTCGCAGTTGACGCGTGCTAAAGCGACTTTAGCGGCAAAAGTACGTGAGTGGATGAAAAGAAATGATTAAATGAAGGAACGTATGGAAGATGAATTGTGGTTGAAAAAGATAAAGGACAAGCTGGAAGACTATTCCGAACCGTTGCCGGTTGCCGGATGGGAGCGGTTGGAAAAGGAATTGTCCCTTTCCGGAACTCCGATAACCGGATCGCATAGGATGATGCCTTTCCGTCGCTGGGCGGTGGCTGCGGCAGCTGTGCTGCTGGTGGCAGTATCGTCCGTCAGTCTGTGGCTGTTGCAGAGTCCGGTAGGGAATGAAATGCGGCATACGTCAGTGCCTGCTTTGGCTGTGGCTCCGGATGTCTTGCCGGAACAGACGGTACCTGCTGTACGGACTAATCCCATAGAGCCTGCCTATCGGGCACATGGAAATGCATCGGCACCCAATAGGGAGGCAAGTCGCCCTTTGGTTGCACAACATATCAGAATATCGGTTGACGATGAGCGGCAGGAGGAAATGTTGCCGGTTGAAACTGCAGGTGAGGCTGTCGGTATTGGGCAGGCGGAAGAGCCGGTAATGGAAGATACGGACCATGCGACCGCAATGCAGGCAGAGGAACCGGAGAGAACAAGGAAAGACCGCTATCGTCCGTCAGGCCGGGACAAACTGCATCTTCCGGAAAGAAACAGTTCTGGTAGGGATACTAAAGGATGGGCGGTTGGCTTGTCCGTAGGAAATACGGGAGGTTTTTCATTGGCGAATGAAGGGGAAGCGAATGTGATGTCGGACTACATGCCTGGAAGTCCTATTTATGGCGGTAACGTAGATTTATCCTCTACGGCCAATGGCATTGTTACTATTCCCGACGGGCAGGAACTGGTTTTTAAGGATGGTATGCCCTATCTGCAAAGACGCGAAAAGAAAATTGCGGATATAGACCATAAACAACCGCTCAGTTTCGGTGTTTCGGTGCGGAAAAACTTGGCGAAGGGTTTCTCTGTGGAAAGCGGGCTGACGTATACCTATCTTGCTTCTGACGTAAGGTATGAGGGCAGCTCGGAAAAGATAAGCCAGAAGCTGCATTATATTGGCATTCCGGTACGGGCCAACTGGAACTTTGTGGATGCAAAGAACTTTACGATGTACGTTTCGGCGGGGGGTGCCATTGAAAAATGTGTGTATGGCAAGATTGGTACTGAGAGTGAGACTGTGAAACCGGTACAGCTTTCTGTCATGGGTGCTGTCGGTGCCCAGTATAACATAAGCAATAGGGTGGGCCTGTATGTGGAACCGGGAGTATCTTATTTCTTTGATGACGGTTCGTCGATACAGACTATACGCAAGGAGAACCCGTGTAACTTTACGTTGCAGGCCGGTATACGTCTTACTTATTGATAGCAGGACAGACATGTTTTTGTCCACTTTCTTGTAGATTCAGAATTTTCTTAATAACTTTCGGCCGTGTTTCTTCGTTGGTGGATGAAGGGACACGGTTTTTTATTGATTGAGAAGAAAGAAAGTAGGTCGGGACATGCCCGGCAATATAACAAACACGTAGTAAAATAGACAAAATGAAGATTAAAAAGAAAGTAGCCTTAAGCGGGCTATTGCTTTGTTGTACAATCACGGCAAAAGCACAAGTGTGTATTACTCCCCAGGTGGAGCAGCGTGCCAGGGAGTTGGTTTCTCAAATGACGCTGGAAGAAAAAATCGATTACATTTCCGGTCCCAAATCTTTTTATATCCGGGCTGTACCCCGGCTTGGCATACCCGAAATCAGGATGGCCGATGGTCCGCAAGGCATACGTAACAATACTCAAAGTACCTTGTATCCTTGTGGCATCTTGTCGGCTTCGACATGGAACCGTAAGTTGGCTAGAGAGCTGGGACATGGTTTGGCCCGGGATGCAAAGGCCCGTGGGGTAAGTATTCTGTTGGGGCCTGGAGTCAATATCTACCGCTCTCCTCTATGCGGGCGAAACTATGAGTATTTTGGTGAAGACCCTTATTTGACGGGCGAAACTGCTAAAGAATATATCTTGGGAGTGCAGGAAGAGGGAGTTATGGCTACGGTGAAGCATTTTGCGGCCAATAACCAGGAGTGGAGCAGACATCATGCCAGCTCAGATGTGGATGAACGCACGCTGCAGGAAATTTATTTTCCCGCGTTCCGAAAAGCTGTGCAGGAAGCAGGAGTAGGGGCGGTTATGGATAGCTATAATCCGCTGAACGGGGTACATGCCACCGAAAACAGCTGGCTGAACATTGATGTATTACGCAAGCAGTGGGGATTTAAAGGTATCCTGATGTCTGACTGGACATCTGTATATTCCGGTGTGGGAGCCGCTAATGGAGGGTTGGATTTGGAAATGCCCGTCGGTAAATTCATGACCAGGGAAATTCTTATTCCGGCAATAGAGAATGGTATCGTGAAGGAAGAGACCATTGACGCCAAAGTCCGGCATATACTCCAGACATTGATTGCTTTTGGAGCACTTGATACTCCGAGAGAAGATAAATCTATCGATAAAGACAATGCACAGTCTAAGGAAATTGCACTTGACTTGGCGAGAGAAGGAGTAGTCTTATTGAAAAATGATAACGGTACGTTGCCTTACCGGAACGGTAGAACATTGGTAATCGGGCCTAATGCCGATATTATTCCCACAGGAGGAGGAAGCGGATTTGTCACCCCTTATTCGGTAGTGTCACTCTATGACGGTATGGTTCAGTTGAAGGGCGGCAGACAGATAGAGCTGCTGTCTGACAGCATTCTTTATAAGGATATGTCCCAACAGATTTATACGGATGGCAGTTTTACGCAAAACGGTTTTAAGGGCGAATATTATAATACTCGTAATCTTACCGGAGAACTCTTTCAAGCTGCCATAGAGCCTGCCATAGACCATGCCTGGAAATACGGTGCACCGTTCGACGGCATGCCGGTAGATCAGTTTTCTGCCCGTTGGACGGGAGTTTACAAGGCTGACAAGGATGGAACTGTCAAGTTCCAGCTGGCTGGCGATGACGGATACCGTCTGTTTGTAAACGATAAGCTGATTACCGGAGATTGGGGGAACCATTCATTCAGTACCCGCAGTGCATTTATGCAGGTCAGTGCAGGGGAGATATACCGGTTGCGTATTGAATATTTTGATAATGTGGGTGAGGCGACTGTCAGTTTCCAGGCAGGAATGATGGATGAGGAGCGTTTGGCCTCTTCACTGAAGCATGCCAGGAATGTTATTGTATGTGCCGGGTTCAACAGCAGTACAGAAGGTGAAGGGTTCGACCGTCCGTTTGCATTGTCATACGGGCAGGAATATCTCATTAATAAAGTGGCTTCACTTCATGATAATGTGGCTGTGGTGGTGAATGCCGGAGGTGGAATAGATTTCCGCAATTGGGGGCAGAGTGTACAAGCTATTTTGATGGCATGGTATCCGGGGCAGGAGGGTGGAAAGGCCCTTGCCGAAATCATTACGGGCAAGCTTTCGCCAAGTGGCAAACTACCAGTCAGCATCGAGGAAAAATGGGAAGATAATCCGGTATATGGTAATTATTATGACAATCGCAATGTACCTCATAAACGGGTGCAGTATGCCGAAGGTGTTTTCGTAGGTTATAGGGGATATGACCGGAACGGAAAGCAGCCGCTCTATCCTTTCGGGTATGGACTGTCATACAGTAGTTTTGAATATAGTAATCTGAGTGTTGAGAAGACGGGGGGAAGCCGGGTTACGGTAAGCTTTGACATCAAGAATACCGGAAAGATGGATGCTGCGGAAGCGGCTCAGGTATATGTGCGGGATGTGGAATGTTCTGTTCCGCGTCCATTGAAGGAGTTGAAAGGCTACGATAAGGTTTACTTGAAGAAGGGTGAAACCAAGCGCGTTCGGATATTGCTGGATGAGGAAGCCTTTGCCTACTATGATGTGGAATCACATCGGTTTGTAGTGGAAAAGGGGACTTTTGAGATTCTGGCAGGTCCTTCTTCAGCTGATTTACCATTGAAGGCAACTGTTGTTTTATGATAAAATAAATATCAAAACAAGAATGGCAGTATGAAAAAGATAATAATACTGATGGTTTGTCTGTGGGGACTTGGTAACACCTTTACCTCGGCACAAACTACGGAGAAGGAGAAATTCATCTCAAGCTTGATGAAGCAGATGACGCTGGATGAAAAGATAGGCCAGCTTGCACAATGCACCTACCGAGGGAATTTTACCGGACCCGACGGTGGAAATATTCCTAAAGAAGAGTATGTCCGGCAAGGCAGAATAGGCTCTATGCTGAATGTGATAGGAGTAAAGGATATACGCCGTTATCAAGAGCTTGCTTTGCAATCGCGTTTGCGCATTCCTTTAATTTTCGGACTGGATGTTATCCACGGCTATCGTACCGGATTTCCGCTTCCGCTTGCCGAGGCTGCAAGTTTCGATTTGGCCATGATTGAGGAAGCTGCACGCTACAATGCTTTGGAAAGTGCCGCCGATGGTTTGAACTGGGTTTTTGCCCCGATGGTGGATATTTCGTGGGACGCACGTTGGGGACGCGTCATGGAAGGGGCCGGTGAGGACCCTTATTATGGTTCTCGGGTAGCGGAGGCGCGTGTCAGAGGCTTGCAAGGAGACGATTTGGCAGACACGACGACTGTCATGGCATGTATGAAACATTTTGCCGGATATGGTGCACCGATAGCAGGAAAGGAGTATAATAGTGTGGATATGTCAATGGGCCACTTTGCCAATTTTTATATGCCTCCCTATAAGGCGGCCATAAAGGTAGGAGCAGCTACCGTGATGAGTGCTTTCAATGATTTTAATAATATTCCTTGTACTGCCAATGATTTCTTGCTCAACCGGCTATTGAGAGAGCAGTGGGGATTTAAGGGATTTGTTGTGTCCGATTATAATTCGGTAGAGGAATTGGTGAACCACCGTTATGCTGTTGACAAGAAAGATGCCGCAGCCAAAGCGCTGAATGCTGGTCTGGACATGGAGATGGTAAGTACCTGCTACTTGACTTATCTGAAGGAGCTTGTTCAAGAAGGGAAAGTAAAGGAGAGTGTGCTTGATGATGCAGTACGGCGTATATTGGAGAAGAAATATGAGTTGGGATTGTTTGAGGACCCTTTTCGCTACTGTAATCCGGAAAGAGCGGCCAGAATACTCAATGCGCCCGAAGTCCGTAATGCTTCGCTCCGTATGGCCGAGCGTTCCGTTGTATTGCTGGAGAATAGGGAATCTGTGCTTCCGTTGACGGCACAGACGAGGAAGATAGCCTTGATAGGAGGACTCTCAAAATCCCAGTACGATATGGCAGGGGGCCTGCCACTACGGACCGGAACAAAGTGGTGACCTTATATGATGCATTGGTCCGGAAAGGACTGGAGGTGAGCTATGCTGAAGGCTATGATATGAAGAGCAATCAGTTGACCGGATTGCAGGAAGCATTACAGGCTGCTGAGGCTTCGGATGTCATTGTTGTGGCGGTAGGCGAGAGATTCGGTCAGAGTGGCGAGAAGGCTTCCAAAGTGAATATAGCCATACCCGAGGGGCAGCAGAAGCTGGTGTCGGAACTGGCAAAGACTGGAAAACCTGTCATTGCTCTTGTCATGTGTGGGCGTCCGGTAATCTTCAATGAGATAAGGGAACATGCTGATGCGGTACTGTGTACTTGGTGGCTGGGAAGTGAGGCCGGCAATGCCATATGCAATGTGTTGTGGGGAGAGTATAATCCTTCGGCTAAATTGCCCATGACATTTCCTGCACACGTAGGACAGATTCCCATTTATTATCAGAATAAGAGCACCGGCCGCCCTACCGCATTGAAACAGACCTATAAGGCATCTTATATCGATGCTTCCACTGAGCCTGCCTATCCTTTCGGATATGGGCTTTCGTACACGGATTTTGGATATTCTGATTTGAAACTGCTGCCGGGCAAGGCTGCAGGCGTCCATACGGAGGTGTCGGTAAAAGTGACTAATACCGGTAAGTGTGCAGGAGAGGAAGTAGTTCAATTGTATGTGCAGGATAAGGTAGCCTCTGTTACGCGTCCGATAAAGGAATTGAAGGGCTTCAGGAAAATTCATCTGAATGTGGGTGAAAGCAAAACTGTAGCTTTTCAGATAACTGACGATGCACTGGGATTCTATGACAATGAGATGAATTATATGGTAGAACCTGGTGATTTCGTCTTTATGGTGGGTGGCAGTAGTGATGATGTACAGCAGATTACCTATAACTTGAAAGAATAGGATTCTTACCCTATAAATGAAAAGCAAGGCTGTCTGGAATCATATCCGGACAGCCTTGCTTTTCTGTTTTAGTTGGTTATCACATTCGTGAAATACTCTTTGAACAGTTTTTCTGCCCGTTCCAGTTGTTCCGGAGTATTTTCCTTCACTTCTTTCAATTTGTAATCCCATCCCATGGCTTCGTATTTGTGAACACCCAGACGGTGATAAGGAAGTATTTCCACCCGTTGTATCTGCTGGTATTTGCCAAGACTTTCACCCAGCAGGCGGGTGTCTTCTTCCGAATCGCTGTAACCGGGGACCAGTACATAGCGCAGCCAGAAGGGGTGTTCATGTTCTTCGAGCCAGGCAGCGGTGCGGAGTGTCTGTTCGTTGCTTCGTCCCGTCAGCGTACGGTGGCGTTCGGGATTGAATTGCTTGATGTCCAGCAGCACGAGGTCAGTCAGACTAAAGAGCTCTTCCACCTTTTCATTCCAGATGCCTCCGTTACTGTCCAGACAGATATGGATGCCGTTCGCCTTCAGCTCCTTGAAAAGAGGAATCAGCGCTTCTGCTTGCAGGGTAGGCTCACCGCCGGAGAAAGTAATACCTCCTTTCTTCCCGAAGAATGCCTTTTGGCTGATAGCCATTTGCAGAATCTCTTCCGGAGTGGTGGGAGTGCCTCCTTTTACATCAATCGTATCCGGATTGGCACAATACAGACAACGGAACGGACATCCTTGCAGGAAAACGACGAGCCGGAGACCCGGCCCGTCGAATGTTCCCATACTTTCGTAGGAGTGTACATTTATCATATTACATTCTTTCGTGGAATGAACGGCTGATGACTTCCAACTGATGCTCGCGGCTCAACTTCACGAAGTTCACTGCATAGCCGGAAAC
>ENA-ORRN01002022-ORRN01002022.1-human-gut-metagenome-genome-assembly--contig:-NODE-2022-length-13352-cov-3.006167_pt1 | contig 13352 bp, 5 predicted proteins | sample MGYA00242174_ERZ509132 | MGnify/ENA primary metagenome ERZ509132 (study PRJEB26280, sample SAMEA2338671) | human gut metagenome | biome: human gut; feature: human-associated habitat; material: faeces...
CAGTTTAGTGAGCAGGCTCAAAGCGGCTTTACAGCCACCCGTGCCCTTAAATTTGGCGACGTTGTGATCCATACGCCCGACAAACGGAAATACGATGCTACCCTGATGTTGGCCGATGATTGCTTTTTTGATGTTCTTCCGCGTGATATGATAGCTGGCAAAGCAAAAGAAACGCTTGGCCGTCCCCTGTATGCACTTGTTTCGGAAAGTGTGGCGAAAAATATCGGTGCTGGTGAAACGGATATTGTCGGTCAGACTTTCGAGATCGAAGCCTATCCCGGTGTCAGCCTGACGATCGGCGGCGTTTTCAAAGACGTTCCGAAGAATACCCATCTTTTCTATGATATGCTGGTTTCGATGGCCTCTTATAAAGAGATTGCCGGATGGACGAACGAAGACGAATGGTTCGGTGGCGACAGCTACAACGCCTATGCCCTTCTGCGACCGGGTGTCAGCATGGAAGATATGGTCAAGCCGATGGACGATATGCTCGACCGCCATGTCGACCCCAATGAACTGAAAGAACAGGGCATTAACTATAAACTGAAACTCTGCCCGCTGGAAGAGGTCTACGGCAAGTCGCCTGAAACGAAGAAGATGGCTGTCATACTGGTCGCCATCGCTTCCGCCATCCTTTTTGCGGCCCTGATGAATTACATACTGCTGGTGATCTCTTCGCTGGTAGTTCGCTCGAAAGATATAGCTATACATAAATGTTACGGAGCATCCGGCTGGAATATCTCCGACATGATATTTTCCGAGACATTCCTTAACCTGCTCATATCTCTGGGCATTTCCGCCCTGTTGATACTGGCTTTCCGCGAGATGGTGGAGGAACTGCTCAACGCTTCCCTGCTGTCGCTCATCTCTTTGGATACGATTCCGATGCTGGTGGCTATTTGCCTTGTCATCTTCCTGCTGGCGGGATTACTGCCGTCGCGCCTGTTTGCCGGTGTACCGGTGGCATCCGTGTTCAGGTCGTATAACGAGTCGAGACGGTCGTGGAAGAAAGTGCTGCTGTTCATCCAGTTTATCGCTGTCGGTTTTCTGATCTGCCTGTTGGTTGTGATCGGGCTGCAATACCAACGGCTGGTGACGGATGATCCCGGCTACTCGTTCGACCGCCTGGCCTATTGTTCTCCGAGTGGTGTGAAAAGCTCGCAACGTCGTGCCCTGATGGATGAACTGGCCAAGCTGCCCGAAGTGGAAGGAGTGGCGTCGTGCGCCAACCTGCCAATCTACAGTGGCTCCGGCGATATGGCTTACCGTCCGGGAACGAATGAAACGATCGTCCACTTCAACGACCTTTACGAGGCGGATGCCGATTATGTGCCCCTGATGGAAATGTCGGTAATCGAAGGAAAAGCTTTCGATCGTTCTTATTCCGATTCTGCGCAGGTGATGATGGTCAGCCGCATGATGGCGGACCAGTTGGCGAAAGCGCTGGACTGGAAAGACGGGGTAATAGGAAAGCTTGTGCCGGTAAGCGGCCATGGTGGAAATTCACAAGATTTTAGGATCGTAGGTGTTTACGATGATATCCGTATCGGTCAGATCGGTCAGGATCTGATGTATCCTTCCGCATTATTCTATGGAAACAGGGCACATCGGAATATCGTCATCAAATTCCATAAGCTGACAGCCGAGAATATGGCGAACGTACATGATGTCATCCAGAAATTCCTGCCGGACAATGAATTTACACTCGCTTCCTACAGTGTCAGCGTGACGAATCTATATAATGCTTCACGCCTCTTCCGCAACTCGGTTATGTGGGGTGGCATCGTGACCCTTATCATTACCCTGATCGGACTGATCGGCTATATCAATGACGAGACGAATCGTCGCGGTAAAGAAATCGCCGTACGTAAGATCAACGGTGCTACCGAGGTGAATATCCTCTCGTTGATGACACGCGATGTGGCCTGGATGGCTCTCCCCGCCATTCTGATCGGAGCCGCCGGGTCTTATTATGCGGGCGAAAAATGGTTACAACAGTTCTCTGAAAAGATACCGATGCATGTCGGCCTGTTCATTCTCTGCTCTGTCTGTATACTGACGGTCATCCTGGCTACGGTTGTCTACCGTTCGTGGATGGTTGCTGTATCGAACCCGGTGGAAAGTTTAAAGTCTGAATAGTAATACATATATAATATGATAAAGAATTTTAGTATGGCATTCCGTTCCCTGTTCAAGAAAGGGAGGAATAATGGAATTAAGATCATTGCTCTGGCTGTCGGATTGGCCATGGGACTAGTATTGATTGCGAAAGTCTGTTTCGAACGGTCGTACGATAACTTTTATCCGGACAACGACCGCATTTACCTGGTCAAGTCAGGCATCAACCGCGAAGGAAAAAAAGATACCTGGGGACAGGTGAGCGGCGCAATCGCCCCCGGCATGAAAGCGGAGATACCCGAAGTGGAGGCAGCCACCCGCTACACCCGTATCGGTTCGCCGGACGAACTGATAATGACGCCCGAAAAACAGTTCTACACGGCAACCCTTTTGCTGACCGATACCAGCTTTTTCGATGTTTTCCCGCGTCCGATACTTATCGGTGACCCGAAAGATGTGCTGGCGCGTCCGAATTATGTCATGATCTCCCGTTCGCTGGCCGAAAAGATGGGCGGCGTTGAAAGCGCAGTCGGCAAAACCTTTGTGCGCGATGTGAACCGTAATTCCGTGCAAACGATCGGCGGCGTGTTTGAAGATATACCTGAAAACAGCCATCTGCAATACGACATGCTGGGTTCGTTGGCGGGTTATTCCGTGCAAAGTACCACCAACTGGGTGGGTAACGACCGTTACGTTGCCTATGTGAAACTACTTCCGGGAACAACTCCCGAGTCGCTCGCCCCCTCTATCCGCCGCATGCAGGAACGCAACCAGGATTTGGAAGGTCTCAAGAAAGCCGGTGTCGATCTGTTTTATACTATATCCCCCTTGCAGGATATCCATAACAACAACGAAGATGTAAAAGATATGAATGCGATGTTGCTTTTTCTGGCTACGATCCTGATCGTCATCGCCGTGCTGAACTATATTCTCGTAGTTATCTCCACCCTGATCGGACGGACAAAAGAGGTGGCGGTACATAAATGCTACGGAGCCTCTGGAAAAGATATTCTCGGAATGATACTTTCCGAATCGTTGCTGCATCTCTTGCTTGCCCTGTTGCTGGGTGCTTTCCTGATCCTTGTTTTCAGAGGTAAGGTGGAAGATTTGCTGTCGGCATCCTTGTCGGCTTTGTTTACGCTGCCCACCGTGACGCTTCTGGCGGGTATCTGCCTGGTTGTATTCGGGGTGACATGCCTTGTCCCGACCTGGCTTTTCCTGCGCATACCGGTTGCATCGGCTTTCCGCAGCGTGAAGGAGTCGAAGCGGGATTGGAAACTGTGCCTGCTTTTCGTGCAGTTTGTCGCCACGGCTTATCTGGTAGCGCTTCTGATCACGATCAGCCGCCAATATGACAAGATGATCACGAGCGATCCGGGGTATGCCTACGAAAACCTGATCTATTGCAATACCACTGGAGTGGGAGCACAGGAACGTGAGCGTGCCATCGACGAACTGCGCCGCCTGCCACAGGTCGATCAAGTCGGATGCAGTACCGAACTGCCTTTCTATTATGCCTCCGGAAATAATGTTTCCCTGCCGGGTGAAGACCGTGAGTTGTTCAATATTGCCGATATGTATTTCGTCTCCGACAATTATTTCAAGATCATGGAAATACCCGTCGTTGAGGGCAAAGCCTTCCAGCTGGGCGAAGCGAATGACGATAAGGTAATGGTCAGCCGTAAGTTTGTCGACCTGATGGAGAAAACGGCCGGCTGGACGGGAAGTCCTCTCGGCAAAGGTGTCATGATTACCGAACATAGCAACGGCACGAAGGTATTCACCATCAGTGGTGTCTACGAAGATTTCCGTATCGGTTCGCTGAAAGGCCCGGATACCCGTGCATCCGTTCTCTTCTACAACACGCCCGACAGTTATAATCCGGCTAAGATCATCCTGATAAATATGCATACCATGTCGTCTGAAAACCTGGCTCAGATAAATGAAATACTGGCCGGTGCCATGCCCGACAAAGTGGTCGAAGCCTCCGTCTATAAGATGGATATTCTCAACCAATACCAGGACGACCGCGACTTCCGCGACTCCATCATGATCAGCGGCCTTGTCACCCTGATCATCGCCCTGATCGGATTGCTGGGATATACAGCCGACGAGACCAACCGCCGCGGCCGCGAGATCGCCATCCGTAAGGTAAATGGCGCGACAGCCATCGATATTCTCCGGATGATCTCAAAGGATATTTCCTATATTGCGATTCCTGCCCTGGCGATAGGAGCCGCCATTGCCTATGTCAGCGCATCTGGCTGGCTGGAAAAATTCGCGGAACGCATCCACCTCAGTGCCTTTATCTTTATCGGTGCCGCCTTGTTCGTCTATGTGATCATCATCGGTTGCGTTTTATTCCGCGCCTGGAGAACGGCCGACGAGAATCCGGTGGAAAGCCTGAAAGCGGATTAAAAACGTAGGAAATGGTAGAAGTAAAACTTCCGGCAACTTGAATCGCTTTCAGGATGCCGGAAGTTTTACATTCGACATATATAAACTTTTCCAACTGCAAAAAAAAGCAAAAAGATAACTCCGTTTGATTATTAATCCTTACATTGCATGCGTTTTATACAAGCAATCATTTTTAAACATAAAATTATGGGTACATTAACTAAGATTCTGGAGTTTTTTCTTGGCAATCTGAATAATTCGGAATATGCTAACTATATGGATCGTTTCAGAGCTCTCTTCCAAGAGGTCGGAAGTGGAGGTGGCGACCGTCCGGAAATCGAATAATATATTTTGGGGTGACAGAGACTCTTTATAGTCACCGATATTAGTTTAAGTTTTAATTAAACATGTGCATCCGGCCTGTGAAGGTCGGATGTTTTTTCTGCCGCAAAGTGTCTAATAAATAGACATGACTGTCTAAATATTAGACACTGCCGTAAAAAAGACAAAACAGTATAATGTTGAAAACTAGCTTTTTATTAAGTTTGGCACGTAATTTGAATTATATAGAGAAAAGAGAGTGGATTTTAAAGAGGAATATAAAGTATAAATGTAGAATTAAATAAATAACATTATGATTAAGATTGAAGGATTAAGTAAGCACTTCCGTACAGAAGAAGTAGAAACAATCGCATTGAACAATATTTCGATGGAAGTGAAGGATGGTGAATTTGTAGCTATCATGGGACCTTCCGGTTGCGGTAAATCAACCTTGTTGAATATCCTGGGTTTGCTTGATAATCCGACTGTCGGTAATTACTATCTGGTTGATAAAGAAGTGGGCCATCTGAAAGAAAAAGAACGTACACAGGTTCGTAAAGGGAATATCGGTTTCGTATTCCAGAGCTTCAACCTGATCGACGAACTCAATGTATACGAAAATGTGGAACTGCCGCTGACCTACCTGAAGGTAAAGGCTTCCGAACGTAAACAGATGGTAAACGATATTCTGAAACGTATGAACATCAGCCATCGTGCCGCTCACTTCCCACAGCAGTTATCCGGAGGTCAGCAACAGCGTGTTGCCATTGCCCGTGCCGTTGTCTCCAACCCGAAGATCATCCTTGCCGATGAGCCGACCGGTAACCTGGATTCAAAGAACGGTGCCGAAGTAATGCAGCTGCTTACCGAACTGAACAAAGAAGGGACAACCATCGTCATGGTAACCCACTCCAAGCATGACGCAAGTTTTGCACACCGCATCATCAACCTGTTCGACGGTAGCATCGTGTCATCAGTGAGCGAATTTATTTGATGAATTAGATTTTACACATGGACATATAGCTAAATTAAGAATGTAAGCAAACACGAACATATCCTACCTGTGAAGGCGGGATATGTTTTTATTCTCGCCAACTGTAGAACAATTAAACCATTAAAAAGATGAACAACCTATTAAATATAAAGTCTTTCCTGAAATTCCTGGGTAAGAATAAAGCATATACGGTGATCGATGTGTTCGGACTGTCTGTTTCACTGATGTTCGTCATTCTGATCTCTATTTATACGGTACAGGAGTTGTCGGTCGATAAATTTCAGGAACATGGAGACCGCATTTATGCGGTAGCTTATGAAGAAGGAGTAGTGACAGGCGTTCCGGTGGCTTACCGGTTGCAGGAACGTTACCCGGAGATAGAAAGGGTTTGTCCGGTCATCAGCAACAATTTCAATTCGATGATCGTTTGGGCAAATGATAAAAAGATGAATGCCAATTTATGTTTTGCCGATTCTTCCTTCTTTAATTTCTTTTCGTTTAAACTTTTGAGTGGCGACAAGAATCGGGTGTTGCAGGCCCGTAACAATGCTGTCATTTCCCGGACATTTGCCAACAAATTGTTTGGCACGGACGACCCGATAGGGCAAAGCATCCGTATCAGTGACTCAACATCAGTGATGGTGACAGGTGTGATGGAAGATATCAAAAATTCGGCAATCCCTTATACCGACCTGCTGCTGCGGATCGAAGGCGTCACCGAATTTAACGGCTCGTTGGGCATGGACCGCTATAATAATGCCGGTGCTACGACCGCTTTTCTGATGATGAAACCGGGGGCCGACCTGCGTCCTAAGACAGATGATATTGCTACCTATATGAAGGAGTTCTTCTGGCCGTATAAGATGGAACTGTGGAAAAAGGTAATACTCATCCCCATGAATGAATTGTATTTTTCACCGATAAAGGGAAACGGAAATTCGGGGGATAAACGTTTTGTCATTGTTCTGATGTCGGTGGGCATACTGATCCTGATATTTGTCGTGTTCAATTATATCAACCTGACGGTGGCACAGGCGGGCCAACGGGCAAAAGAGATGGCTACACGCCGTTTGCTGGGTTCGTCGCGCGGTGAATTGTTCATGCGACTGATGGTGGAATCGACGTCGCTGACGGTTATTTCATTCATACTCGGCTTGCTGTTTGCCATGGCTGTTACCTCTTATGCCAACAACCTGCTGCAATCCGATATAAGTCTGGCCGATGCCTGTACGCCTCTCTGGATCGGTACGGCGATTGTGGTCGTTTTATTGATAGGTGGTTTGTCGGGACTGTTACCGGCCATTATGATTTCTTCGGCCAAGCCGATCGATGTGGTGCGCGGAACTTTCCGCCGACAGACGAAGATGGTGTTCAGTAAAGTTTTCATTACGTTCCAGAATACCATTACGATTGCCATGATCGCAGCTTCTATTGTGATGATTCTCCAGATCAACCATCTGATCAATGCTCCTTTGGGATATAACACAACGAATATATTGGAAACCTCCAATAATTTTGAGAATGTAACGGATCGTACGGCTGCTTTAGACCGGGTGCGTCAGATGCCGTTTGTCAAACGGATAGGGCTGGCGAGCGGGATGCCTTTCAGCGGTAGTAACAATATGACCGGTACGTATGAAGACAAAACACTCAGTTTCCAGCAATTTATTATGGATAGCGTCACATTTAATATCCTGGGACTGGAGATTATCCGCGATAACCACCTGGCTGAAAATAGTTGGTACCTGACCGAAAAAGCAATGATGGATATGGAGTTGCCTATGGATGCGCCGGCTTTTAAATGGGGAGAAAACAGTACCCCGATTGCCGGTGTGATCCGCAACTTCCAGCCCCGCGGCAATATAACCCGTGAGAACCAGCCGTCTATGCTTCGCATCAATAAACCGGAAGAAATGTATCCTTGGTCTATTATCATCGAAATAGATGGAAACCCGTACACGGCTTATGAACAGATCCGTAAGGCCTACGAACAGACATCCGGCCTGAATTTCGAAGGCAAATTCATCGACCAACAGATTCAGGAATCGTTTGAAGCGCAGCAGCGCATGGCAAAGATTGTCTCTATCTTTGCCGGTATCGCCATCCTGATCTCTTTGCTCGGGTTATTGGCTATGTCGACCTACTTTATCCAGCAGCGTTCGCAGGAAGTGGCAGTCCGTAAAGTATTCGGTTCGGACAATAAAAGCATCCTGTTACGCCTGGTCAGTGCCTTCCTGATCTATGTTGTCGTAGCTTTTGTGATCGCAACGCCCATCATTTGGTATGCGATGAACCAGTGGTTGTCTGACTATTCATACAGGATCGACCTGAATCCGCTTATCTTTATTGTTTCCGGCCTGTTCTGCCTGGTTATTTCATTTGCAGCCGTATTTGTCCAGAGCTTCAGGGCAGCCAATGCCAATCCGGTGAATAGTATTGCTAATAAATAACGATACGAGTATTATAAATTTAAAGGCGGAAGTTATTCATAAGAATGACTCTCCGTCTTTAGTTGTTTAAGAATAGCATGGATCTCTTAATTATACAGGTTTATATGCTACCTTTGTGCGGTAGTTAAACGGGTGCTTATCTATTTTCAAAACATATATGTTTCGTTGACAAAGCATATATGTTTTGCAATCAAAACTCCTTAGTTTTGTTTTCAAAAGATACTACCTTTCAGTTTATGTTATTGAAAGGTAGGAGATTCTTGCGGCTGGTGTCTGAAACGTCTAATGTGAATACTTTTGGGGGAGCGGATAGGATGTAAAAAAACTGGACAGGACTGTCTAATTATTAGACATATCTTGAAGTTTTGTTGTTTTGTATTTTGTTGATATCTAATGTTTTATTGTTTTGGCACGTATTTTGGTTGTTGGAATGTGTAAATAACTGAAATAACAAAAAATAGTATATCAATGAGAACGATATTGCGAAACTTTCTGAATGTACTGCGCCGTTTCAAGATGGCGTCTTTCCTGAATATAGTGGGACTGTCGGTAGCCTTTACCGCTTTTCTGGTGATTATGATGCAGGTTGAATATGAGCGGACTTTCGACCGGTGTTATCCGACCGCTTCACGTATTTGCCGGGTGGATGTGAATCATGGAGAAGTGGATATTTATGCCTCGATACTGCCTCGTGCACTGGCGGATGCTGTTTTTGCTTCATCCCCTCATATAGAAAGCAGTGTACTGCTAAGTCCCTCCGGTGTAAAAGCTTATGTGACCGTGGGAGAAGAGGGGAATGAGAAAGGTTTTAAAGAATCGATCATCTCCTGTTATTCGGATTTTGTACATGTTTTCGAACCGTCTATACTGGAGGGGACTGCTTCCTGCCTGGAAGATCCGGAAAAGGTAATCATACCGGAAAGCATGGCCAAACGGATGTTTGGTAAGGAACCAGCCGTGGGAAAAAGCATTTATTGTAAGGATGAAATATGGTATATAGACCAGAAGAACTTCACCGTCGGTGGCGTCTATAAAGATTTTCCGGAGAATGCACAGATGAAAAATAGCATTTATATTCGTATGAAGGAAGATTGGGGGAAAGATGACTGGTATTCTCAGAACTTTATGGGATATATCCTGCTGGATTCGCCCGAATCGAGACAGGAGGTGGAAGATAACTTCAACAAGACATTCGACTTTTCTAAATATGGAACCCAGGATAAGACCTTCCTGCATCTGATTCCTGTCACGGACATTTATTATACGGCCGGCCAGTATGAAGATATGATCAAAGCCGGAAATATCGGTACGATGCGGTTGTTGGTATTGATCGCTTTGCTGATCATTATCATTGCCGGAATCAATTTTACGAATTTCAGTACGTCACTGGCACCGATGCGCATCAAAAGTATCAATACGCAGAAGGTGTTGGGCAGTTCGACTGCCAGCCTGCGGATCAGCCTGATGATCGAAGCGATTGCCATTTGTCTGTTTTCCTGTCTGCTTTCTTTCTTGCTGACCTGGATGCTGAACAGGTCGGGAGTTCTTATCTTTGTGGAGGCGGACACGAATATGCTGCATTATATCCCTTTATTATTTATGATGCTGGGAATGGCTGTTTTGCTGGGAGTGATAGCGGGACTGTATCCGGCGTGGTATATGACCTCTTTCCAGCCGGCATTGGTCCTGAAAGGGAGTTTCGGGTTATCGGTTTCGGGACGGAAATTGCGTATGGTCCTGATCGGTTTCCAGTACGTTGTCTCGATCGGTTTGATTATCGGCTCCTTCTTCATACAACTTCAGAATAATTATATGCGTTCCTACAAGCTGGGATTTGATAAGGATCAGGTTGCAATGGCAGTTTTAAGTACCGAGATGGTCGAAAAGTCAGGCGATCTGTTGATGAACCGGCTGAAAGAACATGTCGCCATCGAAGATGTAGGCTTTGCCAGCGATAAAGTGGGAGCATCGAATAACTATTCCGCAAATAATTTCGTTTGTAACGATAAAGAGTTCAATACTGAAATAGTATATACCTCGTGGAACTTTCTCGATGTCGTAGGGATTCCGATTATCAGCGGACATAATTTCAACCGCTCGGATGCAGAGAGTGATTCTACTTATGCCTGTATTTTTACCCGCCGGGTACAGGAACTGGCTCCTGATATGGAACCGGGGCATCTGTTGAAGAAAAGTTGGATGGGGATAGGCCGTGTTGCCGGTTTTGTCGATAACATAAAGATTTCATCGCTACGCTCAATAACCCGGCCGCTGGTTTTTATAGTAACCAAAAAACAGGTAACGCCTGTCTGCTATATCCGTCTGGCTGCCGGAGCCGATGTGGAAGATGCCGTCGCCCATATCCACCGGGTAATAGCTGATATCGATCCGGCATATCCTTTCGAGGTGGAGTTTTATGATACGGTATTCAATAATCTGTATCATAAGGAACAGTATCTGAAAAAGATGGTCACTCTGTTCAGCCTGCTGGCTATCGTGCTGTCGATCGTGGGTGTCTTTGGACTGGTTGTTTTTGAAACGCAATACAGACGTAAAGAGATCGGAGTGCGTAAAGTGTTCGGTGCTACGGTAGGGGAGGTTTTGAATATGTTCAACAGGTCTTATCTGCGTATTGTCTCGATCTGTTTTGTGATCGCTGTCCCGTTTGCTTATTACGGCGTATATAAATGGCTGGAAAACTTTTCCGATAGGACCCCGATCTATTGGTGGGTGTTTGTGTTGGCTTTCGGCATTGTGGCCGGTATAACCATGCTGACGGTTACATTCCAGAACTGGAAAGCGGCAAATGAGAATCCGGTGAACAGTGTAAAAAGTGAATAATTAATCTAATTTGTCTAATTATTTTACACCAGTGTCTAAAATTTAGACACATCTGATAACACCTTGATTCGTCAAGGTGTTATTTATTAGATGATTACATGTTTGGCATGCGTTTTGAACCTATTCGGGTAAAAATAAATATATAATGAAAACAATTCTTCGAAATTTCATCAGTGTATTACGTCGTTTTAAGATGGCGACGCTTCTTAATATTTTAGGGCTTTCAGTGGCTTTTTCTGCATTTATGATTATTATGATGCAGGTTGATTATGATCAGAATTTTGACACTTTTCATAATGAAGCCGATAATATCTACCGGGTGGAGCTACAGTGGGGTAAGGAAACGCCTCAGGCTATTGTAAGCCGGCCCCTGATGGATGTGTTTTTCAACTTCTCACCGCATATCGTTGCCGGAGCCATTAGCTATCCTATCTATAGTGAGACGGTTTTTATTGTAGATAAGGACGGGAAACAGGATAGTTATATGGAACCGAATATGACTATTTATCCTTCCTTTACCGATGTGTTTACTTTTGATATGTTGGAAGGAACGAAGGATGCCCTGAAGGACCCGGAAAAGATCTTGATTTCGGAAAGTCAGGCTAAAAAGATATTCGGTACGGAATCGGCTGTCGGCCGGAGAATGAAAGCGAAAGATACCAGAGGGCGGTTGGCCGGTCTTTTTACCATACCTGAGATGGATTATACGGTGGGAGGTGTCTATAAGGATTTTCCGGTAAACGGTATCCTCCAGAATGCAGTCTATGTGAAACTGGATGATAAGGAGGGTTTGAATGATTGGGGAAGTTCTAATTATTATGCTTATATCCGTCTGGATAGCCCCGAAGCCGCAAAGGATTTGACAAACGATTTTCTGGATTATTATAAAAAGCACGAGATAGGGAAAAATATGCCGTGGTCTACCGATGACCTGAATTTGCGGCTGACTCCTTTGACGGAGCTTCATTATGTAACGGATGTTCTTTATGACATGGTTCCTAAGACTAGCCGCCAGACGATATTGGTTCTGATTGCCATCGCATTTGTTATTATGCTTATTGCCGGTATCAATTTTACCAATTTCAGTACGGCTTTGACTCCGATGCGTATGAAAAGTATCAATACGCAAAAGGTGCTGGGTAGTTCTAATGCAACATTACAGTTCTCCTTATTGATGGAAGCGGTTTGTATCAGTGTTGTGGCTTTCTTGTTGGCATTATGGATTGTCCGTATGACGGCAAGCAGTCCCATAGCCGGCCTGATCAATGCGGATATTTCTTTTTCCGCTCATCCGGTGTTGATTTCGTTGACGGCTCTGCTGTCTGTGCTGGTCGGAGTGCTGGCCGGGATTTATCCGTCTTATTATATGACATCCTTCTCGCCGGCGCTGGTGCTGAAAGGTAATTTCGGACTTTCTCCCAAAGGAAGGGTATTGAGGAACGTACTGATCAGTGTGCAGTTCATTTCTTCATTTGTTTTGATTATGGGCGCTATGTTCATGTATTTGCAAAATAACTTTATGCGAACCAGTTCGTTGGGATACGACAAAGATCAAATCATCGTGACAGACCTGACGGCTACAGTCTTAAACAGTAAAGACGCTTTCACGAATCGTATGAAATCGTTCTCCGGTATTGAGGATGTGACCTGTGCGGAGTTTCTGCTGGCCAGCCAGGATCAGTATATGACTTGGGGACGTGAACTGAATGGTAAAAATATTCAGTATCAGGTGATGCCGGTCGATCCTTCTTTCCTGAAGGTACTGAATATTGCAGTAAGTGACGGACGGGATTTCCGGGAAGAAGATACTTTGACGGAGCATGGTGCCTATATATTTAATGAACGTGCGCGAAAGACTTACGACATTCAGCTGGGGGATAAGATCGGTGATATGGAGGTGATTGGTTTTGTTCCGGATATCAAGTTCGCTTCTTTCCGTACGGAGGTGGTTCCGATGGCATTCTTAGTGCGTGGTAAAAGTTATTCGGGAGGTGCGGCGTTTGCATATATCAAGGTAAAAGCCGGTTCGGATATGGGAGCAGCCATGGCGCATGTCAAGAATGTAATGAGTGAGATTCATCCGGATTATCCTTTCGACATTACTTTCTTTGATAAAGTGTTGAATAATTTATATGAAAAAGAAACGAGTCTGGGAGCATTGATCACATTATTCAGTCTGATAGCCGTCTTTATCTCGATGGTGGGTGTCTTTGGTCTGGTAGTATTCGACA
>ENA-ORRN01002030-ORRN01002030.1-human-gut-metagenome-genome-assembly--contig:-NODE-2030-length-13293-cov-2.705998_pt1 | contig 13293 bp, 7 predicted proteins | sample MGYA00242174_ERZ509132 | MGnify/ENA primary metagenome ERZ509132 (study PRJEB26280, sample SAMEA2338671) | human gut metagenome | biome: human gut; feature: human-associated habitat; material: faeces...
TGTTCTGGGTAGGCATAATGAGCCGTTTCTTCGGATACTAATATTTGTTTGGGTGCTTGAATTACATTGTAGGCAGAATAGGTAGTAGTGGGTGGACAGACCATATCATTATATCCGAATGAGTAGAATCCGGGAACTTTTATTTGGCGTGCAAAATTAACTGCGTCATAATAACGTGCTGTATTTGCCTTTTCTGCAGTCTGATTTTCTTGCTTGTTAAACATGTGTGGCCATCCTCCGGCACGGTTATGTATATAGCCGACCATGTCACAAAGAGCAGGGTAAAAGGCTACCAGTCCTTTGACACGTGAATCAAGTCCAGCTGTCACGATGGACAATCCTCCTCCTTGGCTACTGCCGAATGTTATCAAATTGCTCCCATCGAATTGTGGTAGGGAATAAATAAAGTCAATGGCACGTACACAGCCTAGATATACACGTTTATAATAGTATTTATCCCGATTATCCAGATTGAACGTGTGGTACCCTTTTAATGCTCCCATATAGAGATTGGTATATACCGGTCCTGACATGTTGACCGGAATACCGTGTATTCCTATTTCGAAAACAATCCAGCCATTGGCAGCATGTTCCACATCTCCGGCATAAGAACGTATTCCTGCACCTGGTAGCTTTAAAACTGCGGGATATCGACCTTTTGCTTTAGGCATAGCCAGCATGCCGTATAAGCGTGTATGGGATTCATAATTCTGTATATTCACATGGAATACATTCACTTTCTCTGTACAACGTTCGGGTACAAGGGTCATTTGTACATCCATTGGTGTCTTTTGAGCCTGGAGTTTTGCTGTTTCCCAGAAATTTAGAAAGTCTTCGGGCAATGATGTGATAGGTTTTAATTTTTCTGGATTGATTCCAACGGTTACTATCCCTTGGTATTCACGTCCTCCATATTTAACAAAGGCTTGGCAACGGAGAAAGCCAGGTTTTTTCATTGTTTTGGCTTCCACCGTGGCTGTCCCTTTTTCAGCTTGCAATATGCCTTCTTTGTGAGGCTTCATCATATCTTCTGAAATCTGGTACCGAATTTCTGTGTCAGGAATTGGTACGTTGTTTTTCAGTACCGTAATGCTGAATTTTATTTTTTCGCCTGGCTTATATAGCCAGTCTGTATGATTGGGAGTGATCTGTATCCGAATCAGCCGTTCGGCAGGTTGTCCGAAGGCTCGGTAAAACAGCATCAAGAAGGCGATTAAGAGTATACTCCTTGTGATTTTCATGTCAGTCTTTATTTTAGCGTTTGTTTTTAATTTCATACTTGTAGACAACATAGTCATTGATTGATGGCAGAGAGATTTCCAGCCTTCCTTTCTTTCCGGTTACTGCTGTCATCGCTTTGCCGTGTCCCATCAATGGGATACATCTTACTGTGACACCTTCTGGCAGCCAGGTTTCGACTTCTGTAGTCCTTTCTGGATGATTTTCACGGTACACAATCAAGTATCCTCTATCTTTCTTTAGAGACTGGAAGCCGGTCCAAGAGCGTCCCGATGGTTCATCTCCTATGGGTAGGATAGTGCCGGAATGCATGTCATGCTGAAATTTCTTGTAGGCTTCTGTATGTTCTCGTAATGTAAATGCTTCCTCGGGTAGATTGGTACCTTCCATCCAGGCAAGCGGCTGTCCTGCTAAAGTCGTAGCAAACAGATATTCAAATGAATAGTTTTCTGGAGCGAAGACTTCTCCTTTATATTTATCCGTATTTCTCCATTTGTTCAAGAACTCTATTTGCAGCTTTTCTGCCGGAACATATTTGGAAAGCATCCAGAGGTTACGCAAAGTCCAGTAAGGATAGTAGTTCTGCCAGTCGGTATAACGGTTTTCCAGAAAGATATTTCCATATTCATTGAACATGTGGTAGCCTCCGCGGCGGCTGGCTGTCGCATCAAGGTTGAAAATCACTGCCTCGTCCGTCTCTTCCAGCACTTTGTTGAATAAGCGGTGCAGGTTTGTTTCGGCTTCTTTACTGGGAATGGTGAGCCCGTCTATCTTGAATATTTTGATGCCGTATTCGCGATAGAGGCTGATGAGTGCTTGCGCATCTTTCTGCCAATCGGCAAAATCATTTTGTATGCTGGGATTGAACCAAAGACCGATTTCAATACCTAATTCCTTGCCACGCTTTACGATGGGATGCAAACCACGTGGATACTTTTGCGGATCGGGTTTCCAGTAGTCTTTATTGTCCCAAATGTTCTTGAATGAACCGCGGGCTACAGCTGAATTAGGACTTTTACCTATTTGCCAGCCATCATCAATCTGGAAATGGGTGATTCCCAGACGGGCGGCGCGTTCCAGTTCTTTCAAACAGAAGGATTCGTTTACTTTTGAGTCCTGGCTACGGTCTCCCCAGGTGTTCATCATAATCATCTCGTCGCGGTCGGCCCGGTAAGTACGTATATTCTTCTGATATGAACGAAGCGCTTGTAGGCGGCTCAGTTCATCTTCTCCGTATATTCCCAATACACATCCGTATGTTTTGGTCCAACGGTCGGGAGTCACGTCTTTCTCGGTAATGCCCAGACCGGTTACTGTAAACTTTCCGAAATCAGTCAGAAAATCCTTTCCTTGATAGGCTAATTGTACCGAAGAGCAGGGAGCCTCTTTTAAAAAGAAGATGCCACAGTTGTCCTCGCCATTAAAGGCAAACAGCAGATTGCCGCGATATCCCAGTTTGCGGTAGGAAATAATCTCTTTCTCGAAAACCAGGTTGTTGTGCCAGTCGGTCACATCGGAAAATTCCACGCTGCGAGCGTGCCAATGTTGTCCTTGGAAATGGAACTGGTCTAGTACAGCGGTTACTTCTTTAGATTTCATGTCTTCGGCGAATTCAATATTCTTCCGGTCGGCTGCACTAACTTCTCTGCCTCCGAAAATACTGTTTACTGTTCCCCTTAAATAGGTGTCGCAGGCTATGGCTGGACAATCATCATAAATACGATATACCCGTTTTATATCTAGCTTCTCCAGGCTGAAAGAAACTTCTACTTTCAGATAAGCGGGAAATATTTTAGTCTCTTTTACGGGAACTACTTTGAGTGAACCGTTTGATGGTTGCGGCAAATCTTTCGTTACTCTGAAATCTGGAGTAAGGCTGTGGTTCTTCCATGATTTTCCATTACTCTTGTCGGTCAGGCGGTAAGTTATGATATTTCCCCCGTTCCACAAAAAGGTACGTTCGACCAAATTGTTCCCGATGGTTAAAGTGTCATTTCTCAGAAGGCCGTAGCAGGTATCTTGTGCGTGTAACGAATATCCTCCGAAAAGGACAAATAATAATGTTAGAATATTTTTCATGATATGCGTGTTTTATTAATACTTAAATTGTAGTATCAACGTGTTTCTTACTTCTTGTTTTTTTCAATGGCAAATATACGAGGCTTTTTTAATAATTTTTGTTCATTGAACTTCTGATTATCGGGAATCCCTTCTTTTTTTCCTACTCCCTCTTTCATCAGTGCTTTCAATTCCGGTAGGTGTTTCTGATATACTCCTCTCGGAGTGGTGTTGTACTTTTTACATAAGGAAGCTGCCATCCCGACAACTTCGCCCATCATTCCGGTGGTACGCATTACGCGGACAGTGCCCAGTGCCACATGGGTAACACTGATATTGCGGCCCGCCATAAAAAGATTCTCGATATTTCTGGAATATAGGCAGCGATAGGGCACTGCATAAGGATATATATGGATGTGTTTGGTTGCTGCTTTGAAAGGCGCATCAGGAAAGTGTGATGCATTGAGCGAATCCGGGAAATGCAGGTCGATGCTCCAGGTTGTGACGAAGGAGGCATCTTCGTGATAGACATTTTTATCTATATCATCTTGCTTTAGAATATAATCGCCCAACAATCGGCGTGACTCGCGTTTTCCGGCAATATAGGCTACCCAGTCCAATGCGCGGTTCTTATATTTCTTGTTGTCCTTTAATTCATTTTTCAGAAAACTCCAATTAGAATAGATGACCATTAAGCCATAATCACGTATACGTTCGAAGTCGTCGATTTGATTGAAGTTCATGCCGGTTTCCCATTTCCATTCACCCATCGTCACTTTTTCGCAATTTTTTTCATTGAATTGCAGACCGTACGAGAAAATAGGGAAACGGGTAGGTTTACCTTTGTCTGCAGAGTACCATTGTACGGATGAACCCATTGTCATTTTGTCCGGTTGAATCGGTGCCAGCTCTTCTCCGTATTCGGCACGGGATTCGCGTCCCATGTTGTAGTCTGCACCGGCCAGATACCCGATGGTGCCGTCTCCGGTACAGTCGGAGAACAATGGTGCTTTCAGTTCCACTTCTTTTCCATTCTCTATATGCTTGATGATGACAGATTCTATTCTGTTGCCATCGGTCTTTACAGATATGGCACGGTAGTTGGCATAAAGGGTGATATTCTTTTCATTGGCGATAAAAAGCTCCTTCTTTTCATCTTCATAGTTTGCGGCAGGTTTGGCATTTCCTTCTTTAGAATGTCCGAATTCTCTTATCATACGTCCCAGTCCGGAATTGGGGCCTACTCCGATATTGCCCCCTAAGTGAACCCTGACTTCAGAGCTATTATTGCCGCCAAGTACTGGGCGGTCGTTGATTAATGCCACTTTGCATCCCAATCTGGAAGCGGTTGCGGCTGCACACATACCGGCTATACCGCCACCAGTTACAATCACATCATAGGAGTATTGCTCCGGTTCGGCTGGAATATCCAGCATCTTTTTACGGAAATCTGTCAGTTGTACAGTTTCGTTAGGAGGTAGTTGCTCTTTTTCTGTTGTAAAATAAATAGCATCGCAACGGCCATTGAAACCGGTCAAGTCTTTTAATGTTAGATTACTATTCCCAGCCTTTACTGAAATTTTTCCGGCGGGTTGCCACATCCATTGGTTGCCTTCATCCCCTAAAACTATAGGCAGCTTTTTATTACCGATTTTTAGAGTGAACTTTCCTGGTCCTTTGCCATCATGCCAGGGAGAAGTCCAGTTATAGGTACGTACATATACATAATATGTACCGCTCTCGGGAAAAGATATGGTAGTGGAAGCATCCTCAACCGGGCCCCCCATTCCATGAGCCATTAGATAGGGTGACCCCATAAGGTCCATGAATTGCTGGTCTACTACCCATCCTCCTTTTTGGTCAAAGCTTTCTGCTTCTATCAATAGATTGGAGGCTGTGATAAGCTGGCTACAGAACAGTAGACTTAAAATCAATATAATTCTTCTCATAAATATGCGGTTCTTTATTTTGTTGTGGAAACGTATAAAAGGGCTGCCCTGGATTTCTAATTTGCAGGGGCAGTCCTTTCATTACAGTTTGTTTATCCTTTTATTCACAATCTTTTTACCTATAATGTCTAACCGTTAATACCCTGGATTCTGTTTCATGTTTTCATTAATAATGATTTCAGATGTGGGGATTGGCCATAAATACTGCCGTTCGTCCCATTTGCGCTGGGAAAGTACTTGGATTAAGCCTTCTTTTTCCATAGCAGAGAAGTCTGCGATTCCATCTTCATCTATCTGTGGTGTAGTAGGCCAGAACCACAGTCCTTTTGATGTAACTTTGTCTCTTAATATGTCAGCAGGATATAGAATGCCGTAGTTCTTGGTGTTCAGAGCTTTGGTTGCCAATTTCCAACGAATGAGGTCCATGTAGCGGAGTCCTTCTTTAGCAAACTCTACGCGACGTTCCAGTCTGACTGTCTGGCGTAAGGACTTTTGGTCACGTGCTGTTACTGCCGGATATTTGTCTGTTTCAGAAGATTTCACTCCGTATGCTCTGGCACGTACACTATTGATGGCTTCTAATACAGATTCGTCAATCTTGTTCAGTTCAATCATGGCTTCTGCATAAGTCAACAATACTTCTGCGTAACGTATTTCAATATAGTCACTTTCCACTTTTTGTTTGTTATCTACCCAAGAATCGTCAATACCCTTTTTCCATAGCAATGCATTGAATGAGGTGTATTGCGCATTGGCACGGGTATCTTGGTTGGTTACCATTTTACCGGTTTTGTAGTTCATTACTTTTAATGCATCGGGATGAGGATCAAAGTCAAAGCTACAATGGCGGGTTCCAAATTCTACAATGGTGGCAGTACAACGGGGGTCACGGTTCTTGAAAGGATTGTGGGGATCAAAAAGAGGTGACTCGTCAATGGGCAACCCATCTGTACAGAGGAACGAAGCCAACAAGTCCCAAGAGGGTGCATACGAACCGTATCCTCCAGCATTTCTAGGCAGCTCATTTTTTGTGGCAGTAGCATCGTATAGAATGTTGTATTGCACGGAACGTGGGAATACAAGAATGCTTTCTATGGAATTTTTGGTATTCATCAGAAATAAGTCGCTGAAGTCGGGATGTAATTGATAAGCTTGCAAATTCATACACGCTTTAGCTGATTCGGCCGCAAGTTCCCAATCACCCATGTAAAGGGCAAAACGTGCTTTCATGGCTAATGCAGCACCTTTTGTGAAACGTTGTGTCGAGTTACCGGTATAAGATACTGGTAACATAGAAATTGCTTTGTCGAAGTCTTGGTAAATTAAAGGTATAATCTCTTTTTTTGGAGTACGTCCTTTTTGGAAGGCTTCTTCAATGTAAATATTCTTATCTAGCCAGACAACATCACCAAAGAAAGAAACGAGTACTGCATATTTACAAGCTCTTGTAAAGTAAGCTTCTCCTCTGTATTGATTCAATATTTTTTCAGAGACACCAGCCTTTTCGGCGCGCTCAGATTTTTCAAGAAATGTATTGGCCATCGTTATACATTTATAGTTTGATTGCCATTGCTCTACTGGATACCAGTTCTCTGTTCCACCATCACCATTTACTGTACCGTCTAGGAGGTTGCAACGATTCACATTTCTATAGGTGAAGTTGTCGGTGGCTTGTTCCAGAAGTCCCTGGTTCATTTTATTCCAATATCCGATTTTATAGAATTCATTGGCAGCCATCAATAGTTCTTCTTCTGAAGAATACCAGTTTTCAGTGGAGGCCTCAGACAATGGAACTAAGTCCAAGTCATTGCAGGAACTTGCTAAAAATCCAAGTCCTAAAGCTAATATTATAAATTTATGTTTCATTTTTTTTCTTTCTTTTAAAAGTTAACAGATACGCCTAACAATATAGATGTTGTGATAGGATATTCACTTACTCCCATTTCAGGGTCCCATCCTTTCGGATATTTGCTCAAACAGAATAGATCGGAAGCACTGGCATAAATGCGTGCACCTTTGATACCTATTGCGTTCATCCATTCTTTAGGGAATGTATAGCCTAAAGTTATATTTTTGAGACGGAAATAACCTCCGTTGAACAGCCAATAATCTGACATGGCATAGTTGGAACTTTTGTTTACATGGGTTAGACGAGGATATTTGGCAACTGCGTTTTGTTCGTCCGTATTATAAGGACTCCAATAGTTTCCATCAATGATGGCGGGGAAATTCCCGTAATTGTTACGGAATGGTTCTACCATTTCTCTTGCCAAGCGTGCATTTTGTTTTCCGACACCTTGGAATGCCAATGAAAGGTCAAAATTTTTGTAGCCCAAATTGATATTACCACCATATAGGAAATGGGGTAATGAGCTGCCTAGTAATACTCGGTCATATTCAGGAGAAATCTTTCCGTCGGGTACACCGTCAGGACCAGATATGTCTTTGTATTTAATATCGCCCAATTGAGTGTTCTTATCATTGATTTTGGGAGAATTCTTTAAGTCTTCTTCTGTCAGGAAAAGACCATCGCTAACATAGCCATACCACTCATTGAATTCACTGCCTTCCATTTTAACTTTGTCACCGAGGAATTGGGTTCCTTGTAAATCCCCCATTTTGGAGGTGAAGTCAGAGAAGTTAATGGCTATTCCGTAGCTGAAGTCACCGATGTGGTCATTCCAGCTGACATTCAATTCATAACCTTTGGTTGACATTTTGCCGGCATTGACGTCTGGGTCAGAGAATCCTAGAAAATCAGGGATAGCCATTGCTAATAGCATGTCTTTAGTATTTTTCCAGTAATAGTCACCGTTCACACGTAAGCGGTTGTTCAAGAAAGAAATGTCTAACCCAATGTCTGTAGATTCAGTTTTCTCCCATGTTACATTTTCAATGGCATATTTCTGTTGAGATGCAGTTTGGTCAAAATAAATACCGTTGTTTTGATAGAAAATAGTGTTCCCAAATGCAATGGTTGACATATATGGAAAATCGCCAATACGTTCATTACCCAATGCTCCCCATGTAGCTCTAATCTTCAAGAATGACAGCCAGTCCCAATTAAGATTCTTCATGAAATTTTCTTCGCTGAGTACCCAACCGGCAGAGAAGGAAGGGAATGTACCCCATCTGTGTTTCTTTGCAAAACGTGATGAGCCGTCATGACGTATATTAGCCTGGAATAAATATCTGTCGGCATAGCTGTACATGACACGTCCGAAGTAGGAACGATAAGCGTACTCTTTTCCTTTTCCAGAGTTGCCAATTAAATCTTTAGGTCCATTATTGAGGTATGGAAAGTTCGTGAGAACGTAGCCGTCTCTGTCAGCACCTAATTCTTCAATATATTCGTAATAGTTTTCGTAACCTGCCATAAGGTTGATGTCATGTTTTCCGGCAAACTTCTTTGCATAGTTTGCTATTAATTGTGTAGTGACATTGTAGCTGTCATTGCGGGTTTCTGAGAGTTTGGTTGTGTTGTATAGTCCGCTGTTGTCTAAGTATCCCCCTATTGTATTGGGATCATCTGCCAATGTATAGCTGGCTGCTTTCTTGAATGTTTTGAACTTGTCGTAATTAAAGCGAGGAGCAACGATTGCTGAAATTTTAAATCCGTCAAAAGGCTTGAAATCAATAGATGCTTTACCGCCCAATGCTGTGTACCATTTTTCTGTTGTACCACCCAATTTCATCAATCCATAAGGGTTGGCTCCCGATTTGCCTTCAGCTATACGGCCGTCATCCCATACTCCTGCATAAATAGCAGGCATGTAGCGCATCATTCCGAATGGAGTGAATTGCGGCATGTGGTGTTTAGTGCGCTTAACATTGAAGTCCAATGTAGCACTTAACTTTTGGGTAATGTTGAAGTCATTGTTTACACGTAATGTATAGCGTTGGAAATAACGGTCACCGTACAGACCGCCTACTTCATCATACGCCAAGGATGCTTTGGTCTTAACAACCTTGCTACCGCCTGAAAGGTGGATACTGTGACTTTGACGGGTTGCGGATTTCTCAAGAATCAGATCTTGCCAGTCGGTTATAGGATACTGGTTGGGATTGGTTGCATTGTTTTTCACCCAGTTATTAACTTGATCTTCTGAATAGGCTTGGTATTTGCCACCGTCCGGATTATCTGTATATCGTAATTCATTAGCCATTTCCAGAAAACGTTGCACGCCTACAACCTCAGGCTCTGCGGTAGGTATTTCCCAACCGAATTCACCGTTATAGGTCAATGACAGTTCCTTGTCACTGGCTCTTTTGGTGGTGACAAGAATAACGCCGGCAGCGGCACGAGAACCATAGATAGCAGCGGAAGCAGCATCTTTCAATACAGAAATGCTCTCAACGTCGTTGGCATTTACTGAATTGATGTCACCAGGCACTCCATCAACGATAACCAGAGGATCTGAATTCCCGATGGTTGTGATACCACGTACATATATCTTGTCTGCATTTGCACCAGGCGCATTATTGTTACGGGTTACCATTAACCCTGGGATGGTTCCTTGCAAAGCGGTGGAAAGGGAAGTTGTTTTACGGGCGGCTACTTCTGCACCTCCCACAGAACCTACTGCACCGGTCAAGTCTTTCTTTTTTACGGTACCATAACCGATAACAACAACTTCTTCCAAAGTCTTTGAATCTTCTTGCAGCACTACATTGATTGCGTTTTTACCGTTGACAGCAACAGATGCCGGTATATAGCCTACGTAAGAAACGGTTAGAGTAGCTTTCTCCGGCACATCTTCCAATGTATATTCACCGTCAATGTTGGTTATTGTTCCTTGTGTAGAGCCTTTGATAATAACGGAAGCTCCGATAAGCGGCTCATCATTTTCGTCTACGATTCTACCGGTTACTTTCTTTTTAGCACCTACAGATTTGTTGGTTTGCTGGAACAGCAAAATCTGCTTGTTTGCTTTTATTTCAAAGGAGATTTTCGTTCCTTTAAATAATTCTTTCAATACGGCCTCAAGTGAAGCATTTGATACATTTAAATCCTTTTTTGTTTCAAGATTGGGAAGTTTGTCTGTGTAGAATACGTTATAACCGCTAGCTTTTTCAATTTGCGGTATAATCTGCTTGATGGTCTGCTTGTTTACAGATAAACTGATTTGGGCGAAGCTGTTTCCCCAGAAAAACAGGGCACCCAGCAGTACTAAAGACCGCATAATCATTTTGTTTTGTCTCATGTCTAATAATATTAGATTAATTGTTTTTTATTTTGAGAAAGGCGTACCAAAGACCTGCTCTAATAAGATATTAGAGTAACTTATGACGAATTTCTCGTGAATGTTTAAACTAGAATTTTATTTTGCTGCCGAAAGCTGGCAGTTGTGTTTGATGAAGTAAAAAGTTTATAAAATCTATTCCATATTTTCCTTTTTAAGTTAACATAAAGAGTTTATTAAACACTACTAATATATTACGATCGTATTATCAGATTTTATTTTGTAATTAATGCCGCCAGCTTGGCTGATGTATTCTAATACATTATTCAAACTGCTATTCTTGATGATGCCGTGATAAGTATATTGTTTTACTTTCTCGTTTTTGAATATAAATTTGCAATTATACATTCGTGTAAGCATGGTACAAATTTCTTCAAAAGATTCACCGTAGAACGCTAGTTCATTGCTTCTCCATAGCAAATAACTTGCATTAGGATGAAGCTCGCTTTTTTCGAACTGTCCATTGGTCAGGTTGCAAACGAGCCTTTCGTTTGGCTTCATATATGCCTCGTGTCTGCCGTCGTCTACTTTAACCTTTCCACTTATCAGGATTACAGCTACTGATTTATCGTCTTTATGTGCACGTATATTGAAGCTTGTACCTAACGCTTGTACATTGATGCCATTTGCTTTCACGATGAAAGGCTTTTCCTTGTCCTTTGCAACTTCAAAATAGGCCTCTCCTTCCAGGGAGACCATACGTGTTTTCTTGTTGTAAGTGTTGTCATATACAATTCTTGAATCAGAATTGATGTAGACCTTTGTGCCGTCAGCCAAAATGATGTCGGCCTTCTGCCCGTTGGATACGGACATGGTGACTTCTGTATTGGCGTCATCGGCCGGTCGTTTGACTCCTGCATAATAGGCTCCGCTTCCCACTGCCAATATGATGCAGGCAACTGCAGCATAGCGCCCAATCTGACGCAGGAAACGGTTCCTTGTTTTCAGGACCTTCGTTTCCGTGGTGGAACTTGCGTCTATCTGGCTTAAAAGTTCGGTGAACATTTCATTTTGTACGGCTTTGTCCATCGTGTCCGGAGCCAGTGCCCAGCATTGCTGATAGTATGCGGAAAATTTCTGTTGAAAATCCGGTCGCTTAATCCATGATTTCAACTGTACATCTTCTTCAGGGCTGGTCAGTCCTCGAAAGAAACGATCCAAAAGTTCAATATGACTGTCTTTTTTATCCATGTTCTGTAGTATATATCTGTATGCCTGCCAAAACACTCACGGATTTTCGTGCTTTAACAATTATTTAGAAAGTAGAAGGAGAGGAAAAGCATGATGAATTTGCGTAATTCTTCTTTCAGTAGTTTCATAGTACGGTAGAAATGAGCCTCTACGGCACGTTCCGTCAAATCTAGCTGTGAGGCGATTTCCTTGTTGGACAGTTTTCCTGCTCTTTTCAGCTGAAAGACTTCCCGTGAAACTTCTGGCAGGCTTTGCAGAAGTTGCTCTATCTGTTTTTCAATGATGGAGACGTCCATATCCATCGTATCTTCCTCGATAGCCTCTGCTTCTGTTTTCAGCTTGTTTTCTACAAATTTGTTGTGTAATAATCTTCGTTCGGTTTCTTTGTATACCATGTTGCGTGCGATGGTGCATAGATATGCCGGAAAACTTTTCTCGGTATCCAGATTACTGCGTTTTTCCCATATCGTCATGAAGCTGCTTTGGGTGATGTCTTTGGCTAATGATTTGTCATATACGAGAAGGACGATGGTGTTGTACAGCCTGGCACTGTATTTTTCGTACAATGCTTCAAAGGCAAATTTATTGCCTTCTCTCAACTTGGCTACCAATAAAGTATCATTTTCTTTCTGCATATTGATTCATCTTACATTTACGCATTCTGAATGGTAGTGTCTTTGTATAGTAAAGTACTATTCCACATAGACTCTGAAAGAATGAACTACAAAGGTGGTGTTTTTATTATTTATTTAAAAGTTTTTTGCTGAAAATATACTTTGTGTGATTATTATTTAATTCTATATTCCACGATGAAGGAGGATGGCAGAAATAGTCATTTGCAGTATAAGAAGTGGTAAACTGATGGATGGGTTTAGGAACTTATTGTCAATACATTACATTTACAGCGTTGTTACATCCTTATGTAAAAGACGTTACATGCCGGGGAAAGACTCTTTACACACCGGGGTAAAGGCCGTTACACACCGGGGTAAAGGCCGTTACATATCGGGGTAAAGGTAGTTACATCCTGGGGTAAATGGAGTTCCCCACTGAGGTAAATAAGTTATCCTGCTGGAGTGAATAGGTTATCCTGCTGGAGTGAATGAAGTGATATAGGCTTATCTGATGTCCGCCCCCCACATTAGTTTATTGCGAAGGGTATCAAAGAAAATATGGTTGAACCGTTTCACTACCTTTATGCTATAGTCGGCACGTGAGATGTGCAACCGGGTCGTTTCTTTGCAGGACTCGCTACGGCCGTCGATGGCAACCAAGAAGTTGTGGCTGCGGCTTTCCACATCAAGTGTAATTTCCCAGTCGTCACAAATGACGATGGGACGGACGTTGAGGCTGTGTGGAGCCACCGGGGTGATGGCGATGGTTTTACTGTGGGGCACAATGACCGGACCGCCGACGCTGAGTGAGTAGGCGGTGGAACCGGTAGGTGTGGAGATAACCAGGCCGTCAGCTTGATAAGTGGTCAACGGAGCGCCATTGATGGCGGCGTGGATACTGATCATGGACGAACTGTCCCGCTTCAATACGGCTATCTCATTGAGGGCGTAAGGGGATTGCATCAAGCGTTCATCGTCGCACCTCCGTTGCACTACACT
>ENA-ORRN01002037-ORRN01002037.1-human-gut-metagenome-genome-assembly--contig:-NODE-2037-length-13276-cov-3.081083_pt1 | contig 13276 bp, 14 predicted proteins | sample MGYA00242174_ERZ509132 | MGnify/ENA primary metagenome ERZ509132 (study PRJEB26280, sample SAMEA2338671) | human gut metagenome | biome: human gut; feature: human-associated habitat; material: faeces...
GGGGCGCGGCCGTCATGCGGCTTGCCGGACTTGAGCGCGCCGCCGATGCCGATGATGAAAACGGTTTTATGCTCCTTCGTGAAGGCATTCTCGCGCTGCTTGGGCGTAAGGCCGGGATACATATCCTCAAGCTGCTGCGCCGTGACGAAGGTGACGTGCCGCTCCAGCCGGCCGAGACGCTGGAGCTGGGGATATATGGCCTGCATGGTGTCCTGCGTGTCGCAGATGGCAGAGACGATGTCCATAACGGTGGACTTGAGATAGTCGATATTCCTGTTTTCGGGCAGGATGACCTTTTCCCAGTCCCACTGATCGACGTAGACGGAGTGGAGATTATCCAGCACGTCCTCATCGCGGCGGATGGCGTCCATGTCCGTGCACAGGCCCCTGCCGGGGTAGAACCCGTAGCGCTTGAGCGCGAGGCGCTTCCACTTTGCGAGGGAGTGGACGACCTGTGCGGTCTTGTCGGAACGGAGGATGTCGAAGGAGACGGGGCGCTCAACTCCGTTGAGGTCGTCATTCAGGCCGGAACCGGCCTCGACAAAGAGTGGGGCAGAGACACGGTAAAGATTCAGCGACGCGCAGAGCCTGTCCTCAAACAGGCGCTTGAGAAGCCCTATCGCCTTTTGCGTGTCGTAAATGCCAAGCAGGCTTTTGTAGCCTTCGGGAATTATGGAATTCATGATTTTTTTCTCTTTTCCTCGCTCAAAAGAGCGATAAATTTCTGATAGTACGCCTCTGCCTCGCGGCGGAAGTTCGCCTCGATGAGCTTTGCCTGCGCCTCATCGGCACAGAGCAGGCGCATGTCGATTATCTCACCCTTGCCGTCGGACATGGCGAGATGGACCGTGAGGCCGCTGTCGGTCATGGAATGCTGCGTGACGATCATGGCCTCGCGGCGAAGCCTGTCGGCAACAGGCTCCAGCAGACGCTCCGCCTTTTTGCGGACGGAGTACGGCAGGCTGCTTTCCACGGTGTCGGCGTTGCGCGCGCCCTTCTCCGTGATGCGGTAGCCCCCCTCGCACTTGTCTATATGCCCGGTATCGACAAGCTCACTGAGGCAGTCGGAATAGTCAAAGTACCCCACTCCCCCGTCGCACTGGCACAGCTCAAGTAGAGTGTCAGGATCGACAACGCCGGGCAGGCGGCGCAGGATAAAAAGAATGAAGATTTTTATATCCAGCTTTTCATGTATGAAGCCAAGTCTGTCCATATTGCCCTCCTTTAAAATCTCAGGTATATATTTTATTATAATCCACACCTTTTTTCAAGGACTAAATCACACAAATGCGGAGGCGGCGCATAGACTGTATTGAAGTTTCTTCAATTCTGTTCATCAGGAGGTATATCTATGGCCGACAGAGTTGTGCCCGGGCCGGTTGAAGGCTCGGCAAGCATCCGTGAAGCCGTATGCATCAATACAAAGAAGATATTCGACAGCTGCCGAGACAAGGACTGCGTGGATGACCTGAGAGTATACCCCACCGTCACTTCACAGTCCTACATAGAAAACGCCCTGAGCATTCGCCCAAGGTCCGCGGAGCTTTTATACGTAGATGTGAACGTGGAGCCTATCGGCTTCAACCGCGGGTATTACACGGTGGACTGCACATATTTCTACCGCGTGATATGTGAGACCTTCCCCGCCGGGCAGACGTGCACGGGGCTTGCCGTGTTCGACAAGCGCGTGATGCTGTTCGGAAGCGAGGGGAGCGTGAAGTCCTTCTCCTCCGACAGCGCGGTGCCGCTGGCCATGGCGGGCGACCTGCCGACGGCGGTGGTGAACTCCGTTGACCCCATCTGCCTGCACTGCAAGCTGGTCGATTCCGAGTGCCTGCTGCCCACGGACATAGAGCAGCGCCGCATCCCGGAATTCATATCGGCGGCGTTTTCCGAGGCGCTTGTGCTGACGGACACGGCGCGCCGCTGGTTCGTGACGATAGGTCAGTTCAGCATAATCCGTCTGGAGCGCGACACACAGCTTCTCATCCCCGCATACGACTACTGCATGCCCGACAAGGAGTGCCCCGGCGTTGCAAGCGACGAGGATCCCTGTATGCTTTTCAGCCGCATACGCTTCCCCGTGGAGGAGTTTTTCCCTCCCGACAGCGTCTGCGAATGCGACGATTACCGCACGATAGCGTCAAAAAAGAAGTAAAGCGGATAAGGAAACGGCCGTATGTTTTCTCTTTCGGAAAGCATACGGCCGTTTGTGCCGCCGCAGGGCGCGTTACGCGCCGTAGAGCGTGTCGAAGCCGGTGAAGTCGAAGCTCTTCACGCAGTCCTTCATCGCGTCCGCGTCGGATGCGCGGTCATTGCCGATGACGAAGGCGTAGTTATTCAGGCTTGCGTAATAATCCGCGGTGGAGCTGAAATCCACGCGCTGGAGCTCATCATAAAAATACATGCTGTAGGGCTGGGAAGCGCCGGGAATGCTGACGCTGGCAAAGACCTCGGACGCGGTGAGCTGATTGCTGGCCCCGTCGGCGACATTCGCCTGCGCGACGGCATCCACGCGGTAACTGCGCAGGTAGGCGGCGATGGGCCTGTTCTGCGCGGCGAGCAGCGTGTACATCGGCCCCCAGTTATTCAGCACGTCCTCTGCGTCCAGCCTGTCAAGCACGGGCGCCCACTCGTTTTCGGACGTGAGCGAGGGAAGCATCGCGTTCTTCTGCCCGAGAGAGGTGAAGTACGGCCCGAACCACGAGGCGTAGAACATGATGTTGTTCTCATCCTGCGGGTCCTGCGCAAGTATCCACAGCTCTGCCTTGGACTTATCGGCGCTGCCGGACTGCTTGCCGGACTCGTTATAGAGCACCTTGCCGCTGTTGACGTCATACGCCTCATAGACAAGCTTCCAGCCCGCGGGGATATTGACCGTGAAAAGGTCGCAGGCGTAAAGCTCCGTCGCCATGGTGCTATGCGGCGCTTCCTCTGCGGCGGGAGTTTCTTCCGGCACGGGCGGTGTCAGCTCGACCGAGTCCACAGGGGTCTCCGTCACGACAGGCGGAACGCTCTCACTGCCGCAGGCGGCGAGATTCAGCGCAAGGCAAAGGGCAAGCGCGGACAAAACGACATTGCGAAAAAGCTTTTTCATTTTCATTTCATTCTCATGCTCCTTTTCTTTTACCGTGTTTTATTTTTCAGCAGCCGTCTGTGGACTGCTTATGCTCGCGGAAGTATTCGCGCGCCGTCTGCGCGTCGGCATGGATCTGCGCGGAAAGCGCCTCATACGAATCAAATTTGACCTCTGGTCTGATGAATTTGAAGAACTCAAGCCGCGCCTGACGGCCATAGAGGTTGCCGGAATAGTCGAGAAGGTGGCTTTCGACGTTGACGCGGTTCGCGTCGCTCACCGTGGGGCGGACGCCGACATTCGTAACGGCGATGTAGCCGCTGCCGTCCTCAAGATACACCTTCGCGGCGTATACGCCGTGCCGGGGCACAAGGACGCCGTCCGGGAAGTACATATTTATTGTGGGCGCGCCGAGATTCGTGCCGAGGTGGTAGCCGGAATGGACGGTATCGGAGAGAGTGTGCGGGTGGCCGAGGAAGCGGTTCGCCGTTTCCATATCACCGGCGGCGATAAGCTCCCTTATATAAGTGGAGCTGACGACGCGCCCGTCTATGCACAGCGCGGGGATGATGTCACAGCCGAGGCCGTTTTCGTGGCAGTATTCCTGAAGCCGCGCGGCCGTCCCCTCCCCCTTATAGCCGAAGCAGAAGTCATGCCCGACGACTATCCACGCGATGCCAAGCTCAGCAATGAGCGAGTCGATAAACTCGCGCCACGGCATACGCATGACGTGCTGGTTGAAGTGCAGGAACACGACGTTGTCTATCCCGTAGCAGCGGCGGATGATCTCCTCCCGGCTGATGGCGCTGTTTATGAGCGGAACGTCCTTATGGAAAACCAGCGTGTCGGGGTGCACGTCAAAGCTGAGCACCGAGGGTGTGGCTCCGATCTCCGCCGCGCGGCGCTTCGTCATTTTGAGAAGTTCCCCGTGCCCCTTATGCACGCCGTCAAAAAAGCCGAGCGCAATGACTCTTTTTGTATCTGCCATATGCCTATACCTCAAAAAAGCTTTTTACAGTTTTCATGACGCCGCCCTGCGCGCGCCCGAGCATGAGAAATTCGCCGCATTCGGAATACACCCGGTAATCCCCGTCGGGCAGGGCAGGCGTCTTTATCTCATTGCCGCATTTTATGCGCCGTGTGCGCGCCTCGTCCGCGCGGTACTCCGGCATGGCCGCCCAGAGGCTGTCCACAGGGATAAGAAGTTCCTCCGCCGTACCGGCCGCCGCGGCGGCGATGACCGCCTCCAGCGTATGCGCATGGGTCACGGGAATGCCGCCTATCTCCGTGCGGCGCAGCACACTCATACAGCCGCCGCAGCCGAGATAACTGCCTATATCCGCGCACAGCGTGCGGATGTAGGTGCCGCCTGAGCAGCTGACATCGAGCAGCAGCTCGTCCGGTCGGCCGGTGCGGCTGATATCGAGCGAAAACACGGTAATATCTCTCGGCTCGCGCTCAACCGTTATCCCCTGACGTGCGAGATCGAGCAGCTTCTGCCCTCCGACCTTTATTGCGCTGTACATGGGCGGTATCTGCTTCTGCTCGCCTGTGAAGTGCCGAATGATATCGGGTATATCAGGCTCTGACGGTATATCGTGCTGCGCCGTTACGCTGCCGCAGATGTCCTCGGTATCGGTCTCGATTCCGAGTCGGAGGGTGGCTATATAGCGCTTTCGGTCATGAAGAATATACTCCGCCGCTTTTGCGCTGCGCCCTACAAGAATTATCAGCACTCCGCTCGCCATCGGGTCAAGTGTTCCGGTATGACCGACGCGCGCGGTCGAATACAGCCGCCGCACGGCAAAAACAGCGTCATGACTCGTCATTCCGCTGTCCTTGATAAGCGGCAGAACGCCGCAGGCGGTATCACCTATGTAGCGATTCTGCTTTGCCATATATAATATTATCTCCTATTGAATGTACTTTTTTCGGTACACGCTGCGCGTGCTGCTCGGGATGCCGGCGGATGAAAAATCATCGAACTCACGACATACCGCCGAATCGCGGCTTATTTCCCGAAGTCGAAAAGCTCGAGAGCAGCGGTGATCACCTTATCGCGCAGCTCCGCATAGCTTTCTGCGTCGATAGCCGCGCCCGCCGCGCGGTCGTGTCCGCCGCCGCCGAATTGAGCGCAGAGCTTGTTTGCCGCGATACCGCGTCCGCTGCGTGTAGACATGCGGTAGTGTCCCGAGCGCTCTTCCTTGACAACTATTCCGAGCTTCACTCCGTCTATCATTATCGGTATGGAATTCAGCGAGTCGGTGTCGGCATATGTAAACTCTCCACGCTCAAAATCGGCGGCGCTGACATGTGTTATCGCTATCCTGCCGTTTGCGAAATACTCGAGGTTGTTCAGAGCCACGCGCTGCGCAGCCATCTCAGCCTGCGTGCGCGAGTTGTACAGATGCTCCGCAATTTCGCTGTGGTCGATCCCGAGTCTCATCATGCCGTAGACGCGCATGATCGTGTCGGGTGTTACCGAATCAAAGCGGAAGGAGCCGGAGTCGGATGATACGGCAGCATAAAGTGCGCTCGCGGTCTCAATGTCGAGTGCGCCGAGCTGTACGGCGAGGTCGTAGATTATTTCGCCGCAGGCACTTGCACCGCGATAAATAAGCGACTGCGGAGCAAAATCTCCGCCTATCGCGTGGTGATCAATTTTCAGATCGACCTTGCCATTTAGCTGCTCTGCCATTCCGGTAAGCTCGATAGAGGCTACGTCTACCGTTACGGTAAAGCTTGATGAGAAGCTCGCCGGCAGCCGCGCCCGCATCGGTATCCACTCTGTCTGACGGGCGATATCCGAGCAGAAAGCGCAGATGGTGCGGCAGTACGTCGGCGCATATGAGGTATGCGGTCTTTCCGATTGAGGTGAGCATTCGTTCGAGCGCAACACCGCAGCCGACCGCGTCGCCGTCGGGATGTGCATGACAGACTATCAGGATATCATCCTTTTCGCGGAGCAGCTCCGCAGTCTCGGCGATCGTCATTTCACGTACTGTCATAGCGATTCACCGCCGTCGTGTCCGTCCTCGGATTCGGTAACGAAGCCGCCTATATCGGAAGCGTCGGTCTCCGCGGCGCTATTGTTTTTCTCTGTCAGGGCTGCGGGACGGGAGGCGAGCTCCTCGCTTATCTTATTAAGAATCCCAGCTATATGCGCGCCCTGCTCGACCGAGGTATCGAGGACAAAGGTAAGCTCGGGTGTATTTCGCATATTTAGACGCTTTGCCAGCTGCCCGCGGATAAAGCCGGAGGCGCTGCGCAGTCCGCGCGCGACCTCCTTTGCATCGTCTCCGGTGAGCAGAGTGGAGTAGTATATCTTGCAGAATTTCAGGTCTGCCGAGCAGTCGGCACCGGTTATACATATCATTGCGTCGCTCACGCGCGGATCCTTTACGTCGCGAACGATGGAGGTCATTTCACGGGTGATCTCTCCGTTGATACGTCCCTGTCTGTATCTTGCCATTTTATTATCCTTTCGTATTATATTCCTCATTATATTCTTCAATATTATATTCTACCAAAAAAACGTCAAAATTCAATACATCGGCGGAAAATTAACGAAAAAAGATTTCCGCACCCGTACCCGAATGCGGAAAAGGCGAAAAAATACTTGTGTTTTTTCATGTTGTAGTGTACAATTGAGCTTGACGGGTGCGCTGTTTGGACGTAGCAGTCGCTATGTCGGCAGGTTATGCCGCAGCAGCATGAAAAAACCATCCGGTATATCCGGTATATCCGGTATATCTGAATATAAGAAAATACCGACCGGAATAATGAAATAAATGAAATATAAGAAAAAATGTCCGAACGACCGTCTGGAGGAAAAATATTATGAAAAAAACATTATGCGCGATCTCGCTTATGCTTTGCCTTGCCGCTGCCGCGCCTGTCTTCTATCAATGTGAAGCTTGAATCCACTGCACCGCTGATGGCGGTCGTACCGGTGATGATGCGGTTCCCGGAACGGTCATAACCACGAGTCCGCTGCCTGATTCAAAGCTTGAATCGAGCGAGGAGAGCGGCGACTATACCTTTGCGCTTTATAAGGACTATGCCGAGATAACAGAGTATCGGGGAAGCGATCCTGCGCCGACCGTGCCCGATGTATACGGCTCTCTGCCGGTCATGAGCATCGGCGAGCATGCCTTTGTCGGCGCGGGAAAAACGCTTGCCTCTGTCAGTCTGCCGGAGTCGGTAGTGATTATCGGCACGCGCGCCTTCGAGGGCTGCAATAATCTTACCTCGATAGATATGCCGAGCGTTACGACGATCGGTATGTATGCATTTTCCGGCACAGGACTCACCGAGATATCCTTTCCGTCATGTCTCTCCGTTATCGGCAGATATGCGTTCTCGGGCTCGGCTCTTATCTCGCTTTCGCTGCCGAAAACGGTCGAGAAGATAGGCGACTATGCCTTTGAGGGCTGCACATCGCTCGTTTCCGTCAAGGTCGAGGATGGAATAACCTCGATTCCGGTGCGTGTGTTTTCCGGATGCACGGCGCTTACCGACCTTTCGCTTCCGAGCAGTCTGAAAAAGATAGACGAATATGCCTTTGCTTACTGTACCTCGCTAAAGGAGGTACACATAGGCGGAGCAGTCGAGCTTGCGGAGGGCGCTTTCTATGCTTGTTCTGCCGAGCTTACGCTCTTCGCACCGTCCGGCAGCGGAGCAGAGAAGTATTCCGCTCGCTACGGCATCAAGTTTTCCGCCGATTAAGGCGGAGCAACGGCACGCCGACCGCTTGACTCTCACACTGTCGTCGGCAGTCCGTAATAGCGTCTTATCCCCTCATATATCCCGCGGGCGAACAGCTCGGGCTTATCCCTCATGAGCGCCGCGTCACCCGCGTTTGTTATGAATCCGAGCTCGACGAGCACTGCGGGCATTGTTGTTTTTCGCAGCACGTATAAACCGGGGCGCGCGGTTGTGCCGCGATCCTGCAGTCCGGTCGCGAGCGACAGCTCTGTCAGAATATCCTCGGAGAGGGTATAGGCGGCGGAGGGTATCTTATAGACAAGTCCCTCGTTCCCGCTCGCGCTCGATATCGTGCTTGCGTTCGCGTGCAGCGAGATGAATATATCCGCACCCCAGCTGTTCGCCGCATCTGTCCGCGCTCTCAGGCTCTGTGCCGTTGTCTCGCCGAGAATCTCGGAAGGACTGTTGCGTGAGAGCCGCGCATCAAATTCCGGGTCGGAGTTCAGCAGATCGGCGAGCCGTATCCCTATCTCGTAAACGAGATCCTGCTCGCGTAGACCGCTGCCCTCGGCACCGGCATTGGGGTTGGTCGGGTTATGTCCCTGATCTATGAATACCTTTATCATAAAATGCTCCTTTTCTGCATTATTTGTTCAAAATTGCGAATATTATGCATATATATGCGCGATATCCGCACGGTAGATGTATAATAATTCCTGACGGTTGGCAGTCTATTATATGCACGAGTGTATCGGTTTGTGCATAACTGCTATTTGAGATAGTCAAAAACAGATAGAATATGTTTGATATATCAATTGATTTTTGCCGCAAAAAGCTGTATAATCATACACATCAAAGCGAGATATCGTGTATAAACATTCAATTTATGCCTAAAATCCATATAGTGATGCTTAAACACGTTACCGAAAAACAAGAAAAAAATGTTTTAAGAGAGGCGTATTATCATGAAGAATTTTATGAAAAAGACCGCGTTTGCGGCACTTGCAGCGCTTATGGCACTTTCTGCCGTATCCTGCGGAAAGACCGCAGACGGAGACGGTGCAGAGACCACTGCCGCACAGAGCGGTGCTGCAAAGGCTGAGCCTATCGTTGTTCAGACCAATGCTTATTTTGCTCCGTTTGAGTATTTTGAGGGCAACGACATTGTCGGTGTCGATATCGACATCATGAACAAGGTTGCTGAAAAGATGAACACCACCGTAGAGTTCCAGAATGTTGATTTCAGCGTCATCGTTGATAACGTAAGCGCAGGCAAGCTCTGCGACTGCGGCGCTGCGGGCATCACCATCACCGAGCCGAGAAAGCAGCAGGTAGACTTCTCCGTTCCTTACTATGAGAGCATCCAGTATGTCATCTATAAGGAAGGCACCGTCAACACCACAAAGGCTGAGGACGGCACGGAGTACATTCTCTGGAACGACCTTGCAGGCAAGAAGATAGGCGTTCAGCAGGATACCACCGGTGATATCTTTGTCAGCGACGAGGTAGATGGCGGCGTGCTCGCAGATACGGGCAGCGAGAGAGTTAAGTACGATAACGCACAGCTTGCAGTCGATGCTATCGGCGCTAACCAGATCGACGCTGTCGTTGTTGATAAGCTTCCTGCAACCTACATCGTTTCCAAGAACAGCGACTATGTTGCACTCCCTCTTTACTACAAGGGTGAGGACGGCGCAGCCGATTCTGCAACATCCGAGCAGTACGCTATCTGCGTGACCAAGGGTAAGACCGAGCTGCTTGATAGCATCAACAGTGTTCTTAACGAGATGATCGCGAACGTTGACGCAAACGGCGAGAACGCTATCGACAAGCTCGTTGCAAAGCACTTCAACGTAGGCTGATACAGCTTAATACCTACATGCGAAAAAGGCGCTTCTGCGTCTTTTTTCGCGTATATAAGGCGGATGCGATTCGGCTAAGATCGCGCCGGACCGAAAACGGAAGGAAAACAAAATGGTTCAGTTAGTAGAAAATCTCGTAAAGATATTCACGAGCGGAAAGTTCATGAGTATCTTTACGAGCGGTCTCCTTATGACCGTCGAAATGTCGCTCGGCGCCGCCGTGCTCGGACTCGTGCTCGGTACGGTCGTGGCTCTTGTCAACCTGTCGAAGTCGAAGAGTCCGCTTATGGTACTGCCGCGCGTGCTTTGCAAGATATACATAACCGTTATCCGCGGTACGCCTATGGCGCTTCAGCTCTTTATAATGGCGTTTGTCATCATCACAGTCCGCGGCTTTCCGCAGGTGCTTGTTGCGATATTCTCCTTCGGTATCAACTCCGGCGCATACGTCGCCGAGAATATCCGTGCGGGCATTATGTCGGTAGATATCGGTCAGACAGAGGCGGGTCTGTCGCTCGGACTTTCGCGCAGGACGACGATGGTGCGCATCGTTATCCCGCAGGCGATAAAGAATGTTATTCCCGCCATATGCAATGAGCTTATCGCATTGATAAAGGAAACCTCCATTGTTTCCATGATAGGAATGCAGGATCTTACCGCGGCTGCGAAAAATGTCGGCGCGGGCAACAACCTTGCCAATTATCTTGCACCGATGCTCGTTGCTTCGGCATTCTATCTGATAATCGTTTATGTGATCGCTTTCGTTATAAAGCAGCTTGAAAAGAGGTTGAGAGCCAGTGATAAGCGTTAAGAATGTATATAAGAGCTTTGGACAGGTTGAGGTGCTTAAGGGCGTTTCGCTCGATATCGAGCGCGGCGAAAAGGTCGCCGTTATCGGTCCCTCCGGCTCAGGTAAGAGCACAATGCTGCGCTGTCTGAATCTGCTCGAGACCCCTACAAAGGGCGAAATTTGGTTTGACGGAAAGCTGACAAACGATGTTGACCCCTCCCTGCATCCCGAGCTGCAGGGACTCGGCGGCTCCGCACTGCGCCGCGCAGAGCGTGATTTTATTGCAAATAACGGCATTCCCACAGATATGCTGCGCCGTCGTATGGGCATGGTCTTTCAGCATTTTAATCTGTTCAACAATCTGACGATAATGCAGAATATTACTCTCGCGCCGACCCGTCTCGGACTCGGAACGGCGGAGGAGATAAACGCGAGTGCGGAAAAGTATCTTGCCCGCGTCGGTCTGCTCGATAAGCGCGACGTATATCCGTCCACTCTGTCAGGCGGACAGAAGCAGCGTATCGCAATAGTACGCGCACTCGCAATGAATCCCGATGTTATGCTCTTTGACGAGCCGACCTCGGCGCTCGACCCCGAAATGGTGGGCGAGGTGCTGGAGGTAATGAAGGAGCTTGCCGAAATGGGCATGACGATGGTCGTGGTGACCCATGAAATGGGCTTTGCGCGCGAGGTTGCGAGCAAGGTACTGTTCATGGACGGCGGACAGATTCTTGAGGAGAACACTCCGAAGGAATTCTTCGCGTCGCCGAAGAACGCCCGCCTTTGCGACTTCCTGAATAAGGTGATCGCATAAAAATAACGCAAACCAAGCCTTGAAAAAATAAAAAAATACCCGAAAAAGGAGCCGATTCAACCGAATCGGCTCCTTTGCCGTGCTTTATCTGTCGGATGCGAAACCGTATTTCTCCAGCCCGACCTTGCCAAGCAGTGATTCAAATGTTTCCCGGCAACCGTTGCGGGGTTCGAATTCGATCTCGATGATCTTTCCTTCGTAAAGGAACGCAACCGTGTCTCTGCCTACGCCCCACATATTTGTGCATATCAGCGCAGTGTATTCGCTTCCGCCGACGTTTATCGTTTTGATTTCCGCAGAAGCACATACATGATTGATTTCGTCCTCCGGCATTTTGTCAAGCGGCGTATCCGGACAGCCGAATTTCGACATCGCAAAGCCTTCGATTCCATATTTGCTGATGTTTGTCGCGTTTTTGCCCTCCGGATACATTGCGTTGATTCTGAACATGCATTCTTTGGTGCTGAAGTCATACCTTATAGCTGTCAATATCGGGATGAAATCTACCTCCACGGGAGGATAATCAAACGCGTTTTTGGCGTATTCTCCGTTGAGTGTGGGATTGAACACATATCCGTCGCTGAGTATCTGTTCCATGCAGACATAATACGACGGATCGTATAGAGGAGCGGTGCCGTTTTTGAGCTGCTCATTGATTTCGATGAGCTTATCAACAAGCCCGGATGCATCGTATGCGCCGAAAATGGGGTAGTCCTCAGCCTGACCGTATGTGCAATCGGGTGTAGTGGGTGAGTCGTCACCCGCCTGCCCGTCGAAATACAGCTTCTCCAGCTTTATTGTGTCAAGAATATCGTCAACGTCGTGTGTTGCTTTCAACTCATCACTCTTATAATAATATTCAATGAGTATCGGCATACCGTCGCAAATCAATATAAGATTGTTTTCTCCGTCACCTGACGGAAATTTGAATGTCTCATAGCTTTGACCGTCAATTACAATGTTGGCCAGAATTCCATTTCTGAACCCAATACCGGCGGTCTCTTTTTCTTGATCTGTCATTTGCGAAATGGGGCGGTCACTCTTTGAAACGTACATACAATAACCATCGACACCATATTGCGAGATGAGTTGGTTCATGCTTTCGTTGGGATAGGTTATTTGCAGCATTACTCGTATATCATCGTCATTTCGACAATAGTATATTGCTGTTACTGACTGATCGCCATCAAAAACCATTTCGATTTTTCCGTGCGCCTCTTCGGGATTGTTTTCGGCATAAATGCCGTCAACGGACGGATTGAAGATGAAGCCCTGCGCGAGAATTCCGCTGAGAGGCGCGAGATAATCAATGTCCTTCATGTTGAAGTCCGACGCCTTGTCGCCGTTGATTTTCTCGTTTGCTTCTTTCAGTTTATTGACAAGCTCCGCCGCACTGTGTGCCGAAAAGCGGCGATACGGAAAATCCTCGGGGTCAATGTGCTGTTCGGGATCTTTGCGACTGACTTCCTCTGACACCGGCTCCGAAATCTCCTCTGAAACGGGTTCGGAAACCTCGGCAAAACTGCTTTCATCTTCAAAAGACTGTTCATTCTGCCTTGAAATTTCCGTTTTGCTTATCTCCTGTCCCATACTGCCGCTTTCAATATCGTCATTGCCGCACGCCGCAAAAGACATGATTGTAATGATTGCCGTGAACAGACAAAATAGTTTTTTCATAATTTTCCTCTTCTATGTGAATTAAAAGCGAATTAAAAACAAAAAAAGTGCGCAACCAAGCCTGAAGCCGCTATGCGCACTATGAAATGAAAATCAGTTGTTGTGACCCGAAATAGTCATAACAGAATTTGTCGCTGTAATGCGCATAGGGTATTATGTATGTATTGCAGTGCAAATTCTTCATGTCGTGTTCCGCCCTCCTTTCGTTGGTTTCTGTTACCATAATATCATAATAATTCCCGTTTGTCAACATAATTCTTCAAAATTGCGTAATATTCATCCTGAATGCAATATTTTGCATATTTATGCACGCTCACGCTCCTTCCCCTCCGCGTGCTTGACTTTCGGCG
>ENA-ORRN01002038-ORRN01002038.1-human-gut-metagenome-genome-assembly--contig:-NODE-2038-length-13269-cov-6.138565_pt1 | contig 13269 bp, 12 predicted proteins | sample MGYA00242174_ERZ509132 | MGnify/ENA primary metagenome ERZ509132 (study PRJEB26280, sample SAMEA2338671) | human gut metagenome | biome: human gut; feature: human-associated habitat; material: faeces...
TCGGACTTCATTATTTCGTATGCCGTTCGGATAAAGTCCACTTTTGTCATATTACATTCTTTCAGAAACGCATTGATTTCATCGAACAAATCGCGCGGAATCATCGTTCCGAAATTTCCGCTCGTCTGCTTGCGCTTGTCTTTGTTGCGTTCCTCGTAACTTCTTCTTGCCGCTCTGCGCGGCGTTGTTTCTTTCTTTTCCATAAAAACCTCCGTATTAGCCTTGTGAAGTAATGGCACAAATCAACGCACCTATGATGTTCATTACGAAATGCCCTGCAATAAGTACGCCTGCCAACGCAAATCTGCCGACTGTTCCTACGATTTTTAATGCTTTCATACCGATACCTCCATTATTTTACATAAACGATTTCATTTAAGATTTCTTCTTCGATAAGCCTTTGCATTTCCGTTTCCCTTTTCAGGTTTTCCATAAAGTCTGCCGACCTTTTGAAACGCTCTTCTTTCGAGAACTTCTCATACATCGTTTCATACATTTCGTCGGCAGCTTTGTCTACTCCGTGCAGATATTCGGGAAGATTTGCAATCGTCCAATCGATTCCTTTGTCCTCCAAATACTGTTTAGCAAGCGTTCCGTACTTGCCGTAAACGTGCTTTTCGGGTTTAACAGCCTTTTGATAAACCTTGATTTCCGCTACGGTCAATCCCTCGCCCGCTTCCGCTTTTCGCAGTACTTTTGCTTTGTTCATAGTTCCACCTCCGATTTTCTTTCGTCGTATCAATACGATAGCATCCGAATCTGTATTTGTCAAGCTGTTTTCGCAAGAAAAAACAGAAAAATTTTATGGCTCGAATGTAAAAGTTCGTTTTCTTTATTTTTCGATTTTAATTAAATGTCTTTTTCCCCTCCTTTCCGAGGTCTGCCCTAAAATGTAGGACAAACTTCATCTGCTGTTATAATAATTGTTTTTCGCCGTGGCTTCGCACTCTTCCTTTTCTTTTTCTTCCTTCATTTCGCGTTCTATCTCCCGCAAACGGTTTGAATAGGCTTGCGTTTCGGGTATAAACAAATCGAAAACCGAACCGAAAAAGTTAGAAAGTTCCCTGCCGATTTTATTATCTGACACGGCGATATGGCGTTTAATCGACTTATCGTTGGCTTTTCTCTTTTTCGTCCGATTATACCTATAAGTGTTTTCCTGTATGTACTTCACCTTTTTAAGAACGATATTCCCGAGCCGCCTGCGATAATCCCATTCCAGCCTGTCTATCGTCCGGATATGTTTCAGCCCGAAAAATTCGGAAGCGTTCGTCATCTCCTCTTTGAAAACGCCGTCATCTTTCATTCTTTTGGCGTAATATTTCCCCATAATGCTTTTCAGCGCGGTTTCTTTTCGCATAAGTTCTGCCCTGAACGCACTATCGGCGGCGCATACGTCCTCGTCCACCATAGCAACCGCTTCCACAACCCCGTCAATCTCCCGACGATACATAGCCATATCTTTTTTGCCGTACTGAAACGAAGCCGTCGGCGGAATTTTTTCCGCAAGTTCTTTCATCTTCTTGGTCGCCACGTCGCGGCACAGCGCTTCCGAAAAATCTTTCCGTTTATATAACGCGCTCCGCGCTTCGTCCGAACGTTTTTTCAAATCGTCGTCTATCGTGTAAGAAGTCAGCCGCTCCACCATATTGTCTATGGCTTGTATCGGAACTTTGCCCTTGCTTCGGTATTTATATCCGGCGGCGCGCTTGTTTTTCAGCCACGGACGCTTTTCGTAAAACTCGAAATGAAAGTGCAGATGCGACGGTCTGTCCAGATGTAAAGCGCATATCAGATCGACTTCGCGCGGATCCAGCCCAATATCGCGAAAGAACTCATTGAATGTTTTCCGTATCAGCGCGATACACTTTTCGGGCGTATCTATCTTTCCGGAATTTTCTTCGTCGAACGATACGAACCCGCTCCAGATGTTGCCTTTGTTTTCTTTCAGCCGTCGTTTCATTTCTTTTAATTCGTCCTTGCTTATCATTCCGTCGCCGTTGAACACGCCCGTGGATTTTTGCAGATAATCGAGCATCGTGAATTTTTTGGATTCGTTTCCCATCAGTTTCCCCTCGGTCGTCATATACCTGAGATAATTCGTATCGCCCGTAAAATCGTAATACGCGCGTTTTTCCGCGTGGGATTTTATGTCTTTTTCGGTCGAACCCTTTTTCAGTTTATACGGCGTATATGCCACGTTGAATATTACCGGCGTTCCGGACAAAATTTTCCTCCTTTTCCCTTGTATTCTTGCTCTCGAAAGCGAAAGGCGGCTGTGCCGCTTTCCGTAACACAAAATGCGGCGAAGACTGCATTTTCTTAACCTGCTTCGGTTTTACCGTATTTTGCTCCGTTTTTGCTTCACTGTTTGCTCCGTTCTTTTTATCACCATGCATTGTTCATTATCTCCTCTTTATGCATTAAAATCCGATACAGGCTGTCGCAATCTTTATAATCGCTTTTCTCCAGCCCGCAATCCAGTTTCATCCAGTTTACCCCATCCAGCAAATGCATCCTCGAAGCATATAAATCGTTTTTTATCTGCGGATTTTCCGACATGAAATCATCGAACGAAACATATTGATTTTTCTTTTCGGTTGCCTTTGAAATCTCTTTATCCGATACCTTTACGCGCGTTGTCGCGCCGCCTTTACTTCCCGAAGATTTTCTTTTCCGGGATAATTCCAGCTTCTTTTTCGCAAACGAAAAATAGATATCTACGGGCGGTTTTAATTTCCGTTCCGTCCCGTAAAACATATACTCGCAGATTGCCTTTATATACTGTCCGCTTTCCGCATCCGTCATCAGTTTCAGCGCCTTACCGTAAGTATCGATAAACACAAAATGCGGCATCTTTTCATTGAGATTTTTAGGTTTTCGTCCGCTTTCTTCTATTCGTTTCACCTCTTCAAGAACGTCCTTGATGTTGCTCCAATAAAAGTTTTCTCTGTCGTCCTGCGGTTCCGGGATTTCTTCGTTTGTAAACATAAACCTGCAGATATTTTTCGCCATCCTTCCCGCCGCCTCATCGGGAAGTCCTTTCAACGCCTCGTAATACAAATCGTAAAACGTAAACTGTTTTAATCTTTTTTCTTCCATTTATCCTCCTCGTTTTTTTGTTCCTTTATATTTGTTTTTCGTCCGTTCACGGCGGGCGATACCGATTGTAATTTTTCATTTATCGCTCCTTTGTTGAGAATAAAAATTGCCGGGAAATCTCCCGACAATCGCATACAAAAAGAAAGTCGGACGTTTTATCCGGCTTCCTTTCATTACCTATTTAGTTGTATTTTCACGATTTATGTATCTGAAGAATTTGTTACTTTATCAATCCATTCTATCCATTGTTTTACGATTTCAATGACTTCATTTTCGCCGTTTTCTATATACACTGCGGCAATGCAAGCCTCAATTGCGGTCGCAATGTATTTATACCTTCTTTTAGCATTTTTACCCTGATAATCGTAATCATGCGGTTTTTTCGTATCGTCCCTATCAAAATTAAGAAAATTTAATATATCATAGTTGCGAGCAATAAATTTTACCAACACCTCATCGCTTTCATATTGTTTTTTCCACTCGGTTAACTTACCTTTGAACCCGAAATTATCTTCATCTTCCCTTTTAAAGTAGATTTTACACAATACACATTTCAAGATTGCATCGCCGTATGTTGCCAATTCAAAATTTATTTTACAGTCCTGATTGTTTGGCGTTTTTTTATAAGACTTATCAGTTAATGCTTGTTTTTGCAAGTCCGTCTTCGGGTCTTTTAATAATTCTTCTATCTTATCCATTACATTTTCCCCCAATTATAAAGCGGTTTTAATCTTTTTCTCCGTCGCTGTCCGTTTTCACTTCAAGCGCGGTCTTATCATTTGCATTAAGCGGGGAAATTACCGATTGTCCCAACTGACTTTCGATATCCGTTCTTGCATTTTTTGCTACTTTTCCGCCTCTTTTGGCAATCGTTTTACTTTCTTCAAACGTATCGGGCTGTTCCCGTTTCGATATTGCCGTCGTTGTAACTTCCGCAAGCATATTCAGAACGAGTTCGATATTCGTCATATTGTCGCGCAGGTTTTCCTTTTTCAACCCTTTGAGGTCTTTGTACTCTTTAACGGATAAGCCGCTCCACGCTTTCGTCATTTCGTTCGTTAAAATCGCGTAATCTTTTTCCTGCTCTATTCCGCGTGATTTCCACTCGTCGGTCAGTTCCTTACGCATTTCTATCGTTTGAAGCCGTTGATTGATCCAGCCTTCCGTATACCCTTTGGCACGGTAAAAATCCGCGCCGCGAAGTATTGCCTTTTCGGGATCGGCTATTTCGTCAAGCCGCTCGCTTCCCACTTGCGCCAGCCACATTTTGAACGGTTCGGCTTTCGGCGACGGAATCGACTGCACAAGCCGCAAAACGCCTTTCGTATCAAGACAATCGGTCTCTCGCATTTTACCGTCGGAAGCCTGCATTTTCAACCGGTTACAATTTGTAACCAGTTCGCTTCCTTCATCCGAAAGGCGTTTGCGTAAAACCTTCCAGTAATTCCTCGCGGCTTGATAGTCATTATCTGTTAAAACGGATACGATATCGACTACGGAAAAATACCATTCTTCTTCGTCGGCATTCCATAACGTCCGCACCTGCTTATTTTCAAACACCTTAATTTTGTTTTGCATTTTAATGTTCCTCCTGCCTGCAAAAAAGTTTTACACCTATCAAGCGAATAAAACGCCGAAAATATTCCGGAATATAAAAAATTTTTTAAATTATTTTTTCTTGCGGAATTTTCACTTCGATATCCGCTCCCGTCAATACGGCAATTATTTTTTCTTTGCACTCAATAGTGGTTGTCGGAAGACGTAAAATCTTAATTCCAGCCGCCGTCAGTAACCGGTCTTTTCTCTTGTCGCGCGCGGCCTGCACATCTTCCTTATGTTGGCTTCCGTCAACCTCTACCACCATTTCGATTTCCTTGTTCAATTTATTGTATATAAGAAAATCGCAATGAGTATTTATATTGGAAACAAATTTTATATCTTCCGCATCGCTGAGCGAAGCGGTTTTTATAACGTATTTCAAAGGGTAATTGAATTTGTACCCGAGCGTTCCGTATTCCCCGCTTCGGCAAATCTCGTCTATCACCGTCGCAATTATATTTTCGCTTGCAAAAGAAGATATATTCAAAAGTTCTTTCTTTGTTTTTTCAAGTATGGGCGCGTAATCGTCATACATCAAATCAAACACGGAAAATACATTGGTTTTCAATTTTTTCGTTTCACTACAATAATATTCGTAATATTTGGATAAATCTCTCAGTATAGAACCTTCCTGCCCGAGAACTTCTTCGCTCGCAAGAATATACAATCTCTTTTTCGCCCGCGATATTGCGACGTTTATAAGATTAGGATTGTTCAAAAAATCAATCTGTTCTTCGTCTTCATAAAATTTAATTTTATTAGCGACCGTAGACAATATAATATAATCCTTCTCTTTTCCTTGAAATTTATGTATTGTATCGATTACATAGCCGCTATCGCCGAATCGTTCATTCAATAATGCAATCTGATTATTATATGGAGCGATAATTCCGGTTTTATCCGCGGGTAATTCTTTTATAATCTCTTTTTCGATAATATCGACTTCCCTCTCGTTGGATCTGCTCCTCTCAAAGTGGGAGCCGTGAGTAATAATCGTTACGCCGTTCCCTTCGATATGCGGTATGCGAATTACCAGCTCGCCGTTGTAGAATCTTTTATTGCAAAAACCTATAATCTGAGGATCGCACCTATAATGTTCGTTCAACATCGTCGAAATGATCTTTTTCTCTTTCTTCAACACACAATGTAATACACTGTTTTTAGCGTAATCAAAGTATTCAGGTAACTTGTATTCAGCAAAAATATTGTTTAACGTAGTAAGTAATTGAGATTTTACAACATGCGGCAACTGTTTTTCATCGCCTACGAGGACAACCCTTTTCGCCACGGAAAAGGCTATTACTGCGCTGATCAGATCTACCTGGCTCGATTCGTCTATAATCACGCAGTCATACAGAAAATTATCACCGGTACAACTCCTTAATGCGTGAGTTGTGCTATACACGATGGGATACCTTTTTATAAAATCATTAAAATGGAATTTATAATCTTTTATCGAAAATGTATGTTCACAAAAGCTTTCGTATCTTTCCCGTAAACAAGACAAAAAGATCTTCATGGATAAATCTTTTTGCGCTTTAAGCAGTTCGCTTAAATTGTTTGTATCAACAAATTCTTGTTTTTTCTCCTTTTCGTCGTTAAGTTCCGAAATCTTGACGTCATAGTATTTATTTTTCAGATACTCTATGGAATCTTCTCTGTTTTTTGCAATTTCCTTTACTTTTATTATACCGAATATGAATAAAAATCGCACTCTGTTAAAAAAGCTTGTTATCTTATTTTCGGGCAATGTTTCAAGAACAGACGCCAGTTCCAAAAGTTTTGCGCTGGTATATTTTTTCTTTGTCAACTCTTGCGGAACGATTCTATTTTTTATACGATATTCGGCATCGTTTATTTCTTTTTCCACTTCATACTCGGAGACAGATTGAACGATTCTTGCAATATCCAAGCTATATTTCAGATAAGTTTCCGCACCCCCGCTTGCTTCTTTCAATAAACGTTCGCTATTCGTTTTATCGATTTTCTCAATCTGTCTGATATTGTCATGTGGCGATTCAAAAAACTTTTTTACGTTTTCCGAATTCCCTAAAAAAGCGTTTAAATAACCAAAGCCGGTCGATTCAAATTTATCTTTAACGTTTCTCGTAGCTTCGTTATTCCCAGAGACAACGGCAACGCTGCCACCCCTCGCAACGTAATTCGCCACGATGTTGCGAATCGTTTCTGTTTTTCCCGTCCCAGGAGGACCTTGTATTACGGACAAATCCTCTTCCAAAGCCCTTTTCACCGCAACCCGCTGAGATGAATTCGTATCGAACGGAAAAATTATTATCTTCTTATTATCTCGCCTGCCAAGTTTTCCTTGCAAAAATTTTCCAAGAACGGAATCATCTAAGACAGTTAATTTTTCTAACTGCTTCAGTAAAAAATTTTGTCCGTCTTCCGTCGGCATCAATACCGCAACCGCCTTCAAATACTCTATAAAATTTTTTATTTCTCTCGTTTCGGTAATATCGCTGACGATTTTTATGCGATTTTTCTCGACTAACTTTGTATACCCCGAACTGTAATATAATTTAAAGTAAGAATTAAACTGTATTACTTCGCGCAAACCGTATACCGGTACTTTATCGCAAAAAATTATTTTCCCGACTATATTCACAGTCAGCGGTTTATTTATAATCCTGAGGTCATCCCAACTTTTCCAATAGAAAGTGTCATTGCCCGAATATTTAATTCTGCAAGCATTTCCGCTACCGTCAAACCATTGAACGCGTTTCGTAATATCTTCCCATTCTTCCGTTTTCGGATTAAATTGAATAATCAGTATTTGCCTTTCGTCAATATTCATCGTTATCCCCCGATGCGTAAAATTGCTTAATCATTTATTGTTATCCATAATTTCATTTTTTATATTTCATCTAATTTTTCTTGCGAAATTCCGGGTTGGAAAATTCCGGTATCGGACCGTCTCCGAATATATCCCGAAGTTGTTCTTCTATCGTGCGCGCGTCGTTTTCGGCCGCCACAACGATATTCTGATATTTCCGTCTGTAATCTTTGTAACGTTTCCCGCGCTTTTCCGCTTCTTTCGGTATAAATCGCTCGTTAACAAATTCCTCCGCCGTCATATCGAGCCGCTTGCAGATTTCTTCCGCTTTCTGAAAAATCTTCTCAAAATTTGTTCCCGCGGGCTTCTGCGGAAAAGTTTTCTTACGGTGCTCCACCTCTTCGCAAAGCGCAAGATACAGCCATTGCAGTTCTTCTACCTGTCCGTCGAAAATTTCGTAATACATATAACGGCTGTGATAAGGCAATTCGTTCATCCTGTTACCGAATTCGGTTTGGTCGGTTACCTTATCAAACGGGCGAATTATGAGATACGACAGCCCGAATTTATAAAACTCGCGATAACTGTAAAACCAACTGGCAATATCCGTCTGCTCCTCAACGGGCAGCAGATATAAAAACATATCCCACAGAATATCTTCGTCGTCATCCGTACGGAATTTATGCAAAAATTTCTCCCACTGGGCGTTCGCGCGTTCCTCGTCGGTTTTGTTTTCCTGCAATGCGTCGCCGATTTTCATCAACCGTTTTGCGACGTAACCTTGCGTTTTTCCGAGTTCTTCCGCAATTTCCGCCTGTCTGAAACCGTCCACATAATACATTTTGTAAATCGTCCGGTCATCAGGTGAAAGCGCAGCAACTTTTTTATCAATATCGCACTGTTTGTGAATTTTATAGGTAAAGTCCGCACCGGAAACATCGTCGTCCGGATCTTCTTCCGAGGCTTGTCCGAAATCGTCCTTTTCTATATCGATTTTCTTATAGCCGTTGGTATTTGCGGACTTTTTGAACGTTGTTTTATGGTCATGTTCACGGCGTTCGAGATTGTAATACTCCCTGTCCATCTCCACGAGTTTATCGAACTGCTCTTCGGAAAGCGCAACCGACGTCAGCTTTTTGCGGTCGTAAAAATAATACAGAAACTTCCCGTTTTCCTCCGCCGCCCGCTTTTCCTTATTCAGTTTATATGCTCTCGGAGTATCCGCCATCGTCTATCCTCTTAAAATGTTGATACTATTCTAAAATTGTTGCGATTTTTGAAAACAACTCTAAATTAGTAAAAGTGTTTTGCCTGTGCCGGGTTTCCCCGTTAAATGGAAATATTCTTCCCCAAAAGATTTATCAATAATTTCTAATAATTCCCTTTTTATCTGCTCTTGTGCCTGTGTTAAAAAATATTCACCTTGTATAAATTTTTCTGGCGTATTCAATGGGGAAACTAAATACTGCGAAGCCTTGAACAAATCATCTATTTGCCTCAAATATCCGTTTTCAACAAGTTTTAATGTTTTTATAATTTCAGAAAAATCAACTTCAATAAGTTCATTATTCATTGAAAGTTTATAACATGACATTTCATCGGTAATTATTGAGTATATCGAAAGCCTTTTACCTAAATGGTTTAAATAATGCCGATTTTTTAATAACTGTGAAAGAATTTTACTTTTGTCAACCTTTGTTGATTTCAATTCAATATTCACACAGTATATATCATTAATTTTAAGCAAATCGAATTCTTTTCCAATTTGAGGGATTGTAAAGCCATAAAAAACCCATCAAGATTATCTACTTTAATATCATTGACTATAAGATCGTTAACAAATAATCTCAACGAACTAATCTCGTGATTACCGATTCGTTTTTTCTCATCATGTCCCGTATCATGTTTTTCTACAATGCAAAACGCCTGTTCATCCCGAATTCGAGAAAGCGCATATATATTTATAGGTCTTATCATTTTCCCCTCCGCTTACACGCCGAAGAAGCGCTCGAAAAATGCTTTCAATTTTTCAATAATCGTCTGCTTCTTCTTTTCGCGATTGGTGTTTCCGAACCTTGAAATCGGCGGCATAAGTTTGTCGATATCCGTTCCCGTCGTGCGCATTTCCCCGTCTGCAATCGCGTTATCCACAAACTTTTTCGTTTCGTCCGCTTTCAGTTTTTCTTCGGCAATAATTTCGTTTAATTGCTTTTCTTTTTCCGCCGCTATGTAGGAATGCCATTCCGCCATAACGTCGTCAACATCGTTGATCCCGTCGATAAAGTTTTCGATCAAAGCCTTTTTACTGCGCAGTTCCGGGCTTGCGTCGATAGATTTTTGTATCGTAATCAAAGTTTCTTTATCGTTGCAATGCGAATCGTGATATTTCGTAACGAGTATCAGAATATAATCGATATTTATTTCAATCTGCTTTACGAGTTCGAGTTCGAATACAACGTCGTCGGTAATATCTTCTTTCTCTTCGTTCTCTCTCTTTTTCTTCCACTCGTCGCGAAGATCTTGATACCGACCTAAATAATCCTGCAAATCTCTTTCCGAAAGAATTTCTTTTCCTTCAAAATCATCAAATGCGGTTAAAAGATTGCGCATTCTAAGCACCGCGCCGAATAACGCGATAAATTCTTTTTGCGCCTTTTCGCCCGTTATACGCTCTTCCTCAAGCGGAAATTTAGCGGTAAGTTCGGCAATCATATCCACAAAGCCGTCGCGTCTATCCCCGCGCTCGTCAACGTAGCCGTTGTAATAATCTTTGAAACCGCGCATTAAAACGATACCGCCCGCCTCTCTGTCGCCGAAAAGCGAAATCGCCTCGTCGGTGCGCTTTTGCAAGTTACGGAAACATACGATATTGCCGAAAGTTTTAACCGAGTTCAAAATTCTGTTCGTTCTCGAATACGCCTGAATAAGTCCGTGCATTTTCAAGTTTTTATCCACCCAAAGCGTGTTCAAAGTCGTCGCGTCGAAGCCCGTTAAAAACATATTCACGACGATAAGCAAGTCGATATCCTTGTTTTTCATTCGTAAAGATACGTCTTTATAATAATTCGGGAACTTATCCGCCGAGGTATCGTAATTCGTCCCGAAATAAGCGTTATACTCCTTAATCGCACCCTCTAAAAAGTCGCGCGAAGACGAATCGAGAGCGCTCGTATCATCCGAATTTTCCTCCCCTAAAAATCCGTTGTCTTCCTCTTCGTTCGGCGCAAAAGAATAAATCGTAGCGATTTTTATCGCCTGTTCGGGATGCGCTTTCATCTGTTTTTGAAATTCTTTATAATAAAGCCTTGCCGCTTCAACGGAAGAAACCGCTAAAATCGAGTTAAACCCTTTTACAAACGTTTTATTTTTAATCTCTTGCGTATCGAGTCCGTTTTTCGCCTTGGCGACTTCTTCCACGTTAACGAGTTGCCTGAATTGATACCCTTTGTCTCGCTTCGTTTTCTGCGCGAAATGTTCCAAAATATATGCAACGACTTTCGATATTCTTTCGGGCGCAAGATATGCCTTTTCGCGGTCGATATCCCACACGTCTTTGTCGTCGATATCGGGTTCTTTGTCCATCGTTTTAATATAATCCACGCGGAACGGCAAAACGTTTTTATCGTTGATAGCGTCAACGATAGTGTAAGTATGCAATTTATCGCCGAACGCCTGCTCTGTCGTGCGCAGATTCGGATTTTTAGAAGCCCCTGCGTTTACGGCAAAAATCGGCGTACCCGTAAACCCGAAAAGATAATATTTCTTGAAATACTTCGTAATCGCCTTGTGCATATCGCCGAATTGCGAACGATGACACTCGTCGAAAATGATAACGATTTGCTTATCGAATACGGCGTGTCCGATATTCGTTTTCACAAAAGTGCTTAATTTTTGTATCGTTGTGATGATAATCTTCGATTTATCGTCTTCAAGTTGCCGTTTTAACACCGCAGTAGAAACGTTGCTGTTCGCCGCGCCCTTTTCAAAGCGATCGTATTCCTTCATCGTTTGATAGTCAAGGTCTTTTCTGTCAACGACGAACAAAACTTTTTCTATATACGGCAGTTTGCTTGCAAGTTGCGCCGTTTTGAACGATGTAAGCGTTTTGCCGCTACCCGTCGTATGCCAAATATATCCGCCGCCCGCAACGCTCCCGCATTTTTTATAGTTATACGAAATTTGTATTCTGTTTAATATCTTTTCGGTTGCAACGATCTGATACGGGCGCATAACCAAAAGCATGTTTTCGGAAGTAAACACGCAATATTTCGCCAAAATATTCAAAATCGTATGCTTTGCGAAAAACGTCTTGGTAAAATCGATAAGGTCGGGAATAATTCGATTTTTCTCGTCCGCCCAAAAGGAAGTAAATTCAAAAGAATTACTTGTTTTGCCCTTTCTTTCGGAATTCATTTCCTTAATGTGATTATATCTCGTCGTGTTGGAATAATATTTCGTGTTCGTTCCGTTCGATATAACAAAAATCTGAACGTATTCGAAAAGCCCGTCGTTCGCCCAAAAACTATCGCGCTGATAGCGGTCGATTTGATTAAACGCTTCTCTTATATTCACGCCGCGGCGTTTCAATTCGATATGTACAAGCGGCAATCCGTTTACAAGAACGGTAACGTCGTAACGGTTTTTATAATTCCCGCCGTTTTCTTCGTATTGATGGATAACCTGCAACTTATTGTTGTGAATATTCTTTTTATCGAATAACGTAATATTTTTCGTTTCGCCGTTGTCGCGGTGTAAAATTTGCACGTTATCTTCCTGAATACGCCGCGTTTTTTCTACGATACCGTCGTTTTTACCCGCAATGCAGTTGTTATAAAACTGCTCCCATTCGGTATCGGTAAAGGAATAATTATTCAGTTCTTCCAACTTTTTGCGAAGATTCGGAAGTAATTCGTCTTTATTATGAATAGGCAAATATTCATAACTCATTTCTGTTAAAAGATGAATAAATTCTTTTTCGAGTTCTTCCTCCGATTGATAAGCGTCCGAACGTTTTTCTTCCGACTTATATTCGCTAACAACCGTACTTTCTTCACTTTCCGAAACAACGTTATAAAAACTCATAATTTTCTCCTTATTCGTATATTTTCATCTGTATCGTTTAATTCTGAAAACTTAATAATTTATCCCGATAATATTCGTATTGCTTTTGGCGATGTTCGATTTCGGCGGGCAAACCTGCGCTTAAATCGTTACAAAGGCTATCAAATTTATCGAGGATATCCACAATTTCTTTTTGTTTTTCAAGCGTAGGCAACGAGAATTGATAAGTCATTATCGCTACTTTATTTCCTCTCGGCATTTTTGCCCCTTTTGCATATTGCATATCAAACGCAAAAAATTTATCGGAAGACAATACGTAATATAAATATTTCGGCATAACATAATCTTCGTTCGCTTTTATTACTAAAACATCCCCATTCGTTCCACCGTCGCAATTCGCAAACCAAATTTTTTTCAGGTATGGTCTGATATTCCCGATTAGTGTATTTTCACTCCTAAACTCGATTAAATTTCCGTTTTCAGGGACATAAACCGATTCAGTTTTACCTTGTCTATCTGCAAGCAAATTATCTACGCCGACATAGTTGTTTTTATCTACGCTTTTCGCAGTAATTCTATTTGTGGAATAATCGGCAATATCTTCCAAACGGACAAGCGCAAATCCATAAACATACTGCAAAAGCCTAATCAGCCCTGCCCGTTCCGTTCCGTTCCGTTCCGTTCCGTTCCGTTCCGTTCCGTTCCGTTCCGTT
>ENA-ORRN01002040-ORRN01002040.1-human-gut-metagenome-genome-assembly--contig:-NODE-2040-length-13265-cov-3.232778_pt1 | contig 13265 bp, 7 predicted proteins | sample MGYA00242174_ERZ509132 | MGnify/ENA primary metagenome ERZ509132 (study PRJEB26280, sample SAMEA2338671) | human gut metagenome | biome: human gut; feature: human-associated habitat; material: faeces...
CATATTAATTCTTGTATTTGTCATAGTATTTAATGCCTGTGACAACAAAAGACATATCCATTTTGAAATCCAAGAAAATATTCCTTGTATTTTAGCCAATGATTCGTCACTAATAGATAAACCTATAGAAATGATAAAATCAGGAGATATCATATTTATATCAGACTATAAAGGTGATAGTTTATTATGGTTATATAATACTAGAACAAACCAAATGAAAAAAAAAGAATTAGCAAAAGGAGAAGGTCCTTCTGACTTCTTACCTCCTGTGCAAATATCTTTCATTGATCCTTCAACTGCAAATATTCATAACAGATGGCACTTCAATTTTAATATATCCAAATACGACAGTATCAAAAAAACATTCCATAATATTGGGGAAAGGATTCGTATTTCAACAGATATAGATATGATATATCCCATAAAAGACAAGCAATATGTAGCTTCTGGAAAATTTAAGGAAGGCAGATTTGCAATTCTAAATGCAAAAGGAGAAATCATACATTATTTTGGCGAATACCCTAATTTAATCAACAATGAAAAGAAGTTAGACAGTTTCTCAAAATTCATGTTTCACCAATCCATGTTTTCATATAACAAAGATAAAAATATTATCGCATGTACCACCAGTCACATACTAGAGTTATACAATGATTATAAATGTATAAAACAAATTATTTTATCATCTTACGATTATCAAAATAAATTCGAAAATAATGGGAATTATATCGAGATAAATAAAAATACAGAAATAGGTGCAAAAAGGATATATTCTACTAACAAATACATTTATATACTTTATAACCCAAATACATTTGAAAACGAAAACAAATTGAACAATGAAATATGGATCTTTAATTGGAATGGAGACAAAATAAAAAAAATAACAACTAATTACAATATGCAATGCTTTTGTGTTGATGAATCCGATAAAATCATTTATGGCATTGTCAATGCTCCTAATCCTGTAATAGCAACAATTTATATAAACCTATAAATAATAAATTATCATGAAAAAAAGTTTATTTCTGATAGTTGGAGGAATTATCCTATTTTCTTGTACACAAAAAGAAAGTAAAACATCTTTCACTAGAGACAATTTCAAAAAACATACCGAGTTAAACAATTCAATATCAATACAATTAGAAGATACTTATAACGATCCTGCCTCTTTTTACTTAATCAAAGACAGTCTTGTTTTAGTAAACAACCAATTACACAGTGATTTTTTAATTGAAATATATTCTATAAAAACAGGAAAACCGATCTTACAATTGGCACGAAAAGGACAAGGACCTAACGAATTTTCCGCTTGTCTTTGTTACTCTATTTCGAATCAAGATTCATTATTCTATATTCAAGATACAGAAAAACATATTTTCTATTCTGTAGATATCGAACAGACACTAAAAGAAAAGAGACTTCACATAGCAAAACAATTTCAATACAGTGCCGATATACATCCTTATACAAGAATATGCTTATTAGATAATGAACATTATTTGGGATATAATATGTGGTATTTGGAAAACAAGACGTATAATAATCAAGTATCTGAATTCAGTGTTTATGAAGAAAAAATAGACAAACAAGACATTTCCCAAAGTACTATAGATTTGCAAAAGTATGACTATTTTGTAGCTGACGTAAATGGAGGGAATCTATTTAATGTAGGCAATAACATTTGGTTGACAGATATGCATAAAGCTCAAATTACATTATACGACAAATCACTTAATGTCATAAAAACACTAATTGGTCCTGATGGATATAATATTGAATATGAATCAAAAACTAGCAATATTCCCATGCCTTTTATTGTTTTTAAAAACGAGAAGTATTATTCCAGTTATAAGTATTGGACACAAACTGATAAACATGTATATATTATCTACGAGCATTTGATTGGGGAGAGTTTCGATCCTGAACATTTGAAACCGATTGAAATCTTTAAATTTGATTTGGAAGGAAATCCGATTACACATTACAAATTAGATAATTATGCATATCACATATCCGTTGATAAACAAGAAAAATATCTTTATGCAACAACACGCAGTTCCTATAAAGAACCTGCAAAATTTGTCAAATACAAATTAGACTAAGAAGCTATTTTGATTTTTTACTGAATGATTTAAAGAAAACAATAGATGCAAAAAACATTCATATCAAGAATTCCCCTGCTATTAGCCACTTTCCTGATAGCCTGCACCTCTCCAGACAACCGACCTCTGGAGCAAGCCTTGCAATTGGCAGGTGACAACCGGGGCGAATTGGAAAAAGTGTTGACACACTATGCCGATACCCCGGAAAAGTTAACCGCCGCCCAGTTCTTGATTATGAATATGCCGGGGCATACAGGCGTTGATTCATCCTATGTCGAAAACATGCGATCGGTCTACGGCAAGCATGCCACAATCTCCGAAAAACATCTGTGGCAACGTTCCTCCGAATGGTATAAGGAGATCGATTCTCTTTGGAAGAACGAAAGTTTCAAAATCCAGTCCCAGTTAACTCCTTCCCGGCAAGATGTCCGAACCGTCCGAGCAGAGCAACTCATCCGTGAAATAGACCGTTCTTTTAAGGCTTGGAAAGAAAATGCCTATACACAAAACGATTCATTTGAAGATTTTTGCAGGTACGTCCTACCCTACCGTTTTGCTGAAAGGACTTACTTTGACCATGCCCGAGATACCTTTTACCGGAGACATGCCTCTATCTTCAAGGACAATACGATAGACTTCAGGGAGGTGACGGATTCCTTGCACCGGATGTACAGCGACCTGATGCACAATAACTGGGCGGCGGCTTCCATGCCGATTTACAATGCCGCCTCTTTCGAACAGGTCAAACGCGGTTCATGCGACGACAAAGCCTGGTATAACTGCCTGATGATGTCCGCACTCGGCATGGGAGTTGCTATCGACTTCGTGCCGGAATGGGGTAACCGAGCCGGGGGGCATAGCTGGAACAGCCTGGTCGTTAGCGGAGAGACCTATCCCTTCGAACCGTTTTGGGACGATGACCGGTGGAAATACAAAAGGATTTATAATAATGAATGCTTCGACTTGTTGTGGGGTAAGTTCAGATTGCCGAAAGTCTATCGCCGTACATTCGAACATCATTTTTCCGGTCCGTTGGGGAATGATGTTGTATCCAGAGAAGATATTCCTCCTCTCTTCAAAAATCCATTTATGAAGGACGTTTCTTCACAATATTTCCAGACAACGGATGTAAAAATAACTATTACGGAACATATTCCCGAAAATACACGTTATTGCTATCTATGCGTTTTCGGAGCAAAAGAATGGCAACCCGTGCAATGGGGTAAAATAGAATGGAACAAAAAGGTGACTTTCAAAGGGATGGGCAGGGATATCGTTTACCTGCCTATGTTCTACCAAAATGGTGTTTTAACACCTGCTGCATCTGCTTTTATCCTAACTAAAGACGGTAATTGCGAAAAACTGGAATGCAAAGAGGAGAAAATGCCGGTTACCGTACGAAACTATACCGCTTATCTGTATCCTGAAGAGATTTCCGAAGCGAAAGAGACGCTGGTCGGGGCTTATCTCACAGGATGCAATGATTTGAATACCTTAGCCGCTGATACCTTATATATGATGACAGACAGCATGGATACATGGGAAAATGAGATCAATCTTCCTGTTTCTCAAAAATACAGATATATACAATTAATATCTCCCAAAGACTCACTGGCACTCTGTGAAATATCTTTCTATGAACAGAATAAAGAGGATAAACCGATTCAAGGTGTAAAAGTGTCAGCCGATATCACACCGCTTGGTGATGGAGAGGAACTGAACATGATTACCGACAGTCGTTCTGCCACTGGTTTCAGAGGCAGGTTCAACAACCCGGAAGATGGGAAAAATACACTTTGGTTTGATTTGGGTGCCCCCAAGTCAATCTGTAGAATTTCATATATTCCCTATACAAAAAATTATTTACCTAAAGATATAGACATAGAATTATGGTATTGGGATAATCAATGGGTTAAAGGTGGTAGTTTAAAAGGTGATTACAATTTTATGACTTTTGAAAATATACCTGGAGGGACTATTTACAGAGTAAAGGTAAAAGGGACAAATGATCGTATCTTTGCCTATAAAAATGGTATTATTCGTTGGTATTAAGCATGAAAAAGCATTGGAAAAAAATAGCGCAATATACTGTAGACGTAACCTTTTGGTTATGTATGCTGGCTACGGCATGGTTCGCCACACAGGTCTTATTGTTTGCCTCTTTCAAAATCCCTAGTGATTCGATGGAACCGGAATTAACTACCGGAGATAATATCCTGGTCTGGAAGCCAACGATCGGACCACGTATATTCAATCTGTTTGCTTCTATGCGAAATGAACAAACCGAGATTTATCGTATTCCCGGTTTCAAAAATATTAAACGCAATGACATTTTAGTCTTCAATTTTCCACACCCTAATAGTTGGGATAAAATAGAAATGCATATCCTCAAATATTATATCAAACGATGCGTAGGATTACCTGGCGATACCCTCTCCATCCGAAATGGTTTTTTCCATGTAAACGGAATAAATACACCTCTTGGTAATACGGATTCGCAAAAAAAGATTGCCGTTACAGAAAAGTTTCAAGAGGGCATATTCCATAGTTTCCCTTATGATGGTACTATCGGCTGGAACATCAAGGAGTTCGGACCGCTTCATATTCCCGCCAAAGGGGATTCGATCCGGATGAATCGGACAAACTTTGTTTTATATAAAAAGCTGATTGAATGGGAACAACAGGGAACTCTCGAATACAAGGATTCCACATCTTTTCTTAATGGAAAACCGATCGACGGCTATCGTTTCCTAAAAAACTACTATTTTATGGCAGGCGATAACGGTATGAATTCGCAAGATTCGCGTTATTGGGGAATGTTGCCGGAAGAATATATCGTGGGAAAAGCTTGGATTATCTGGAAATCGGTCGATCCGTATACGGAGAAATTCAGGTGGGAACGATTCATGAAAATAATTCATTAAAGAGATTAATCATGAAATACAGACAATACATAAGTTACTCATTACTCGCCATCAGCGGAATTTTTCTGCTGTGCACCGTTTTTGCCACCAACACAGGACTGGCTAACGGGCTGGTTACAGGGAAAGTTCTTTGGTTTCATCTGGCGATGTTGCTGCTGGCAGCATGCAGTCTGGTGGCGGCTGTTCTGACGAAATCGGTAAAACCATTTGTCTTTTCGGTCGCAGACGGATTGGTGATGATTTTGGCGGCTATTGTTGTACTTACTTATAACCGGCAACTGGATCCCGAACCGGAGAAAATGCTGTTTGGCGGGCAATTAGTCGTATTGTGGTTTCTGCTGCGGTTCATATTGACAGGATGGCCGCAGTTACAGTTATTTTTCCTGGCGGTGGTTGTTGCGACCGGAGGGATTGAAGCCGTGTCGGGGATGCGACAGTTACATGGATTCGAGGGATCTAACCATTCCTTGTTCAAGCTGACCGGGCATTTTTATAATCCGGGGCCTTATTCGGGGTATCTCGCAATCGTATTGCCGGTTTGCCTGTGGATGATCCTACGGCAAACAAAAATTTATCTGCATTACCTGGGATGGATCGGTTTGTTGGCAATCATTGTCGTGCTTCCTGCCGGGATGAGCCGGACGGCATGGATAGCGGCTGCCGTTTCATGCGGATGGGTGTATTGGGTGCAACGGATCGGATGGGAAAAGACTAAAAGATACATTAATGGAAACCGGACCTTAACTATCGTATCTTCTATTTTGATCCTGATCTCCATAGCCGGTGCATTGGCGGGTATTTATCTGCTAAAGAAAGATTCTGCCAATGGCCGGCTACTTTTATGGAAAGTGACGGGGCAAGCGATCAGGGAACAGCCCTGGACAGGAACCGGGACGGGTGGTTTTCCGGCTGCTTATGCAGAAGCACAGGCGGAGTATTTCACTTCGGGAAAGGCTTCGGAGACAGAGATGCTGGTTGCCGGATGTCCGGAATACGGATTTAATGAATTCTTACAAATTGGTTTGGAACAGGGGCTGGTGGGTTTAATGGTTTTTGTATTGTTGTTAAGCTATTCCTTGTTCCGGGGGGTAAAAAACAGACAGGCGGGAGCGGCCGGAGGGATATTGGCGCTGATGGTGTTCAGCCTGGCATCGTATCCGTTGCAGTTGCCGGAGTTCTGGGTGGTGTTGGTGGTGTTGATGGGGGTGGCTAATAGCAATACTCCGGTTGACGCTGATATTTCGGTTGACGCTGACACACCCCCTACCCCCTCTCGAGAGGGGAGGAAGATACTTTCTGTCGCTATGATAGGGGTGCTGGCTATATGTTGCGGGTGGATTTTCCGGCAGCAGAAAGGGTATTATGAAGGATATAAAAAATGGAATACGTTGAAGATGTTGTATAATAGTAAGGCTTATGAGGCGGCGGGTGAAGGATATGAGGAACTGGTGTCGTTGATGGGACATAAACCGGAGTTGCTGTTCGAGGCAGCACAGTGCCTGAGCAAATCGGAACGGTTTGAAAAGGCGAACCGGTTGTTGGAACGGGCAATGAAGTTGAGCGGTGATCCGATGATACATTATATGGCGGCAAAAAATGAGCAGTCGATGGGAAACTATCAAAAAGCGGAAAATTTATTGCTGCATGCGATTGATATGTTACCGGAACGGATCTATCCGTATTACCTGCTTACCAAACTTTACTCGGAACCTACTTTCTTCCAGGAAGATAAGTTTATCAAAGCGGCTGACGCCGTACTGAAAAAAGAACCGAAAGTAGAGAGCACGGCTATCCGGGAAATGAGAACAGATGTTAAAAATATGCTCAACAACATACGATCAGATCGTAATTAATTTATTTATATGCTATTTACGATAACATCGTAATAATATTTTTGTATATTTGGAAATTAAAATTTGAATCATAGCTTATATGAATATGAAATACTACAATTTGCTGGCAATACTGCTCCTCTCCGGGATGATAGCCTGTTCCGGTGACAAAAAAGACAGCAGTGAAGGAGAAGAAACTGTTGAAACGGTTTTACCGGATGAAACCAACGAGGTGACCGTGATGACACTGAAGGCTACCGACTTCAACCATGAACTGGTGAGTAACGGCAAATTGTCGGCACGCCGCCATGTCGACCTGCGGTTTCAGTCGGCCGAACCGATCGCTACGATTCATGTAAAGAACGGCGACCGGGTAAGCAAAGGACAAAAGCTGGCTGAATTGTCGACCTTCCGGCTGAAAAACAAAACGGCCACTTCCAAAGATGCCCTGGAACGGGCGAAACTGGAACTGCAAGACGTGCTGATCGGCCAGGGATATGCGCTGGCAGACTCGGCCAAAGTTCCTCCCGCCACCATGCAGCTTGTCCGGGTAAAGAGCGGTTACGACCAGGCGCTTATCCAATACCAGTTGGCAGAATATGAAGAACGGAATGCCGTACTAACGGCTCCTTTCGACGGTATCGTTGCCAATCTGTTTGCCAAACAATACAATACGGCTTCTACCTCCGATATATTCTGCACGGTCATCGATCCGGGCAGCTTGGAAGCAGCGTTCACTGTTCTGGAGAGCGAACTGCCTCTGATCAAGAACGGCGACCGGGTGGAGGTCACTCCTTTTGCCCTGAACGACACAAAAGCCGAAGGACGCATCACCGAAATAAACCCGCTGGTCGATGAAAACGGTATGGTGCAGGTGAAAGCGGCGGTTACGGACAGAGGGAAGTTATTCGAGGGAATGAACGTCCGTGTCAGCATCCACCGTTCGCTGGGCAAACAACTGGTCGTACCGAAAAGTGCCGTCGTTCTCCGGTCCGGAAAGCAAGTGGTGTTCAAACTCGACAGCACCCGAACCAAAGCTAGCTGGGTATATGTACATACCGGTCTGGAAAATGCAGACAGCTACACGATCACAAGTTCGGAAGGGGACGGCCTGAAAGAGGATGATTTCGTCATTACCAGCGGTAATATCAATCTGGCACACGAGGCACCGGTAACGATAATTGAAAATTAAAAATTTGTTATGGTCAAATTCCTACTACAACGTCCTATCGCGGTACTGATGGCCTTTACAGCCTGTTTTATCGTGGGGTTGGTGACTTACTTTACCATCCCGGTATCGTTGTTGCCCGATATTGCGATACCGGAGATCACCATACAGGTGTCCGGACAGAATACGTCGGCCCGCGAACTGGAGAATACGGTAGTCAAACCGATCCGGCAACAGCTGATGCAGGTGGCTGCCTTGCGCGATATACACAGTGAGACACGCGACGGTGCCGGCATCATCCGCCTGAGTTTCGACTTCGGGACTAACACGGACCTGGCATTCATCGAGGTGAACGAAAAGATAGACGCTGCCATGAACTACCTGCCGCGCGAAATAGAACGTCCGCGGGTGATCAAGGCGAGCGCAACAGACATACCGGTCTTTTGCCTGAATCTGACGCTGAAAACAGGTGACAGCGAGGCTGCTTTTCTGGACCTTTGCCAGTTTGCCGAATCGGTTATCAAACGGCGTATCGAGCAGTTGCCGGAAGTGGCGATGGTAGATATCACGGGAATGATGAAACGGCAGTTGCAGATCGTGCCGGACATGAAAACACTGGAAATGGCCGGTATCACGCTGGATGACCTGGAATCGGCCCTGAATTCGAACAATATCGAGCCGGGAAGCATGACCGTACGGGACGGATATTATGAATACAACATCAAATTCTCAACTTTACTGCGCACACCGGAAGACGTACAAAATATCTATCTCCATAAAAATGACCGTATCTTCCAGCTGAAAGACCTGGCGAAGGTGGCGGTGGTACCGGAAAAGGAGACAGGCGCCTCACTTTCAAACGGGAAACGGGCGGTTACACTGGCTGTGATCAAGCAGGCGGACGAGAATATGGATAACATGAAGGAGGCGTTGCAGGAAGTTACTGCGTATTTCGCAACGGTTTATCCGGATATAGAGTTCAGTATCAGCCGGAACCAGACGGAGTTGCTGGATTATACAATTTCAAACCTGAAACAGAACCTGTCGCTCGGCTTTATATTTATATGTATAGTGGCTATCCTGTTTTTGGGGGATATCAAGAGTCCGGCAGTGATCGGTCTGAGTATGGTGGTCAGTCTGATTATCAGCTTCCTTTTCTTCTATATGTTCAAGATGTCGCTGAACATCATTTCCCTTTCCGGACTGATCCTGGCACTGGGTATGATGATCGACAGTTCGATCATTGTGACGGAGAATATCATGCAGTACCGGTCGAAAGGGTATACGCTGGAAGAGGCTTGCAACATGGGGACCAGCGAAGTGATCACCCCGATGCTGAGTTCCACACTGACGACAATCGCCGTATTTGTGCCGCTGGTATTCATGAGCGGTATCGCAGGGGCTATATTCTACGACCAGGCTTTCGCGGTGACGGTCGGACTGATGGTCTCCTATTTTACGGGTATCATGCTGCTTCCGGTACTCTACAAGCTGGTTTACAGCATTCCCGATATCAAACATACGGGATTCAATCTCCGGATCAACAACCTGATCAAAGAACATACGCTGGATCGTTTCTACGATGCTGGAGTCAATTTCGTGTTCCGTCATAAAAAGTCGAATATCATATTTATCTTCGTTACATTGCCGTTATGCGCCCTGCTGTTTTATGAAGTACCTAAAAGCAGGATGCCTGAAATCGACCAGAACGAACTGATCGCCCATATCGAGTGGAACGAAAACATCCATATCGACGAAAACCGGGAACGGGTGGACAAACTGTTTGCCCAGATCGCAGGCGATGTACAGGAATATACCTCCTATGTCGGTCAACAACAATTCCTGTTGAACCGCGACCGGGAACTGTCTTCTTCGGAAGCCGAATTATATTTCAAGACAGAAAAATCATCTGCCATCTCTCCCTTGCAGGCAAAGATCACGCAATGGTTGGATACTAATTATCCGCAGGCTGTATTCTCCTTCTCTCCGCCGATCACGGTGTTCGAAAAGTTGTTCGTGACGGGAGAAGCTGACGTGGTCGCAGAATTTTATGCCCGCAACAAAGCGGAAGCTCCGGAGGCTCAGGCATTGCACAAACTGGAATCGCAGATGAGAGCGTCTACCGGTATTGCACCGGTGGGAGTCGCCTTCGATAACCAACTGAATATATCGGTCGACAGGCAGAAGTTACTACTTTATAATGTAAATTACAATGAAGTATACCGCCTGCTGAAAACGGCTTTCAAAGAAAATGAAGTGGCGACCCTCCGTTCCTACCAGCAATATCTGCCGATTGCCCTGGCCGGCGACGGTAAGACGGTGAACGAAGTCTTACAGCAGACACTGGTCCGGACGCAGGCCGACAAAGAGGGAAAAAGCCAGTACATCCCGTTGCAGTCACTGGTTAAGGTGACGCAAGGGGAAGACCTGAAGACGGTTACGGCTGGTAAGAACGGCGAATATATCCCGTTCAGCTTCTATGATGTCAAGAAGGCGGAACCGTTGATGGAAGAGGTGAAGAAGTTAGGCGAACAGAACTGGGAGATCGATTTCTCCGGTAGTTTCTTCTCCAACAAACAGATGTTGAATGAGTTGGTGGTGATCCTGCTGATCTCCATCCTGCTGATGTATTTCATCCTGGCAGCCCAGTTCGAGAGTTTCCTGCAACCGCTGATCGTACTGATCGAGATTCCGATCGACGTAGCTGCATCACTGCTGGTACTCTGGATTTGCGGACATACGATGAACCTGATGAGTGCCATCGGTATCGTGGTAACCTGCGGTATCATTATTAACGACTCCATCCTGAAACTGGATGCGATCAATGAATTACGTAAGGAAGGTGTTCCGTTGATGGAAGCGATCCACGAAGCCGGCCGCCGCCGTCTGCGCCCGATCATCATGACTTCGCTGACCACCATCTTCGGTATGGTCCCGTTGCTGTTCTCATTCGACATGGGTAGCGAGTTACAAAAACCCCTTTCCATCGCCATGATCTCAGCCATGCTGATCGGTACAGCCGTCAGCCTGTTCATCATTCCGTTGGTATACTGGTTCATTTACCGTAAGCACGACCCGAATGCAGTGATCCCTCAAAAACAAACTGAAGTTTAACGAATTATATATAATGCCGTTATGAAGATATGTAAGATACTATTATCATTCCTGTTATTCACCTCAGTCTATCTGAACGCCCAGCCGCTTACATTGTCGCTGGAGCGAACAATCACGTTGGCGGCGGATAGTTCGCTGGAGGCATTCAGGACAAAGAATATGTTTTTGGCCGGATACTGGCAATACAGGACATTCAAGGCGGGAAGATTGCCAAGCCTGACGCTGAACCTGACTCCGGCACAGTATTATCGCGATATCACACGACGATATGATTCCGAGAATGATATCGATGTTTACAGAAAACAGCAATCTTATTATGCAGAGGGCGGCCTCGCCATCAAACAGAATTTCGACTTGTTGGGAGGTACTTTCTACCTGGATTCGGATTTAGGGTATATGCGTAATTTCGGAGATAATGCTTATAACCAGTTTACGACCGTGCCGATCCGAATCGGTTATAACCAAAGTCTGTTAGGATATAACCCCTTCCGGTGGGAACGGAAAATCGAGCCACTCAAATATGAGAAGGCGAAAAAGGAATTACTGTACAATATTGAAAATATCAGTGAACAGGCTACCTCCTACTTCTTTGCCCTGGCCATGGCACAGGCGGAATATGATCTGGCTAAAGAAAATGTAGCGTCGACCGATACCTTATACCAGACAGGACAGGAGCGACATAAGATTGCATCGATCAACAAAGCAGAGCTACTGACATTGAAACTGGATGCCGTCAACGCACGAAATACATTACAAAACGCGGAAATATCTCTGAAAAGAGCGATGTTCAGTCTCGCTTCTTTCCTCAACTTCGACAAAAACACGGAAATACGACTAAACCTGCCGGGACGTCCGAAAGATATGCATATTTCTGTTGACGAAGCTTTGACACTTGCCCGCGAAAACAACCCGAAGTTCCTTGACACCAAACAACAGGTACTTGAAGCCGAACAGCAAGTGGATAAGACAAAAAAAGAGGCCATGTTCAATGCCTCCATCAACGCCAGCATAGGATTCAACCAGGTTGCGACCAAACTGAGTGACGCATATCGCGACCCGCTGCAACAAGATATGGTATCCGTTTCCGTATCTATCCCTCTCGTCGATTGGGGCGTACGGAAAGGGAAACATAACATTGCCAAGAATAATCTGAATGTGACACAGATTTCCGCCCGCCAGGAGGAACTGACGGTAGAGGAAGACGTGATCATGACTGTCGGTGACTTCAATATCCAGCAAAACCTGATCTCAAGCGCAGAAGAGGCGCTCGACCTGGCTGTTATGGCTTACAGTGAGACAAAGCAACGGTTTATGATCGGGAAGGCGGACATCAACAGCCTGACCTTATCGCTGAACCGCCAGCAGGAAGCACAGCGCAACTATATCTCCGCCCTGCAAAATTACTGGCTGAGTTATTTTAAAATACGGAAACTGACACTGCATGATTTTGAAACCGGCATATCACTGGCACGGGAATTTGATTTTACGCACGGACTATAAGTAACAGATTCAATGAGCACATCTCCCAAGATATCATCCTTTACGATTATCGTCACCTTCCTTTGTGTGGCGCTGACAGGACTGGCTTTCATCCCTCTCCTGCCGATCAAGCTGTCTCCCTCACGCACATTGCCCCGGCTGACCGTCAGCTATAATATGCCCGGCAACTCGGCACGTGTAATCGAGATGGAGGTCACTTCGCGGCTGGAATCGATGCTGGCACGTATCAAGGGAATCAAGGAGATCAACTCCACTTCCGGAAATGGCTGGGGATATGTGACACTGGAACTTGACAAACATACCAATATCGATGCCGCCCGTTTCGAGGCATCCACGATCGTACGCCAGACATGGCCCAGCCTGCCCGACGGGTTAAGTTATCCGATACTGGAGATGAGCCGCCCGGACGACAAGGAATCCGGTCCGTTCATGACCTATACGCTGAATGCGGCGGCAACTCCGATCTTTATCCAGCGGTTTGCGGAGGACCAGATCAAACCGCGCCTCGCCGGTATCCCGGGTATTTACCGGATCGATGTACGTGGGGCCACACCGATGGAATGGCGGCTGGAGTATGATTATGAGCAGTTGCGTGCGTTGGGGGTGAGTACGGACGAAATTA
>ENA-ORRN01002042-ORRN01002042.1-human-gut-metagenome-genome-assembly--contig:-NODE-2042-length-13263-cov-9.351605_pt1 | contig 13263 bp, 8 predicted proteins | sample MGYA00242174_ERZ509132 | MGnify/ENA primary metagenome ERZ509132 (study PRJEB26280, sample SAMEA2338671) | human gut metagenome | biome: human gut; feature: human-associated habitat; material: faeces...
CGGTGAAGGGATTGATAAATTTTCCCATAGTGTTTATAGGTTTTAGTGATTAATAATGAATAATAGTATAATAAGACGGGGCACCCTGTCTTCCGGTTGTAAAGATACTACTTTTTTAATAGGATAGGCTTCGTTTTAGCTTTTAAGAAAACACGTACGAGTTTTTTCGGAAACACGTACATGTTTTTCGAAAAACTCGTACGTGTTTTTTGAGAGGCATAATGTAACTACTTTAAATACCGGATCAGCCGATAAATCGTGGGGATAATTTTCTTGAATGTATATTCCACCAAGGGATAGTATGGCTAGGCACTACACGATCTGATCATTTCATATTCGTGAAGAGATCTTTTCACCTACGTGATACAATCGTTTCGCATAGGTGAAAAGATTGTATCACAACCGTGAAACGATTTCATGGGCAGATAGAGCAAGCTACTGCCGATAATGTTTGTATTAAATAGAAAGGCTCAACGGTAACAACTCTTCGTAGGCATCTCTGCGCTCCCTTTCACATCCTTCACAACATATCACTGACATAAAGCAAGTTGGCCGACGTGAAACGTGTGATAAACAAATTGAAGTGTAGATAAAAGTACATTGCGAGATTATCCTCACTATTTATCGGGTGAGCCTGAAAAAGTCGATTCTCCGGGAGTTAAGAATACAAAATGTCAAAGTGTTACTTTGATATAGATATACAATGTACGCATGTACATTAGTATATGATAGTAAAGTTTGTATGATTAATAAATGCTTTTCTAGTATAGAAACGACTAGTTTAAACGATCGTCTAAATCTTGCGTTTTTTGAGCGTCGAAACGGGAGGTTTGTTGAAGGAATCGCTTGTTTCGTGAAGGATAACCTATCCTATTGATAAGAAAGAGAATAAGCGATAAAAAAATCGTCTGGAAGGGTTGCAAGTATCGAAGAAACGCGTACCTTTGCAAATGACTAAAAGAATCGATCGTTTAGACTAGTCGTTTTTAATGGCAAACGACGATTTTCAATTAGTCTAACAAGTTGATTATCTTAATAAACACTAGTATTAATATTAATTTATTTATTATGAACAAAAAGATTTCTACGCTTCTTGCCGGTGTAATGCTGGCATCTGCGTTCTCTGTCAATGCTGCGATGGAGAATGGCAAATCTTATTTGCTGAAGAGCGGAAGTAGTTATTTGTCCGCTGAGACAGATAAGACTTCTGCTGATTATGGCAAACTTGTGTACGGCTCACTTAACACTAGCGATTTGAATGAAGTTGTTGCCGGTACTTGGAAAGTTTCAACAAAGACTACTTCTGGAGCTGTTGTCTACACCTTCGTAAATAAGGTGACAGGAATGACATTGGCTGTTGATCCTACTTTGGCGAAAACCGCGACCAACGGTCTTTCTGGTGATGTGACATTAGGCAGTGGTACGGTTTCTGAATGGGCATTCGATGCTAGTAACCACATGTATTCTTACTTCAAATCGGACTCAATCGTTTTCTTTGATAATACGGGTGCCCTGAACAAAGGTAAGATTGCGGACTTGTCTGCTGCTTTGGCTGTTACAGAAGATGTAATAAGCACTCCTATTCCAATAAGTGCAGATGATTTAAATACATTGATGTGGTCTGTTGATTCTAAAGACAATTATTTTGCGTTGAATATGGACCCTGAAGTGTCAAAAGGCAAGGCGAATCATTTGACAGCGACAGGACTTCAAGCGGTTAGTGCTGGTAGTGGTTATGTTCAATTGAAAGCTAAGGACAAAAAGGCGGATGACAAACAATTGTATGTAGTTGTCGATACGGCTTATTATGAAGGAACTGAGACTAGCGGTCAGTTGTTGAAATATACCTATGACGTATTAAACGCAGACAATCGCTTGACTGGTTCTTATAAGTTCAAGTTCACTTATAATGTGAAAGAAGACAAACTCTATGTTCAAGTAGCGGAAGTTGCGGATAAATTAGTGAAAGCATCGGGTCAAACTGACGAGCAGTTTGCGAAGGATATCAAAGACAATAATAATAATTCTTATTGGTCTAATCAAGGAAAAACTGTAACGACAAGATCTGACAAGTACATCTACATGGCTAAATTGGACGGTACGAATGTGTTGACACTGAATACGAATGAGACGGATGGTGGTACTCCTACCTTTGCTTCACAGAATATTACGGTTAAGACTTCTGCTGACTATAGTAGCCTTACATTAACTACGATTCCTTCTGGTGTATACTTGATCCAGTATAAGGCTGGTGGTTCTTACAATACAGAAAAGGTAGGTTCTTATGTATTCGCTAATTTGGCTGGTTATTTCGGTTGGGCTGCTCAAGCTCGTAACCAAGAGTTCAAGCATATGCCGGCTGCTCAATGGGTAGTAGAGAAGAAAGGTACATCTTCTATTGCGCCGATCTCAATTACGAACCGTGAGTTCTCTGATGATAGCTATAAGACTTCTTATCAAATTCCTTCTGATATGCAATTATTCGCAGTAGAGGGTAGTGCTAATGAGGTATTCTATTTTAATGGAAACCAAAAGGATACGGTTAGCTTTATTAAAGTTGACGAGGATCTTGTAAAGGATGCTAAACTGGGATATAAGTATGTATCAGAAAATGAAGCTAAGGTTCAAACTTATCTGTTTAACTATTTGCATGGATTGGCATTAGATAAATATCTTAATGTTCCGTCAGGGAAGGATTCTATTGTACGTGTAGATGAGACTGGAGCTAAAGCAAGTTTCCGCTTACAAGTGGTTGTTAAAGACGATAAGTATGGTTATGGCGATGGTTTGGTAAGAAATGTTTACCGTATCACGGACGGAAAAGGCCGTTATTTGACTTATGACGGGACAACGAAGAAGTATATGATGAAGACTTATCCTACTGATTATTTCTTGAAAGAGAATAATGATATCGAAGGAAAAGAATATTATACTTTGGTTGAGGCTAATTTGCTTAATACATCTATGACACAGGCGCAAGCACAGGCATGGTATCCAGAATGGTGTAAGGGTATGGCTGTCGCAGATGCAATGACTATCGAGGAGCAATATACTCCGGAGGGAGGATCTGCTACTTATGTGACTGTTGGCGGAACCTCTTATTTGGCTTATCCGGGTTCTTCTGATATTGTTGCTGTAGCGATGTATGATAAAGACGGCCAACGATTGGTAGATGATAATAGTAAGGTAGACTACTATACTTATCAGAATGTTAATGGTAAGATTGCGTTGAAGAAAGTAGGAGCTGCTCAATATGCCTCTAGAAATTACGCTTCAGTGAAGGTCTCTGTTGACGACAATACGTTGGATTTGACTCGTGGCTCTTTGGATGATAAATTCTATAGCAATCAAGAGATTCGTACATCTGCTTTTGCCGTAGCAATGGATGATTCTCCTTTGTATCGTCGCTTCAACAACGCCGCTCTAGGTGAGAATGTAAATGACGGTCCTGATAGCTTGACATTCGTTGAGAGCGTTCGTAATGAGTACTTAATGGATGAGTGGAACCCGAACTTGACTACGGAAACTGTTGATTACGCTGGTATCTGGAATAAGGATAAGGCTGAGGGTAAATTAGCGTTCCGTATTGATACGGCTTGGTTGAATCGTGGTCTTGGAAATATCAAACCTCAATATTTGATCTCCGTGGCTCGTGACGACCAAGAGGGTGTTGAGACAGTTCCTTGTACAGAGGCTGGTCCTCACGTTGACGCTAACGGTAACATTACAACAGATCCTTCTAAGTGTGTTCATGCTCAACATGGTCGTGCTGGCTTCGCTTATGGCAAATACTTGGTTAACTTCTCAGACTCTGCCCAAGCGTTCATCGATAGAGAGGCTAAGGTTAATCCTTATATGTTCACAACGAATTCTAGTGCTAATAGCAGCTATACCCGTGTAGGTTTTGTTAAGGCTATCCATGCTGGTGACAGCTTGTTCGTATTGACAAATGGTTTCGAGAATGTAGAACCGGCTAAGTTAGATACGGCGACAATCATCGCTAACTATAAGAAAGCTAAGCTGGAAAACTTCATCGTAGACTTGGTTGGTGACAAACATAAGAATGTAACTTGGTCATTCCGTTATATTAACCCGGATAAGGCTGGTGCCGTAACAGAAGAAGGTGCAGAGAACGCATTCTTGTTCGAGTCTAATGTTTATGGCGAGAAAGATCAAAATTATAGAACCGTAAATGGTGACGCTGATCGTGCTATCGCTCCGACATATGCTGCCGCATGGTTGAAAATGCATAATGGTTGTTTGGTACTGACAGATATCAATTCACAGTTCTCTTCCGCAAAGACCAATGGTGATGGCGCATTAATCTTTAATGTCGCTCAGAAGGATGAAGAAGATATGGTTACATCTAATGATAACATCAACAATGTTGAAGGTGTATCTGTAGTAGCTGGTAATGGTACTGTAACTATCCAAGGCGCCGCTGGTAAATCAGTAGTTATCTCTAACATCTTAGGTAAGGTAGTCGCTGAGACGGTTCTTACATCTGATAACGCAACAATTACCGTACCTGCCGGTATCGTAGCTGTAGCTGTTGATGGTGAGGAAGCTGTTAAAGTGGTTGTTAAATAATTAAACAAATAGATAGGTCAAGAGATGGGGATTCCCCCATCTCTTCCTTTAAGAAGATATTTATAATTCTGAAATTCCCGTGTGGAGATAGATTCTTCAAGTACACCGCGATGGTAGAACATGCGGGAGTATTAATACTAAAGTAATAAATTAAAAGCTCAGGTCACGAGAACTTCTGTGAAGAAATGTCGTGACCTTTTTTTGTACTCTTAAATCTCGTGCTATGCTTATATCTACTCAAGAAACATTGATCTATAAATCAATTAGTCCGGAAGACATTTATTGTTATACTCCCGGAATCACCGTGACTTCGACGGGACGCTTGGTCGTGACTTTCGACTTGGGCGGCAAGGGGGTAAAAGAAATCTATGCTTCTTCGCAGCTGTATACGGAAAGGACAAGACGGTTAGGTATCGGTAAGATTTTTGTATCGGACGACCAAGGCGCTAGTTGGTGTTTTATCTCGGATTTTAATTTTTGGCATGCCCGCCCTTTTTGTATAGGGGAAAAGATATATATCATAGGAAACGCAGGCGATTTATGTATTATATGCTCGGAAGATGATGGGAATACGTGGAGCGTTCCCTCGTTTCTCTCCCAAGGTGAGAAATGGCATTCTTCTGCCTGTAATGTTCTTTTCGCTAACGAGCGGGTTTACTTGGCGATGGAACAGCGTTTTTATAACTCGGAGATAGAAGGCTGGAATGTGGCGGGTTTGAGCCCTACCTTGCTATCTTGCTATATTCACGATGATTTACTGGATGCGTCTTCTTGGCGACGTTCCGATCCTTTTGTTTTCAGGGATAAAGTACATTTCCCGGAAGGGGTTGGCATTCCTTTTTACGAGTCATTGACCAATAAGCCGCTAGAATTGGCTCCCGGTCGTTTTAATGCGCCCACTGGATGGCTGGAGGCTCAAGTGGTTCAAATAAAGGATAAACATCATATTTGGTATGATCCGGAAGGGAAAACGTTCCATATGTTTCTTCGTGCGCATACCGGAGGGATTGGATACGCTTGTTTATTAAAAGTGAGGGAAGATAAGAACGGCCAGATGGTAACCGGCTTTCAAGAGACTCCTTCCGGACAGACCTTGCTTTTCTTGCCCTTTCCCGGTGGCCATTTGAAATTCTTTATAGTGTATGATGAGATATCCCGGTTGTATTGGATGGCATCCAATCAATCTTTCGATTCTATGCGGACGATAAGCTCATTACCTGAGACTTCCCGGTATGGACTCCCGAATAATGAGAGGCATCGTTTACAATTATTATTCTCGAAGAATTGTGTGGACTGGTGTATGGCTGGGATGATCGCTTGCCAAGGGAATGAATTATATTCAAGAAATTATCCTTCGTTATGTATCGTAGGTGAGGATATGCACGTGGTTTGCCGTGCGGCGGATGATCATACAAAGGACCCTCAATACTCTGATTGTATTACATATTATAAAATTAAACGGTTTAGAATGTTAATCTATTAAATGAAGTGATTATGGAAAAAGTACTGATTGTAATACCGGCTCGATATGGTTCAAGCCGGTTGCCGGGTAAGCCTTTGGTTAAGATTAAAGGTATAGAGATGATAAAACGGGTCTCGGATATAGCGGATTTTGTATGTCGCAAAAATGAGTCTTGTTCTTATTTGGTAGCTACGGATGATGAGCGCATCGTCTTGTTTTGCGAATCCCGGGAGATTCCGGTGATGATGACTTCCACGAATTGTAAAAGTGGTACGGAACGTTGCTATGAGGCGGTAAGGAAACAGGACACCAATCCCGGACTGATAATAAATCTGCAAGGCGATAATCCCACGTGTCCTCCTTGGATATTGCAAGATCTGATCGATACATGGAGAAAGGAGAAGGCGGATGTCCTTACCGCCTCGGTCTTGTTGGGATGGAGCGAATACGATCAATTACTGGCGATGAAAAAGGAAACCCCTTATTCCGGCACGACGGTATTGGTGGATCGGCTGGGATATGCCTTAGCTTTCTCGAAACAAACCATACCCGCTATCCGTAAGGAGGATCAGGCTAGGGATCTTTTGCCTAAAAGCCCTGTCAGGCGGCATGTGGGTTTATATGCGTATAGCGGTCGAGCCTTCGAGTCTTATTTCTCATTACCTCCGTCTGTGTATGAACGCTCTTATATAGAAGGATTGGAACAGATGCGTTTCTTAGAGAATGGCATCAAAATGAGGGTCGTAGACGTTGATTATCGGGGACGTGAGACAACAAGCGGGGTTGATTCCCCGGAAGATGTCAAACGGGTTGAGGAAATACTTGAGAAATATGGAGAGTTCGATCTTTCGTGACTTAGATGGAATCGTAGATTCTATTTTATTTCCTTACCATACTTTGGAGGAAGTTCTACCTCCTGGCTGTGAGGCTGGTCCGGTATGGATGGAATTTGCCTGTTGGGTAGACAGCCAAAAGGTGGATATACGGGCATCGGAATCACCCTTATTCTTGAATATATGTGGTATACCCGCATCCGGTAAATCGTATTGGGCGGAGAAATGGCTATCAGAGAATGGACCTTGTTTGCATATCGCTTTCGACGCTATCATGGAGGCATTATCCGGGTATCAAGCGGATTACTCGCTAGATAGGGAGAATGCGTTCTTACGTTGGGAACTTCCTGCTCGTTTTTTAGGTTACCGTCTTCTTTTGTTGGGATTGAGGAATGGGTGGCCTATTTTATTTGAACATAGTAATGCATTGAGAGAACATGTGGATTTGTATAAGAAGATAAAGAGTCTTGGATATCGGATTCATATGGTGTGCATCGATGCGACACCAGAAATGGTTATCAAAAGATTGGCTCGGAGGAATCGTTTTTTCCCGGAGGAGCAAGTAAAAAAACGTTGGGATTGCTTGATAGATTTGTTACCTGAATATCAAAAAATAGTAGATGACTTTAAATTAATACAACCATGGAAAAATGTAGAAAACTTGTGATCGTACGGCATGGTAATACGTTTCGTGCGGGAGAGACTCCGACTCGGGTTGGAGCTAGAACTGATTTGCCTCTGGTAGAGGAGGAACGAGCTAGATCTGCGGGACGTTATTTACGTGAAAAGGGGATTGTGATTGACAAGGTGATTTCGGCCCCCTTAAAACGTACATTGGAGACCGCTAACTATATCTTGGAGGAAATGAATGTGGATTTGCCTATCATTCAAGACTTACGTCTTAAAGAGATTGATTATGGGCCGGATGAGAATATGGTAGAAGATCATGTAATAAAACGTTTGGGATCTCTCTATTTAGAAAAGGAGGGAATGGAGCGGAAAGACCTAACAGAAGATCGGATCGTGGAGAGGGGACTTTCCGTGATCGCCCAATGGAATGAGAAGGCCGTGGTACCGTTAGGATGGAACGTAGATGTAGAGAAACTGATAAGCGGTTGGCTGGATTTGGCGGCTAGTATACCTGATGGTGAGACTTGGCTGCTAGTATCTTCCAATGGAGTGATGCGTTTCTCCCCCTATATTCTGGGGAATTATGAGGATTTCTGTGCGACTCATGATATTAAGGTTCCGACAGGTGGGGTTTGTATATTCGATTGTGTGGGTGATCATTGGAGGTGTACGGATTGGGGAATAAAGGCTTATAAACTTTTTAAATGATAAATCATGGAAGATATATGGAATATAACAGCTTTGGTAGTTAGTGTATTAAGTGTGCTTTTGTCTCTTTATGCTTTAAGACAGGCTACCACTAAAAATACCTCGGATATGTATCTGTTCTTTATCTCGCAATATGCGAAGGAGGACATGAAATTGGCTTTACGAAAATTGAAAGATATAAAGCGGGGGGTATATCGGTTGGAACAATGGGAGAGTGATATGAAAAATAATTTGCCGAAAGCCTTTGAGTATGACGAGGCGAGACGTTTGGTGAAATATTTTTATGATACTTTAGCCTATATGAAGTTGGAGAAACTAATAGAGGCTCGTTTTGTAAGATTGATTTGCTTGAAGAAAGGGGCATGGCTTTATCTGGACACAGTCGAAGCCATGGAAAAATTTTTTGACAGTGGCTATGATAAAAAGCCATATGCGGTTATTCGGGATGTATGCGAAAATTTACGAAAGGAAGGGTGTTGTCCTCCTTAGTTCATTATTTTCGGCTTTTGGTGATTTAATAAAGCCTTGATCGAAGAAACGATCGGGGCTTTTATATTTATTTCTTAATTTGCCATGACAATATTCCGCAAGTCGAAACCGAATTGAATATACTCATCCTCAGTGATTTGCCTCTCTGTTGTCAGGATGATTAACGCATGCCCTCGATAGTTGTTTCTGTAAGGGGGATGGAAATGGTTGTAACGGTTTTCGAAGAAGCCGCATTTTTTATAGAACTTTAATCGCTTGGAGGAAATTTCATCCGTAATAGGATCGATCTCTAATAAGATGATCTTATTCAGGCGTTTATTAAAATCCTCCAGCAATAAACCGCCGTATCCTTGTCCCCTAAAGTTCTCATGAATGGCGAAATGTTCGATATATACATAGGTGCTAAAATCCCAGTATGAGATAAAGCCGATAAAGAGGTTATCTTTCAGATAAACCACTAGATGATAGTTGGGAGATTGGAAGGCCTGTTCTTGTTGTTCTTCTGTTCGTTGCTCAAATAGAGGGAAACTTGCCGTATATATTTGCTCAAAGGTAGGATAGAGAGGATCTTGCTTTCGCGTTATTTCTAGTATGTCCATATGACTTCGCTTTATTTTTGATGCGAAGATAATAATCTAAAAACATTGTCATGTCATATTAAAGCTTTATTTTTGGATGATCTTATAATTAAGATATTGTATACGATGATAGCGTGGTTTCGTTATATATGTTTAATTGTTAGCCTTATAATCACTATGCCGGAATTACTTTCGGCACAACGTCTGGTTTCTCAACGTCAAGAGGATGTGGAGGCCGGTCTTTTATATAACGAGAGCGTCTACATCCTATCTAATTATTCTTGTCTATCCTCCAATTCCCCGGAAAAACTTTCTTTGGACGAGTTGTTGCGGAAGCAGATCGAAGGCTTTTATTTCTATTTGAAGCGGGATACGGAGACAAATGTATTGTTACTAAGGAAACCTGATGGTACGTTTACCCCTTTTAGTGAGTCATTGGAAGCCATTAAGACGGCCTTGGATGCGGACTCCACTAAGGTTATGACGCTTTTCCTTGATTTCTATGTAGAGACGGAGCTGGAATCCTCTTTTAAGGAAATAGGCTTGATGGAGTATGTACTTGAGTATGATACGAAAAACGGATGGCCATCCCTGAAGGATATGTTGAGTTCCGGAAAGCGACTGGTCGTTTTCGAGGTTCAGAAACATTTGAACAGTCCTTCATGGTTGCATAATATGAGGGATTTCGTGGAGCATACGGACGCTGATTGGGGCAACCAACCGGAAGGGGTTGAGAGTTTTGATGAGCGGCTGAAAAAGAATTTGTCTTTATTTACCGGATATAAGTTCTTGGAGACTTCCCGGGGGAATAGCAATGATATCTCGGCTTTAGCCCGGCAGACGCCCTATTTAATTGAATCGTTTAAAAGAGCGTGGATCCGGGATGGAAGGGTTCCCAATTTTATCTTGGTAGATAAGTATTACGCATGGTTGGATGTCTCGTTGGTTACTTTTCGGAATTTCGATATCATCTACGGTGCGGTTACGAATAACAATGAGCTGCTTAACTACGTGAATTGGGATGGGATGTCTAATTATACGACGGGTAAATATTGCTTTCCGCTAGAGCCCGGGGCCGAGTTGATGCTTTCCCCGATCTCTCCGGGCTATAGGATAGAGCCGGCTACGGTTTATGTCTCCGGTACCCAAAGGAAGGCTTTCGCCGGCGATTTTAAGGCCAGGCCTTTGCGGATTGACGAGGATATAGAGATTTATTTACCGTTTGAGGGCGATGAGAAAGATGGTTCGTCCAATCATAATCTCACGGTATCTAGGAATGTCGAGTTTATTCAGGACCCTATACGGGGACAGGTTGCTTCCTTGGAGAATCAGGCCCGTGTGGATTTACCGACCGCTTCGGAACTTCATATGCGGGATCATGATTTCACTGTCGGCGTTTGGTTGAAAATACCTAAGTACCTGCCGGAGAAGGAGGATTATTGTATTCTGGGAGCTAAGAACAGTACTTATCAACAAGCGTTGCATCTGTTGATACGGAACCGGAAACCGTATATGGGATTCTTTAACAACGATCTGGTTGGTAACACGGAGATCGAGCCGGGCAAATGGTACAATGTCGTATGGCGGTATAATAAGAGGAATGGGGAGCAGGCTATATTCGTGAATGGAAAACTGGACGCGATCTCTTTTGATCGTCCGGCTTATCTGGGTAGTGATAGCTTATATGTCGGTTTCGTGAATTTCAGCCAGTCCTCGAACTTCGTGGGTGTGCTGGATAATCTTTGTATTTGGTCTCGTGTGTTGAGCGATAAGGAGATATTGGGATTGAGCAACCAGTTATTAGATTTACATATATCGAATGCGATTACTTGGTTGGATGTCCTTGGAATTGGGTTGATTTTGATGGCTTTGGTCTCGATAGCTTATCTAGGCTATCGGAAGGTGAAAGAAAAGCCAAGGCAGGATGAGGCTGATGCGGGAACGGTCGCGGAGGAGGGAATCGAGGAAGGAATCGAGGAGCCGGATCGTTCTTCGCGAGAGATGCCGGAGGAGATTGAGGAGGTTCCGGTTCTGCGCAATTATATCCGATTGTTTGGAGAGTTCTATGTGTTGGACCGGGATGGAAATGATATAACCTCTCTATTTACCCCAAAATTAAAACAGCTGTTTATCTTGATTATGCTTCACTCTTCCCGTGGAGGTTTCGGGATATCGAGCAAGGACTTGACACGGATGATTTGGGGGAATGACAACCCCTCGAAAAGTACGAAGAGCCTTCGAAGCGTATCTATATTGAAACTCCGGAAGATATTGGAACGTATCGATACGGTCGAGGTTCTATTTAACGCGAATCGATATATTCTCCAGCTTTCGGAAGATGTCTATTGCGATTATTTGGCTTGTTTGGATTGGCTGAAAGATAAACGGGTACGGACTCAGCCGGACTTTGAATATTTCTATGATATTATCAGCAAAGGAGAAGTGTTCAAAGGGGAATCGTTTGATTGGATGGATGATTTTAAAAGTTATATCTGTAATAGTACGGTGGATGTCTTGTCTCGCTTTATCGACACTTACTCGATCGAGGATGAGGCGGATCGGGTGATCCAGATAGCAGACCAGATCCTTCTGAACGATCCTTGCAACGAGGAGGCTTTGCTCTATAAGATCAAAGCCTTGATTTACCAGAACAACTTTAAATTGGCCCGTTATGTGTACGACCGCTTTTGCGCTTTATACCAAGAGATGTATGGCGAGGCTTTCCCCTCTTCTTTTGAGCAGGTCGTACCGTCTCCGCTGATGAGTCAGCAATCTCCCCAGTAAGTATTATAGTGTGCCTGCTCATTGGCAGGACTGTGCCATTGCTATTGTCACACCTGTGCCATCGTTGTGGCAAGACCGTGCCACCGTTATGGCATGCCTGTGCCATCCGTGTGGCACTCCTCTGCCATTACAGTGGCAAATGTATGCGCCCCACTGATAGCGATCCTTTCGAATAGAGAGGCAGGTGCTATGCCTCTGACTTATCGAAGATTTTTATAAATATTTCTTGATTTATTTATGTCGCTGTTATTGCGTGAATTATGCTTTGTGAGGATATGAAATTTGCCTTAAATTAGCCCTAGGTTAATGCCTTGTTTAGCGTTCGTTAACTCATGGTTTACTGCTCCTCCCTATATTCGCTCTCGTTGTTTCGCACGAGGAAGCGAAGTTGTGTTTTACTATATATATTTTTTTTTCGACTTTAAATTTAATACTATGAGTAACACTATGTCTGACAAGAATTCGGTGAACTTCACACGTAGGGAGTTCTTAGGTACAGTAGCTGCAGCGGCGGCGTTTACAATCGTACCTCGTTCCGTTTTGGGTGGACCGGGCTATACGGCACCTAGCGATATGGTCAATTTGGCCGGTATCGGTGTGGGTAGCCAAGGTGGTGGCGATATACAGAATATCGCTACTCCGGATGTACCAATTAAAAGGAGACCTTTTGGTGGAGGCGGTATGCTGATGCAACCTTATGCGGGCATCCAGCCACCCAGACGGGAACGCTGTTCCAGCACCGGGCTGCGGGTCTCTTCCAGATACTCCGGCTCGATCTCCCGCAAAAAGCGGCTGGGCTCATTGCGCTGGGTGCGGCCATACAACATCCGGGTGACGCTGTTGGAGATGTACAGCTCTTTCTTGGCACGGGTGATGCCGACGTAGGCCAGGCGGCGCTCCTCTTCCAGATCAGCCTCCGAGTATTTGCTCATCTCACTGGGGAAGACCCCCTCTTCCATGCCGATCAGGAATACATACGGAAACTCCAGGCCCTTGGCCGAGTGAATGGTCATCAGCACCACCTGGTCGGCACTCTCGTTGTAGTTGTCAATGTCGCTGATGAGGGCGATATCTTCCAGATAGCCCTCCAGCGAGGCCTCCTCGCCCTGCTGGTCACAGTAGTTTTTCACGTTATTGACCAGCTGGCCCAGGTTCTGCAGGCGGTCTGCCGCGTCCTCGTGGCCCTTGG
>ENA-ORRN01002061-ORRN01002061.1-human-gut-metagenome-genome-assembly--contig:-NODE-2061-length-13201-cov-2.993610_pt1 | contig 13201 bp, 9 predicted proteins | sample MGYA00242174_ERZ509132 | MGnify/ENA primary metagenome ERZ509132 (study PRJEB26280, sample SAMEA2338671) | human gut metagenome | biome: human gut; feature: human-associated habitat; material: faeces...
AATTCCCCACAACGAATACAAGTTGATCTGGTTTGTGAATATCGTTGCCACGGACGTGTAAAAAAGCGTGGAGAACGTGGGATATATCATCGGGAAAACGATGTATATAAACTCCTGAATATTGCTCGCGCCGTCAAGTCTCGCGGCTTCGGATATAGAATCGGAAATTCCGTTCATCGCCCCGAGATACATAAGCATTAAGCTTCCGAAACTCAGCCACAGATAGAAAAACATAACCGCCCCGTATCGGGTATCGGGGTTACTTAAAAGCCCTCGTATGCTCTTGTGGAAAAGATTCGACCAGATAGCCGGGATAGCCACGTCGCAAACCTTTTTGTAAATCGTAACCGTTATTACTATCGAAATTATCGTGGGCAAAAACAGCATTATTTTGAAAAATCTGTACCCGACGAATTTTCTGTAAATAAAATATGTCGCAAACAGAATGAGCGGCGACATAAGCTGCACTATGACAAACGACAACACGGAGTTTTTGACTACGCTGCCGAAAATATCCTGACTTATGAAGTCCTTCCAGACAAATTCGAAGTTATAAAAACCCGCCCATTGATATTCGCCGTCGACATAGCGCTGGAAAGTCATCAATATCGAGTTGATATTAACCCCGATATAGAAAATTCCGAACTGAATAAGCGGCAAAAGAAGCATTCCGTAAACGAAAAACGCGTCTTTTCTTCTTTTTGCGCCGAGTTTGGCTATTTTTTCCCGCTTCGGGAAGAGCGAGGATACTTTGAGTTTCAAAGAGTACCACGCCCACCCGAGGCTGTTTACCGCCTTTTCGAATAAGGTCGGCTTTTCAGATTTTGTTCTTTTTCGCATTGTTACACTTCGTTTATAGAATTATCCTTTACGGATTATTTACCGATATCTTTTCCGAAATTGGTTTCCCAGAACTCCTTACCCTGACATTCTACCATAGACGTGAAGTAGTCCCACGAGGTAGTGTTCTTGTTGTTGAGAAATCTCTGAGCGAGTATCGTTTCCTGCTTTCCGTAAGCCAGGAAAACAAGGTAGCCCGAGCAGGAGAATCTTTCGTAGTTGGAGCGGACGATCGTCTGCTTGGAGTACGGGAATACGAAATTCGTCGCAGAGTGAAGTTCGTAGTTATGTTTTGCAACGCTCGTGAGCGTGGATTTCTCCGCGTCCGAAAGGTCATACGTGTAAGGACGAGCCGAAGAGGTCGTGGAAGTGAATTCGTAAAGCGATTCGTGAGTGTGAAGGAACTTGATGAACTGCTTTGCGACCTTTAACGTCGTTTCGTCCGTAGTCGTCTTTTTATTAACGAAAATTACCGTTGCGGTGTTGAACGCAAGAGCGGACTCTTCGCCGACCTTGCTTGCGTTAGCCTTGGGAAGGGGTAGAAGTCCGAAGCGGCGGTTTTTCGCGCGATACGCGTCGTTATTGTAATCGACAGCCATATCCTCGAACATATTCTTCGCTTCGTTCTGCCACCAGCTTCCGTCGATAAGCATCGCTCTGTCCTTGATGTCGGGAGCGGCGGAGAGAATGAACCGTCTTTCGGCGTCCTTCTGGCTCGTATCGCTTACGCACGTTTCGGGGTCGTAATTTCTCTCGTCGGAAAGTATTCTCTTGATGAAGTTGATCGCTTCGTACTTTCCTGCCTGACGCTGAAGTTCGTAACCGTTGGCGTCGGTGACGGCAACCGATTCGGTTTCGTAAGTTCCCGTAGCGGCGTTATAAGTGTCGAGTTTAATAAGGTCGCTCGCCGTTCCCGAAAGAGAATAGTTAAGACCCATCTGATCTACGCCTTCGTAATCCGTCCAGAGGTTATAAGCAAGGTAATTGAGGTATCTCAATGTTTCCTGCGCCCCGGGCCAGGTAAGGGGGAATACGTCGCGTGCGTTCATACGGAGACAAAGCTTGAAGAAATCGTCGTAAGTCGCGGCGCAGCCGTCGTCATACGTTCCCGCTTTTCCGTCGGGTCCGTTGCCGAGCTTAACGCCGGCTTTCAAAGCGTCCGTATAGCTCATTTCGCTTGCTTTCCCTACGGCTTTTCCGCCTTCGCCGATCCAGTTTCCGTCAGTGTCCTGAATAAAGCCTTCCGCGTCGCCGTAGCCTTCCGCAGCGTAATAAAATCCGTATTTTTCAAACACGTCAAGGTCGTAAACGATACCTACGGTTGCCTCATAGAAAGGTACGCCGTAATATTTTCCGTTTTCGTCCGCGTCGAGATAGTCTCTCATTTCGCCGTTCATTATTTCACCGATGGTCTTGGTATCGTTTGCGTAAGCGGGATCGACGCTACCGGTGATGAGATCCCGATTTACGGGCGTATTCACTACGTCGGAGATGTCGACGAGGTATTTGCTCGAAGCGTCCTTGATGTCCACAAGGTTGTAATAGTTGACGTTTTCGGCAAGAATAACGTTCTGCGCCCAGCTCGACATGGTGTTTTCGACCTTACCCGAATAACGCGGGCTGTCGTCGATAGTGATCTGAACGCCCTTCTTTCCGTTTCCGAAATCGTAATCCTTGTATTTTTCGGTGAATCTTTTTACCGCCTTATTAAGCCAGGCGTTTCCGTATCCGCCGTTGAAGTTACCGACGAGGAGCTGAACTTTCGTGGTGTCTACGCTTGTTCCGCCGGTGTCTCTTCCACAGGAAGCCCCCACAGTCGCAAGCATACATACCGCCATTGCCGCTGATAAAATTTTACTTACTTTTTTCATTTCTTTCCTCCCGAAATCGCCTTCGCTCTGTATTCTGAAGGCGTTTCTTTCATTTTTCTTTTAAAGTGCGCCGCGAACGCCGAAGCGGAATTAAATCCCGTAAGCATCGCGGTATCCGTTACGCCCTTGCCCATCGCAAGAAGTTTGCACGCCTGTTTTATTCTGAAATCTATCAGATATTCGAGCGGAGAAACCCCCGTCACGCTTTTGAACATCGTGCTGAAATATGATCTGTTGAGATAAACGGCTTCGGCGATCATCGTGACGTTTATGTCAAGGTGATACTGCATATGAATGAATTCCTTAGCTTTCGCAACGTATTCGTTTTCGTCCGTACGTGGCTTTTCTTCGCCCTCGGACGCTTGCGCGAAATAAGAAATCACTTCGAAAAACTTACCCACGCTCTCGTACGCGGAAGCGGAATTACCCTTTTTCGCCGTTTTGTAAATCTCTTCGACGACGGTCATTTTTCCGTCGAGCGAACACACCCTCTTTTCGTTCGAAAACCCTATCGCGCCGAAAAAGTCGTCGTTTCCGTAGGTGTCGACGATAACGGAATAAATTTCGAATTCGTCCGTTCCCGTGGAAACGAAAGTAAACTCTTCGTTCTTCCTGACGTATACGGTTTCCCCGCGGGAAAGGTCGCGCCATGTTTTTCCGCCCGAGCTCGCGAACCCCGTTCCGTTCGCCACGAAACACAGGCTGTCGAACGGGTATTTTATCGTTTCCGAGCCGCCGACCGTTTCCGCTTTCGTATATTCGATTTTAAGATTTCGCAGATTTACGTCGTTGAACCCGACGTTATCCGCTACAAAATTAACCATATTCTTTACCTTACCGAATTAAAGTTAAATCGTAAACGTATATCCGTCGCGAAGCAACGTATAACCTTCCGGAACGGCTTTCTCGAGCAAATCGAGGTCTTTTGCCGCGCCGTGGAAAATGTGAGTTAAATAGCACTGCGTCTTCTCGTCTATGATTCCGAGAGACATAAGTTCTTTTCTGAGTTCGTCGTTATCGAAAAAGTTCATATGAGCTTTATCCGAAGAACAAACAAGCCCGTAAGTGGAATCGACGATCATCGCGTCGAGCTTTATTCCGTTTTTTACGAAATAATCGAACACGCTTCTCTTGAAATATCCCGTATCGGTGGCGTAAAGCAAGGTTTTATCACCCTCGCGCACCAGATATATGAAACAGTTTTCCTCGGGGATATGTTTCGCTGGCAACGCCGTAACGACGTATTTCCCCGCCGTGAACGTTTCAAAAGGCTTATGAACGGTGTATTCGCTGCTCTGATCGTAAACGTTATAACCGTTTATCATTCCGCGGGATTCGTGTACGTAAGTACCCTTTTTCTTCGCGTATCCGTTTCTTTCGAAAGCGTTTCTTATCGCGGTGTTTCCGTGAATGGTAACCGTCTCCACCGGCAGGCAGAACGACGACCAGTCTCCTCTCGCGAAGAAATCGTCCGCATAGAAATGGTCGCAATGGCTGTGCGTAACGAGTATGTTTTCGATTTTTCCGAGTTCCACGCCCGTTACCAGCGAACGATAATAAGTGTCGGGCGGGAAATCCACGAGCATATCGTCGTTTATCAGTATCTGACTGCGCGTTCTGTAAATTTTACGCTCGCGCGCTTGTCTGCAAAGATCGCAATTGCAGAATATGGCGGGGATTCCCTCCGACGCGCTGCAACCCAAAACGGTAATTCTCATTGTTATCTGTCTTCTTTTACTTTCTGATGTTTTTTACTTTCCGATGTCTTCCGATATCTTCGCCCCGTTTTCCTTTCGGGGCGATTTTTATCAACCGATTAAAGCTTTTTGCCGTTTTTGACCGCTCGGTTTTGTTCGGCTCTGTCCGGCTCGTTTTATTCGGCTCTGCCCGGCTCGGCTTATCTGGCTTCGACGACTTTGATGAACGCCGCTTCCGAAGCTTCGAGCGACATTATGAACGAATTGTTTACGACGTCCAGCGGCTCGAATTTACCGGTCTTGTAGTTATACGTTTCGAGGTGATCGATATTCGCGTTGTCGTCGAGGAGGAATTCCTGATCGTACATTGCCTTTTCGAAGGAATTGTTTACGATGTTGACGTAGTAAACGGGGGATTCGTTATCGTTGGACCGGAACTTCGTGATAAGAAGATCGGTCGAACCGAGACCTTCTTTATTGATTATGAAGCCCGTCGCGGGAAGCATTTGTATACCTATCTGCGAGCCGGTCATATATGATTCCGTAACCTTATATTCGGTAAGTCTTACGTTAGCGTCGAGCGCGCGGATCTGCTTATGATACTCGGTAAGTCCTTCGAGAATTTCCGGGTGAAGAACCGATCCGTCGATCGCAAAAATAGCGTCCGAACAACCTTCCGCAGGGTACATAGTGTAATTGAAATAGGTGAACTGCGTAGCTCCGAGAGCAAGATTGGTGTTGAAATGCCAGATAATTTCGTTGAGATTAGGCATTCTCGTCCCCGCCCACGCGCAGGACTGCGGATACATCGCAATTCTCATATTTTTAGAGTTCGCGAGCTGACGGACCTGATCCATAAGGGTAAGAGTCGCGTAGTTTACGCCGCCGTTTAAGAACGGATAAGCGTCGAAACTTATCATATTTACTTCGCTGCCCGCCTTTTTTACCCATTCCGCCATATATTCGTAGCTGCCGATATGGTTTACGAGCGCGTCGAGACCTAAAAGATTGCCGTCCGCGTCGGTAATTCTCGCGTAATATCTCGCCCACTTGGCGAACTCGTCGAAAGAAGACAATGCAGGTTCGTCGACCAGTTTAACGCCTACGCAGTTTTTAAGGTTGGGGATAATTTTACGAGCGTCGGCAACGGCGTCGGAATTTATCATCGACTCGCGGCGGACGGACGATTCGTGGGCGTTCGCAAGACCCGAAAGCTCGGAGAAATAATAAACCATATTATATTCCTGCATAAGCTCGTCGATTTTGCCCCACCATTTGCTGTCGGTAAGATCGCGGGAAATGTAGGATTTTTCCGCTTCGGTAAGCATACCCGATTTCGGCAAAGTACAGATCATCGGCATAAAGTTAAGCCCTGCGTAGTACAATCTTTCAACCTGATCTTTACCCGACCAACCCTTTGCGGTGTCCGCGAAAGAAACGTAACTCCCGATACGGATATCGTCCTTTTCGACAGGTCTTGCGAGAATGTTGTCGGGAGTCCAGCCGTCAAATTCCTCTTCGGATGACGAAACGCTTTCGTTGCCTGCGGAGGTTATGCCGGTGTTTCCGCCCGTGCAGGACGCCATAAGCGCAGCCGATGCCGCAAAACAAGCGGCGAGAATCATCGATAAAAACTTTTTCATTCTTTTTCTCCCTGATTTCGACGCATCTCGTTTTTATTGCGTTTTCGTTGCGTTTTTGCTTCGCTTCGTTACGTTTCGTTTTCCGACGCGCGCCGATTTCATTATTTTATTTTGATATGGTTTTTTTGATTTGTTTTCGGTATTTTATTATAATAAGTATACAACAATTCGGAACGTTACTAATACTATAAACGATTTCTTTGCTTACTGCAGCAAGCAAAGAAGAGGTTACATCTTCCGAACTTTTTGAGAATAAGCCTCGCGCATATCCCGCCAAATTCCGTTTTATGCTTTTATTATAAATCCGAATCATTCCCGAAACAATTCGATTTGTTGGTTAAATGAATTTGAATTGTTAGCCGATTTACATTCCTTTTTATCCCTCGGAATCGCATTGTTGCCCGAAATTTCGCATATTTTTGTTGTTTTAAGGATTAAATCACTTTTATCAAGCCGAAATATCAAATCGGATATCGAATCGCCGTAAACCTGTCTGAAAAACGCAAAGCGAATATTTAAGGCAAAAAAGCGACATAAAAAATAACGGACGCTCCCGAAAAAGCGCCCGCAACAATCAATTAAATTTATCAAAAGTCTGCCTATAAGTCGATTATCGCCCAAATATCCAACGCAACGGACTGCAATTTACTCGATAGCCTAAGTTTCGCTCCGCTTTTCCCAAAATGTTCTCCGTCTACGGCGGCAAAATTTTAAAGTCACCGCTATCTTCTAAACCCGTTTTATCGGATACAACGTGATTTTCGATAAATAGTTAAACCATTTTAGTGAGTAAGGAAGAACATCGCAAGGAACAAAATCGTGATGATCCATGTTCCGATTTTGATTTCCTTAACTTTGCCCGAGAATAATTTGATTACGAGATAGGATATAAGCCCGAAAGCTATTCCGTAAGAAATGTTATACGTGAACGGCATCATCGCCATCGTTAAAAACGCGGGAACGGATACCGAAACGTCCGACCAATCTATGTCCTTTACGCTGCCCATCATAAGAACGCCGACATAAACAAGCGCCGCACCGTAAGCATAGCAAGGAATGAGTTTTGCAAGAGGCGCAAAGAAGAGTGCGATTAAGAACGCCGCTGCCGTTATAAGCGAGGTAAAGCCCGTTTTTCCGCCTGCGGCAACGCCCGCCGAGGATTCTACGAAAGTTGTTACCGTGGAAGTGCCGAGAACCGCGCCCGTGCAGGTTGCGACGGCGTCGGCAAGCATAGCTTTGTTCATGTTAGGAACTTCAAGTTCGCCGTTTTCGCCTTTGACAAGCAGATTTCCGCCGCGGCACGCGCCGTATAACGTTCCCATAGTGTCGAACATATCGACCATGCAGAACGCGAGAGCCGTGGTTATAAAGAGAATAACGAGTCCGCCGACGGAAGTTCCGTCTTTTGCGAGATATGCGGAGAAATCGAAACCTTGGGTGAAGATCTTTCCAAACGTTTCGTTACCGAACGCAACGAACGGTTTCAAAGGATTAAACGAGAACGTCTCGCCGAAGTTGTTGTAAAATCCAGGTACGGTCAAGCCCAAAAGATAGTATAGAGCCGTTCCGCCGAGTATACCCCAAAGAATCGAGCCTTTCACTTTTCTGTTCGAAAGAACCGCGATAAGCAGAATGGAAATAACCGCAACGATAAGCGGCATGACGTCAGCCCACTTCGCATTGTTGAAAAGATTAAACGATGCGAGCGTAACGCCTGTCGAGCCGTCGGGAATAACGACTTTCGTGTCCTGCAAGCCCAAAAACGCTATAAATAAGCCGATACCTGCAGGGATAGCCGCTTTAACGGCGGACGGTATGGCTTCGAAAATGATTTTTCTAAGCCCCGTAACAGTGAGAATTACGAAAATAAGTCCGTCCAAAAGAACGAAAATGAGCGCGTTCGCGTAAGTGAAACCGAGCGTAAAGCAGACCGTATACACGAAAAACGCGTTAAGTCCCATTCCGGGAGCTTGCGCAAGCGGAAGGTTTGCCATGAGTCCGATGAGAACCGTGCCGATAACCGCGGAAAGAGCTGTAGTGACGTACATTGCGTCAAACGATACGCTACCGAGATTGGCAAACATGCCCGAGTTAACAACGAGAATGTACGCCATTGCGAGGAAGGTCGTAAGACCTGCGATGATTTCCGTTTTAATCGACGAACCTTTTTCGGTTATACGAAACTTTCTGTCGAAAAACGAAGTTTTCTTTTGTTCGATATTTTCCATAAATATCTCCTTTTTTTCCGCTTATACGCGGTTTTTTACTTATTACGTTAAAAATTTCGGGCTTTCTGATATATATCAGATAACTATATATCAGATAACGTGCGCGCTTAAAATCCCTTTAATGTCATCGAGATTTTCTGCAAAATAGATACCTTTCTGACGTTCGTCTGAAGACAGCCCCTTTTCAATCATATGCTTTAAAAGGGCTTTTAAATCGTTATAATATCCGTCTAAGTTGTAAAGAATACATGGCGCATTCAAATGTTTCAAAGACACTTTCGACATAACCTCGGTAATTTCTTCCAACGTTCCCGTTCCGCCGGGAAACGCGATAAAAGCGTCGCCAAGGTTAATCATTTCTTTTTTGCGCTCCGACATATCCTTTGTTATTATCAGCTTTGTAAGTCCTTTATGCTGAAATTCATTTTCGATAAAAAACTGCGGTTCGACGCCCGTTACCTTGCCGCCCGCACTCAAAACACTGTCGGCTAACGCGCCCATCAAACCGGATTTCGAACCGCCGTAGATCAGCGCATTTCCGCTCGTGCCGATCCATGCGCCAAGTTCTTCGACGGCTTTGCGCAAAGTCGGATCATTGCCCTCGTTTGCGCCGAGATAAACCGTAATATTCATACCCGAATACTCCTTTTTCTTTTCTTTATTCGTCCCCGCCGGAAATACAATAACGATTCTCTGCCCGTGTCGCCATAGATATTCCCATAAAGGTTGACAGCCCGCACAACGCAATATGGTCGATGCCGCCGATGAATACGGTCGTAATTCCCGCAAATACCATCGGCATTTTATTCAGCCAGGTATTACGAAGAAATTTCAGATGCACAAACAGCAACAGAAAAGTCAGAATCGATTCACTGACGGTCATTGCCGCGAAGAAAGGAATCTGCACATGCACTGCCAGAATCATCCGCAAAACGATAAAACTTGCTTAAATTTCAAACAAAGGTTAATCCTTCTTCAAAGCCGCATAAACATATAATCCGCTAATAAGAACCGGAATTATATTACAAAGCCAATAAACCCAGTTAATCGTGTCTATCTTCCATTTTTGTAAAATTAAAGTACATAACGAAATCGTCAATATCAGAAGAGGATAAAGTGCATTATATATCGCACCAACCCACAAACAATTGTTTGAATAATAAGGCTTAGCACAAATACAATATATCGAAATTATTAACCCTATTGCAAAATAAAAGCATAAAAAAACTTGTTGTTTAAAATCAGCGCCGCCTTTTCCCGAAAGAGCTAAACGATAACATGTATTTCCATAAACACAAAGAAAAATGAATGCCGATAAAATACAATTAAAAATAGAAACAGAATGTTTCTTCATTCAGCGCACCTCAATCATATTTACAATAAAGATAGCCCTCTACCCCGCTGTATCTCCGAAGTTTCTGATTTATGCCGGATTATTTGAAAACAAGGAGCTTTCTGCCGACGTAGTTCCAGACGAGGACAAGGCACGTCATTATAACTTTGCTTATCCACCACGTCCAGGACTCGCCTAAAAAGGTCGTTGACGAGAAAAGCGTTATTTCAGGCAGGAAATTCACGCCTAAAAACATTCCGAGCTGAGTTATTCCGAGACCTATAACGCCTATTATCGTGAAAATCGCGAACGATTTTTTCGAGCGCGACTGCTTTTCGTCGCTCACCTGCTTGAACACGAATGTTATAGAGAGCAGCCAGTTTACCGTAAGCCCCGCGCAAAACCCGAACGCCGTGGACAGAATAAGCGAAAATGTTTCTCCGATCAACTTCGGCGGCAAAAGCCAATGATAAAAAATGTACGCCACGGCGTAATCGGCTACGGTTGCCGTTCCGCCGACCAAAAGGAAACGAAATATTTCCCAGAAAAGTTGCTTTTTCGTTTGTTTTACGGGTTTAACCTCGTTTTCGGCTACTTCCCCGTTTTCCGTTTTTTCTTCCATATCATACCTTTATCGCGCGGCTTAAAACAGCCCGCGAATCAAAATATATTCTCAAAACGCGTTACACACTGCAAACGCAATAAAACAAAGTCGTCATTATAAGCATCGAAACCATAGACGCCGTGGTTATGAACGAAAGTACGTTCCCGAAGTTCGTGTTTGCCGCCTTCACCCGTCTGTTTGCGTAATAATACGTCATGGTTACGCCTAAAATCATCGGCATTATATATCTGAAATCCTGCGTGCAGGCATACGGCATCTTGACGTAAAAACAGAATTCCGAGATAACCATGGTCTGCACTATAACGAAAATAAACGCCATGTTTTTAAGCTCGGATTTGGTTGCCGTAATTTTTCTTCCGCCTTTGAAATACAAAACCGCGCAATAGATAAGCGACGCGAAAAGCGATGCCGCCGCAACAAGCGAACAGACGAACGCCGTTGCCGAGAACGCTTCTCCGCCCTTATAGGTAAACTCGCCGAAAAGCGACGAACGAAGGGAATACAAAAACAAGTTGTAGTTATTATATTCCGTAATAACCCCGTTCTTCACCGTGCAGAAAGGCATGCAATACAGCGTGCCGAAATACTCGTTCGGGTCGAGCGTTATAAACAACCTTTCAAACCAATTATGATGCGTTGTCAGAAGCGCGGTGTTGAGGTTGGAAAAAACAAAACCGAGGGGCTGACTGAACTTTTTGTAAGCGTAAACCTGAAACCAAAGCCCTATCGGCGCGCATATACAAAGGAAAATTACGTAATGCACGCAAAGCTTCCAGAGCGGAATATCCGAATCGCGCTCCCCGCCTTTTCCGTCCGCCGACAAAACCGCGGAGTTTTGAGCGAAAGTACGTTCTATCGCGAGTATAAACTCGTAAACAAACACGCAACCTATCGGAACGCTTATTATCGCCGTAGATATTTTAGACATCATTCCAAGCCCGATCGCGAGCGAACACAAAAGCAGATGATGTAATTTTTTGCCCCGCTTCCACCATTTCAGACAATAATATATCGCCAGAATCTGAAACATGTAAGCAATCGAATCGTTGTTTACCTGCCCCGCGAACTGAATGTGCCTCGGGAAGAATATGAGTATGGCGGAAATTCCGACCATAGTGTAACTTTTAAGCCCGAAAAGCCTTACGATTTTAACGAGCGCGATCATCGTTATAAACGACCAGAGAACCGCGAGAATTTCCGTCGTGGAATACAGATAATATCTGTACTCGGTAAGCCCGACGTAATATCTGTCGGTAACCTTGGGCATTTCGCTTAAATATTGCGAAGGAATTACGTCGCCGAGACCGAAAACGTTCTGCAAAAGCTGAGTTAAGGCGTTTGTTACCTTCATGAAAGCCGCTTGCACGAACGCGTTGAGCGGAGGATGATAAAACTGATAATCGTTTGTCGCGGGGAGTTTGCCCGTGGTATAAACTATCCACGCGTAAGCCTCATGCCCCGTGAGCGCGCGGTTATAAGTGTCCTGCTGCCTTACGGATACGGGGGTGTAAAGCATGTAAGTGAGCCTTAACACAAATCCGCATGCGAGAAGAAGTTTTAAGGAAAGTTCCGCGTCGAGTTCTCCCCTCACCTTCATATACGCCGCGAAAACCGCGATTATAAGAAGAGCCGCAACGCCGAAAGCCTGAGCGACCGCGCCTTTTCTGTTCCAAAAGCTGTAATAAGGTTTAATCAGATAGAAAAGCACCGTCGTCACGACAAGCACGCCCGCAAACAAAGCGAGATATCTGAGAATTTTAATGCAGGTTGCCTGTATATCGACGCGCTTTTCGTTATCGAATGCCGTTGTTTCGCCGCTCATAGGCTTATTCTCCTTCGGTTTTATCGGTTTTCTCGGTTTTTTCCGCGTCGTCCGCCTTTTTATCGTCGTCGGACTTGATTTCGTGATATTCCTTTTCGGTATTGACGCTCCAAAGCTCGGTTTTATCGGTTATGCCGTTGATTATTTCGTCGCAGGCGACCATGGACGTTACCATGGAGTGATCCATGTTGTTGTATCTGTGCTGTCCGTTTCTGCCGACGCACCAGAGATTGCCGAAGCCGTTTAAATAATCCTTGACCTTATCGAATTCCGCATAAGTTCCGAAGTAGGCGGGATATGCCTTTTTGACGTGAATAATCGTCGAATCGAGTACGTTTTTATCCGATTCGATAACGCCGATTTTGACGAGTTCGCTTATCGCGAGTTTTATAAACTCGTCGTCCTTTGCCGTCCACATCTTGTCGCCTTCCGAACAGAAATATTCGAGACCGACCCAAACTTTATGCTCGGGGTCTTCCACCATGTACGGCGACCAGTTGTTGAATATCTGAATTCTGCCGAGTTTTACGTCTCTGTCCTGAACGTATATCCAGCAATCGGGAACGATATCGTTAAGAGTTTTAATCTTAGTTTTGTTTTTAACTTTGAGTTTATCGAGCAGAAGACCTACGGTGATGAAATCTCTGTAAGGAAGTTCGGTTGCGACGCGGTAAACGTCGTCGCCCGTCTTGTCCTTGCCGATAGCCTCGATAAGATCTTTTATCGGCATGGACGAAATGAAATAATCGCCTTCATACGTTACGTCTTTGCCGTTTTCGTCCGCGATGAGTCCGGTTATCTTTCCGTCTTCGGTTATAACCTTTTTAACTGTGGCATTTTTTATAATCTTTCCACCGAGCCTCTCGATTTCAGCCGCCATTTTTTCATAGAGCTGCCCGGGACCCTTTTTCGGATAATAATACTGCTCTATAAGACTTGTTTCAACCTTATCTTCCTTTTTGCGGAAGGGTTTGGAAAGGGCGTTTGCGATCGCCTTTCTTATCGACAAGCCTTTAACTCTCTGCGCGCCCCAGTCCGCCGAAATATCGCGCGGGTGAACGCCCCAGAGCTTCTCGGTGTAATCCATGAAAAACATTTCGTAAAGAGGTTTGCCGAAACGGTTGATGTAAAAGTTTTCGAGG
>ENA-ORRN01002068-ORRN01002068.1-human-gut-metagenome-genome-assembly--contig:-NODE-2068-length-13178-cov-3.875943_pt1 | contig 13178 bp, 10 predicted proteins | sample MGYA00242174_ERZ509132 | MGnify/ENA primary metagenome ERZ509132 (study PRJEB26280, sample SAMEA2338671) | human gut metagenome | biome: human gut; feature: human-associated habitat; material: faeces...
TACATCCTGTTTCAATATTGTTTCATGAAACAATATTGAAACAGGATGTAACATTTTTACACATCAAGAAAATTCTCATCCAGAAGCTGTTTCTACACAGAAACAGAGCCTGTTACTTCAGTTTATATATCCGCAAGGCCTTCACATTATAGCCGTCCTTATCCGATTCAAACACCATCTTATGATAAGGTGCGGACGGGAACACCAGGTTTGTCATCGCAAACTTTCCTTCTTCCCCAAAGGCCTCGATGCTTGAACGGTCTACAAATAAACGCAATGTCATCTCTTTTTCTGCGGTTACAGGGGCCACTGTCACTGCCGGAAAGTCACTGCTAAAGTCTACTTTTCCACTCTGGCTGCGATTCATCACAAACTGCTTGCGCGGCACATCGTAGTACATCGAAACCTTTTCACCCTTGTCGTTCAAGAGGCTGAAAGCAATCTTTGATGCACCGGCATTCTGAATCACCATTTCAATTTCATAGGCTCCTTCATTGTCCTTCAACAGGCTTGCCACTTCGTATTGTCCTGCCACCTTGAACGCAGGCACTGAAACCTTTTCGCCACGGGCCTTCTTTATCTCCGGTGAAGGAGTGCTTTTCAGATACAATTCTCCACCCTCACGATAAAGTGTCAAGTCGCGTGCAATGGTATTGGCACTGCGATATTGGCGGGTAGGCACATCGTTGGCATACTGCCAGTTGCTCATCCATCCCAATGCCACACAACGGCCGTCAGGTGCATTGTTCCAAGTGACAGTGGCATAATTGTCCTTGCCCCAATCCAACCATTTTGTCTGCGTCGGGAATTCATTCACAAACTTCTTTCCATCAAATGAACCGATAAAATACTGTGCGGCACTGCCTCCGAACGGACCACCCGGGTTCAGGTTGCAAATCAGCACCCATTTTTTCTCACGGGTACCTTCCACCGGAATCTCTACCATATCCGGACATTCCCATACGCCCCCATGCGCACCTTGCATGGCACCAAACTCACTCTCTTTCTTCCATTCCTTCAAGTTAGAAGAAGAATAGATTTCCATGTGCTGACCTACGGCCAGAATCATACACCAGTGCTTGCCCGGTGCGTACCAGAACACTTTCGGGTCACGGAAGTCTTTCTCTGTAGAAGTTACAATCGGGTTACCTTCATATTTGGTAAAAGTCTTCCCATTATCCAGACTATATGCCATACTCTCGGCTTGTACATCGCCCCACGGAGTAGACTTGGCAGAAGTATAGAAAGCCACCACAGCTCCCTTTCCGAAACCAGCTGTATTCTCATGGTCTACCACACACGAGCCACTGAAAATAGCTCCCCATGCATCCGGCACGATGGCACAACCTTCATATTTCCAATGTGCCAAGTCGGTACTCGTGGAATGTCCCCAGTGCATGTTACCCCATACCGAACCATAAGGATTGTACTGGAAATACAAATGATAAACTCCATCTTTATAGAACATACCGTTCGGGTCGTTCATCCAGCCGTATGCCGGTGTATGATGATAAACCGGACGGAAGGTCTCTTTGTTTGTCATATCAAAGGTCTCAGCTGTCTTCAGTTCCTTCCAGCAGAGTGCATTTTCAGGAACGCCCTGAATATCAATAGAGACATGTTGACCTTTGTAAGCCGACAAGGCAAACGGAACGTATGAATCCACTCTTTCACGAGCCAGACGGACATTCATGAAAGTACCTTCCAACTCGTTATCCTTTACCACACCAATCTTACCTTCAGGTGCATCGTCCTGAATCGGAAGGAGCAAGTAATTCTCGGTCACCTCCAAAGAAATGATACTCTGCTCGTTAACCAGATGACGGACTGTCCAGGCAGCATCAGCTTGCGCCATCGGTGACAATCCTAGAAAAAGTCCCAGAAAAGCGACTTTCATCGTATATGCATACTTGTTCATAAGTTATATTATTTAATAATTAAATTGTCCTTCCTTTCCCCTTCTGCAGCCAGGAGAAGAAAAGGAAGAACAACTTTAAATTTATTCATATCCTTTATTCTGAGTGTACAATCCAGGAATGTAGAACATCTGATTGTAAGGAACAGGGAAGAATTCGTTCTTCTCAGGAGTGAAATGAGCGTCCTTGTAATACTGTCCGTAAGGCTGACCCTCATATACATCATTCTGTTCACTGTCAAAATAAGCATTCAGTGTTTCTGAGGCAATACCCCAACGACGCAAGTCAAAGAACCGTCCGTTTTCCATGGCCATTTCCAGACGACGTTCCCAACGCAGACACTTACGGGCAATTTCCTTGGTTGAAAAATAATTGTCCGGATAAAGAGCAATCTCACACTGGTCTTTTGCATAACTGATATGCTTGTCGACTGACTGTGCAGCACGATTACGGATATCATTCACAATGTCCTCTGCTTCGCTCAGTCTGTTCAATTCAATCAGCGCTTCCGCACGCATCAGCATCACGTCCGTATAGCGGAATACGTAATCATTCATTGCAAAAGCCTGCCATGAACCATTGTAAGTCTCACCCTCAGAACGTTGAGGAACTTCTTTCAGAGAAGTATAGTATCCATAAGTATTCGGCGTACGTGAATTGGCAGTAGTCATCGTATATTCAGCTTCATACTTGTAAGGGAAGGTCGGCATACCTACAGTGTGGAACAAACGCGGATCCCATTTCTGACTGGTGGGCTGACCGTTAATCGGATAATCGATTTCATTATTATAGTCATCAAACATCGGAAGACCGTTCTTGGTCTTGAAGGCGTTCACCAGATTCTGAGAAGGTTTGTGGAAATCCCATCCGCAAGACCACATCTGCCAGCAGCCATTCAGCATGTTCGACCAGTTGGCACGACCGTAAGTGGTGTTGTCGTCTTCGTAATCAGAACACTGTACGGCAAAAACAGATTCCTTGCTGTTCTTGTAGGCGGGCAAGAAGATATCACCATAATCTTCCAAATATCCATAGTCAGAAGACTTCACCTCATCCGTATAATCTATCACCTTCTGCATGTATTCAGAGTTGATATGACCTTCACCGGTAGTAGCTTCGTATCCGTCTCCCCAAGCCAAAGTCAGATAACACTTAGCCAGATAAGCCGCAGCCGCTACCTTATTGGCCCGACCGTCTTCACCCGGTTCTTTCACCGGCAACACGTCATAAGCAGCCTGGAAATCATCAATCACTTTCTGGAAAAGCTGTTCATAAGTCAAAGCTGTATTGCTGACCTTTTCATACGAATTATCTTCCACTACTTGTTCGTCAATCCAAGGAACCTGACGGAACACCGTCAGCAGTTTAAAATAGAAATGTCCACGCAAAAAACGCATTTCGGCTACACGCTGCGTTTTCACATCTTCACCCAACTGATCGCCATTGCGTTCCAGCGCAAGCAATGCACGGTTGCAACGAGAAATGGCTACATACAAACGATACCACAATTCATCCATCTCACCAGGAGTAGTGGGAGTCAGCGTAGTCCATATATCAAAGGCATGATAACCTGTATCCGTAGTTCCTGAACCACCTTTCAGACAGTCGTCCGAACTCACATCGCCATAAGGGAACAAGTTGAACGGATAAGTATACCAACAGTCGCCCAACATAGCGTAAGCCGCATTTACCATTTTCTCCGGATCAGAGAAGGCTTTATCTTCGTCTACCACTGCCGTCGGAGTATAATTCAAGAAATCTTCACAGCTACTCAATGACAAACCCAGTGCACAAGCTGCCAGCAATATATATTTTTTCATCATATTCATTATTTTAAATTAGAAACCAATTTGTAAACCAAATGATACAGAAGTTGCAAGCGGGTAATTCCAGTTCGGGTTTTCCGGGTCCGGACAAGTCAGACTCTTGCTCTTGATAGTCAGCAGGTTTTGACCTGACACGTAGATTCTGGCACTAGACATCTTAAACTTAGACAAGAAAGAAGCAGGCACTGTGTATCCAAATTGGAGGGTACGCAATTTCATATACGATCCATTCTCTACATAGTAGCTGGAAGCTCTACCTTCATCTGCGGTGTTATTGGTCGTCAAAGCCGGAATCGTAGAACTTGTGTTGTTGGTATTCCAAGCACCCAGCAAACGGGTTCCTTTGTTAGATCCAGCATCTACAATGCTCCAGAAGTCTGTCTGTGCTTTCTGGTTGTTGTACACATCCTGGTCGCAAACACCTTGCCAGAACATAGTCAAATCGAAGTTCTTGTAGTTCAATGCGATATTCAAACCATAAGAGAAAGCAGGAACCGGATTATAAATCCACTCCTGGTCATCTTGAGTAATGATGCCGTTTCCATCTACATCTTTATATTTCAAACCACCTACACGGGCATTAGCTTGTCCGGATTTGTCTACTTCTTCCTGCGTCTGAAACAAGCCTTCTACGATATAACCTACTGAAGAACCATAAGGCATGCCAGACTGTACCAGGTTTTCTCTAGATGTGTGGGCATAAGCTCCGGTAGTAGTCGACGGCAGATAAGTAACCTTGTTACGGAAGAAGTCTACATTGGCACTGATGTCCAATCCCAGTCCACAAGCCAGTGACTTACGGTATCCTACATTGAATTCCATACCCCAGTTGCGCAAAGAAGGACCGTTCAACCAAGAATTACCACCTTCACCAATGGCACCCAGATAAGCCGGATTGATCAACATGTCACCTACATTCTTCACATATCCATCGATTGTACCATACAAACTGCCGTTCAAGAGCGTAAAGTCGGTACCTACATTATACTGTGTAGCCGATTCCCATTTCAAGTTAGGATTGGCAAGCTGAGTAGCACGATATCCTGAAGGGAAAGTACCTGAACCCTGAAGATACAAGTCGTATGCGGTAGAAGTCACACGGTCCAATCCGTAATCCACTACATACAGACCAAACTGTGCATTGTTATCAATTGCTTGGTTACCAGTCTGTCCCCAAGACAATCTCACTTTCCAGTCATCCATCCAACTTGCTTTGATCCATTTAGACACACGCAAACCCAATGTAGCTGCCGGGAAAGTACCCCAGCGATGACCTTTACCAAAACGAGAAGAACCATCTTGACGAATCGTAAATGAAGCCAAAACCAAATCATCAAAGTTATAGTCAATCTTACCAAAGAAAGAAGCCAGACGATAACCCACCTTCGCGCCTGTATTCTTCATCACACCTGTAGCAGCATTCGGCCACATATAATCTACATCTTCCAATGCATAGCCTTCTGAATAAGCGCCGAATTCAAGTGAACTCTGCTTTGACAATTCAGATCCCAGCAAAACATTGAAATTATGTTTCTTTGCCACATTGAAATTGTAGGTGATGGTATTCGACCATGTCCAGTTCACTTCATTCTTATTTGTCAATGTAGTCTTCGCGATGTCATTGTTGACAATATCAGAATGGTAAGTATGCGTCATCGAGTTAATAAGCGAGTTATACGTATCAATACCGAAATTAGAACGGAATACAAAACCTTTGAAAGGCTTGATATCGATATATCCGTTACCAAACAAACGCCAATAATCCAAATGATTGTCTTTGTTGTGATACAGTTCACGCAACGGATTCTGACGGTCGCTCATACCGCCCACCGGACCAGCAAAAGTAGTACCATCTTCTTCATATACCGGTACGGTTGGAGCCATCTTCAATGCATTTTCCATCGGGGCACAATCCACCTGGCTTGAATAAGTCACGGTGAAGTTTTCACCGATAGTAATATACTTGTTCACATTGTATGAAGAATTCATACGGGCAGAGATATTCTCAAAATCCGTATATTTCAAGATACCGTTGTTCTTTTTGTAACCCAATGAGAACATGGTAGAATGTTTGTCATTCGCATGCGAAAGAGAAATGTCATAATTCTGGGAAAAACCAACTCTTGAAATTTCATCCAACCAGTCTGTATCAGAATAACGCATCGTCTTCTTGCTGTTGATGTATCCGTCATACAATCCGTTGACCGTATAATTCACATACTGGCTGGTACTTGGATTCCACACCGTAATCGGAGTACCAGAAGCAGCATTCAAGTCCAACCCATAATTGCTGGCATACGCCACCGGATCCAATCCGTCATTCAATGCGGCCTGTGCCATGGCTGTAGCGTATTCCGATGAATTACAAACATTCATCAATGACTGAGAAGAATAGAACTGAGCAGTCAGGTTGGCAGAGAAATCGACTTTCACCTTGTCTGCCTTCTTACCTTTCTTAGTAGTAATGATGATTACACCATTCGAAGCTCGTGAACCATAGATAGAAGCGGAAGCCGCATCCTTCAACACCTGCATACTCTCAATATCATTGGCGTTCAATGAATTCAGAGACATGTTGGTAGGCACACCATCAATCACATAAAGCGGATCCTGAGAAGAATTAAAAGAACCGATACCACGAATACGTACCGTAGCTGTACCACTCGGAGAACCGTTGGTCGTAACTGTCATACCAGCCACTTTTCCTTGCAAAGCTTTCATCGGGTCTGGGTCTGGAGCTGTCTTCAACGCATCAGTAGAAACCACAGCCACAGAACCGGTCAAATCAGCCTTACGCTGGGTGGTATAACCTGTTACCACTACTTCCTGCAACATTTCAGCGTCTTCTTCCAGCACGACTTTCATCACACTGCTGGCTTTTAAGGTTTGAGTTTTAAAACCTACATAAGAAATAGCGATTTCAGCACCTTGCTTTACCGATAAAGAAAACTTTCCGTCGAAATCAGTAATCGTACCATTTGTCGTACCCTTTTCCAGTACAGTAGCTCCAATAATAGGCTCTCCATCAGACTTTGAAATTACAGTCCCCTCGACCTGCAAACTTTGCGCTTGCAATACCATACACACCATTGAGAACAGGAGTGTAAATAAGAATGCTCGTTTATTGCTTTTCATTTACGCATAAGATTAAGTTAAACATAAGATTGTTCTCTCACCGTTTTCAAAACGGCATTGCAAATGTACCCCTCCACTCCCAAAAGGTATATAAAAAATGTTTCATCCTCGAACAATTATGTTACATGAAACATAGTTGTTCAAAGATGAAACATTCGTACGATAAGTTCACTTTCTAATAGGAAGTCACTTATTATCAGATATTATCAAAAGGCTTCTTTCCGCTTCTTGCTTGTCGCTATCAGATAAATGCCCAACAGAATCAAAGGCACGCTCAACCATTGCCCGATGTTCAAGGTCATGCCCACTTCTTCGGCCACCTGAGGATTTTTCATAAATTCCAAACCAAACCGGGCTCCGAAAAATATCAGCAAGGCCACTCCTGTAATCAGTCCTACCCGTTTTCCCAGATGATACTTGTGGTACATCACCCATGACACAATCAAAGCTACCAGGCAATACAGCATCTCATAAATTTGGGTAGGATGACAGGCCTGTGCCACTCCGTTCTGGTTATACAGTTCCTGCCATTCGCGTGAACGTACAAATTCAAATCCCCATGGCAAAGTAGTCGGGAAACCGAAAATTTCGGAATTCATCAAATTACCGAAACGGATGCATATACAAACCACCGCTACTGCCGGAATCAGACGGTCGAACAGCCACCATACACTTTTCTTCGTGACAGTCTTGGAATACCAAATCAGGGCCAATATCAAAGCAAAGACGCCTCCATGGCTCGCCAATCCCCCTTTCCATATTTTCAAAATCTCAATGGGGTGCGCTCCATAATAATCCCACTCATAAAAAAGACAATGTCCTAAACGGGCTCCTATTACACTGCTGACGATGCAGTACATAAACAGTTTGTCGGCCCAATTATCCGGACAGCCTTCTTTCTTCAACATACGGGACCCTATTTCGTAGGCCAGGATAAATCCCAAACCCCACATCAAACCGTACCAACGGATTTCGAGCGATCCCAAATGGACCAACACCGGGTCCACATCCCATACAATGCTCGCAAATGTCATTTCTTTCAGTCTTTAATTAATAGAACTCCACAAAGGAACAAAAAAAATAAATACGTGCAAACAAAGACTACTGTTAAAGCCGTTTCAAGGCCAATTTGATGACTTTTTCCACCGGCGCCTCCGGTTCCTCCTTGAGAATCTGGGCAGTCACCTTCTGCGACGGAGCCTGGGCAAATCCCAACATGGTCAAAGCCGCCACTGCCTCCTCATATACTTCCGAATGGGCAGCCATTGCCACCGACTTCACGGTAGCCGCACTCTCGATGCCTGTCACGGCAATCTTATCCTTCAATTCCACAATGATGCGCTGTGCGGTCTTCAGGCCGATACCTTTCACGGTCTTCAGCAACTTGTCGTTTCCACTACCGATTACATTACACAGTTCCGAAGGAGAAAGTGCGGAAAGAATCATACGGGCCGTATTTCCTCCAATGCCCGACACACTGATGAGCAGCAAGAACAACTCCCTTTCCTGGCGAGTGGCAAATCCGTACAACACGTACGCATCCTCCCGAATTGCTTCGTAAATATAGAGTTTGACCTCTTTCTTTCCCTGTACGGCCGAAAACGTATTCAACGACACATTAATTCCGTATCCCAGTCCGTGACAATCCACCACCACCCAAGCCGGAGTGGCCTCCACAAGTTCTCCTTTGATATATTCAATCATGTTTTTCTAACAATTTATAAAATGGGAAACAAAAATAATGATAAGAAAGTTATAAATTGTAAGTTCCACGAGTTTTTTTGGAAATTCTCCCATTTTCAGTTTGTTTGGAATGATTCTAATTCTGTATTTTTGCAAGACAATCAACGAAACAACCTAAACATATAAGAAATATGAAGAAAATAAGAGCAGCCGTAGTGGGTTACGGAAACATTGGGAAATTTACCCTGGAAGCCCTTGAAGCAGCTTCCGATTTTGAAGTAGCAGGTGTAGTACGTCGTCATGGAGCAGAAAACAAACCTGCTGAATTGGCCGACTATCCAGTAGTAAAGGATATCCGCGAACTGAAGGACGTAGACGTAGCCATCTTAGCTACCCCGACCCGCAGCGTAGAAGCTTACGCCAAAGAAATCCTGGCATTAGGCATTAACACCGTAGACAGTTTTGACATTCATACGCAGATTACCAGCCTGCGCCGCACACTGAACGAAACTGCCAAGGCACACAACGCAGTTTCTATCATCTCTGCCGGATGGGATCCGGGAAGCGACTCTGTAGTTCGCACATTGCTGGAAGCCATCGCTCCGAAGGGTATCACTTACACCAACTTCGGTCCGGGCCGCAGCATGGGACACTCTGTAGCCGTTCGTGCCATCGAAGGAGTGAAAGACGCCCTGTCTATGACCATTCCGGTAGGTACAGGCATTCACCGCCGTATGGTGTATGTAGAACTGGAAGAAGGAGCTGATTTCAAAACCGTAGAAGCAGCCATCAAAGCCGACCCGTATTTTGTAAACGATGAGACACACGTCATCCAGGTACCTTGTGTAGACGACCTGAACGATGTAGGTCATGGCGTAAATCTGGTACGTAAAGGTGTATCCGGAAAAACTCACAACCAGCTGTTTGAGTTCGACATGAAAATCAACAATCCGGCCCTGACTGCTCAGGTACTGGTTTGCGTTGCCCGTGCTTCCATGAAACAGCAGCCGGGATGCTATACCATGATTGAAATTCCGGTAATCGACCTGTTGGCCGGCGACCGTGAAGAACTGATTGCGCATCTGGTATAATACAATACATCTCTATATCGCAACGGGCCGACTCCTCCGCATGAGGTGCCGGCCCGTTTCTTTTATATCATCTACAGCCATTTCCGGACAATCTCTTCCGTACGGTCCCACAGTTCCTTTTGTTGCACATGAGGAAGATATTTCTTCGACAGCCGCACCGGATGTCCACTGGCATTCAATGTACCTGTCCGCTTCCCTGCTTCTTCATCCAATAAAAGCCCCACTGCCGTAGCAGCTCCCTGGCGGGGTGTCCGGATAAAAGGACGGAAAAAGATATCCGTCAGCGGGTCAAACCATAAATGCATAGTGATGATGTCGGTCGACACAATCCCTGGATCGGCTGCATTGACCACAATTCCCTTCTCCTTCACACGGTCGGCCAGTTCCAGCGTGAACAAAGTCAATGCCAGTTTGGTATTGCTGTACACTGGAATACGCCAGAAACTTCCTTTCTTTCCCTGGTAGAAAAAATCCGGGAAATCCAACCGGCCAACGGCATACGTACACGATACCATGTTTACCACCCGGCTTCCCTCTCCCATCAACGGAAGCAGTTTGCGCGTCAACAGATAAGGCCCTACGTAATTCACGCTCACCGTACGTTCCAATCCATCTTCCGTGTAGTGCCGTCCGGTTTCCATCGTTCCCGCATTGTTCATTAACAGGGTCAGCTTTTCTCCACGGGCACAAGTCTTGTCCGCAAAAGCGGCCACGGAAGCCAGCGAAGCCAAGTCGATAAATTCCACTTCAATGTCCGTATTCCCCGTATCCTTTATCAACTGTGCTTTCTTCCTCTCTGCCTTCTCCAGGTTACAGCACGCCATCACCACCCGATAACCGGCCAATGCCACTGCCCGGGTGATTTCCGTCCCCATTCCCCCGTCGGCCCCCGTAATTACTGCCAGTTTCCGTTCCATTTTCATCCTTTGCTTTCAATCCGTTCAATTTCTTTTTTCAGACAAGGAGGCAGTTCTTCCTTCAGTCGCTGATGACAAGCCATGTCCAAGGTGTACATACGGGCAATGCAATAATTACTGTGACGGCAATTGCACCGTGCATCCTCTTCCCGCCGCATACGGTTCACGAAATCCGGTTCATTGAGCAAGGCACGTCCCATCTGCACTGCCTCAAATCCAAGATTCAATACCTCGTCTATTTTCTTTCGGGCCACCAGTCCTCCTACATACACCAGCGGCATATCCAGCGCCTCACGAAACTTCAAGGCATCTTCCAGAAAATACGCCTCACGGAAAGGTACGGAAGGAATCATATATTTTCCCACCAGCCGCACTCCGTATTTCAGCCACCAGCAAGTCATATAATACGTCATGGTACGGATGGGCATCTCTCCGCGCATCACGTACATCGGTGCCTTACTGACGAATCCGCCACTCAACACCAGTGCATGTGCCCCCAGTTCCTGCAACTTTCGCGCCACCTGCAAGGACTCATCCAGTTCCATGCCTCCACGGAACCCGTCGCGCATGTTCATCTTGACCAATACCGCCATATCACTTCCGGCTACTTTCATCACTTCCTCCATCACCATTTCCATGAAACGCATCCGATTCTCCAGCGAACCTCCGAACTCATCCTTCCGGTGATTGGTAGCAAGCGAAAGAAACTGGCTGATGAGATAGCCATGTCCGGCATGAATTTCTACGGCATCAAAGCCGGCTTCCCGTGCCAGACACACCGCCTGCCCGTAAGCCTTGGCCATCTCCGGCAATTCATCGGCCCGAAGCCCACGCACAAAGGTGGGGGAATACAAATTGAATCCACTGCTAGCCCCTACCGGCAGACAGCCGCAAATGCTTTTGTGCGACATGTTACCGCAATGACCGATCTGGATCGATGCGGCTGCCCCTTCGCTATGTATCGCATCGGTAATGCGCCTGAGCCCCGGCACCACCTCCGGGCGTAGCCACAGCTGGTGCGGAAACGAAAGCCCGTCGCGCGTCACGGATGCATACGCGAGCGTAGTCATGCCGATACCGCCGCGCGCCACGCTTCGGTGATAATCGTACAACAGATCGGTAGGAGCGTTGCCGGAACACATGCCCTCGAACGCAGCGGCCCGGATGGTCCGGTTGCGCAATGTCAACGGTCCGATCTTCACGGGAGTAAATAGTTGGGATTCTTTCATATTCGGGTCAGCAATCCTATTTTTGCTTACTGTCTAATCTGTAACAAACATCTTATCCATTCGAACAGGCAGTCAATCCATCGGCCGGTTTCAATGACAAACCCATTCTCAATAGATGAACGGAATGACCCGTTTTAACCGCGCACGGCGGAACTCATCGCCGAACATCTCTCCATAACGATGGTAAATGGCATCGGCACGGGGTACCAGATTCGCGAAGGTCCACAGTGCGAACACCGCACCGGCGGCAGACCAGGTCAGCACGGCAAAACCGGTCCACTCGATGATTTCCCCGAAATAATTGGCCGACGACACGTAACGGAACATCCCGCCCCGCGGCAGGTAATGGCCCGTATCGCCAGGCTGACGCAAATGTCGGATAATCCGGTCGGAATGGATATTGATACCCATCCCAAGAAAAAACAACGAGGTACCGGCAATAAACTGCGGTGAGAGCAGCCACTGGGACGTATACATCCCTTCGGGCGCCAGATAGAAAATCCAGCACCCCTGCATACAGGCATTCAGCAGGTTGAACACCACCCCCATCACAATAATGCCGAGCGGCATCTTGCTTTGCCCTTTCAACAGCAACGGATAAATAAACGCACGGTTGAGATAATGGAGTTGGAACAGGCCGAAAAAGACCAACGGAGTCGCTTCAAAACGGCGCGACGAGCAAAACCAGAACAGGCACATCGCAATGAAAACCGGCGACTCCATCAGGAACCACCCCAATCGGTTCCCGATTTTCGGGCCCCAGCGTCCGTCCCTCAGCAGCCCGTAACCGGCCTTCACATGATAAAGCGCGATGAACACCACAGCCAATGCCGCCATGCCCCATAAAAACCACTCGTATGCCTGTAACATCCGATTTCTCCTGATTCGTTCCCTGTCAACAGTTTCCGGCAACGATCCGCGTCCAGTCCCAATGCCGTATCAGCCTCTTTCCCGAGTACATCAACGGCTGAATTTCGTCCGAAACGACATTTCGGCGCAGACCCCTTCCAAAATCAGAGCTAAGGTATAAAATCACATTAAAATTACCAACTCTTAACCTTTAGAGAACACCTCTTCCGATAAAAAGTACTATTTTTGACAATCTCAAACCAAAAGCTTCGGACATCTACAATGAAAAGGATTCTTTACAGCCTGCTGATCGCCGCCGTGATTCTGCCGGGAGCGACCGCACACCTTCAGGCCCGGGACCGTAAACCAAAGACCAGCAAAACTGTTCAGGCCGCCGAACCGGTCCGCAATGTCATCCTGATGATCGGCGACGGTATGGGCCTTGCACAGGTAACCTCCTACATGCTTCGCGGCGGGGCACCGCTATCGCTCGCTCGCGCCCAAAGCATCGGCCTGCAATCGACTTTCTCCG
>ENA-ORRN01002073-ORRN01002073.1-human-gut-metagenome-genome-assembly--contig:-NODE-2073-length-13152-cov-2.999313_pt1 | contig 13152 bp, 9 predicted proteins | sample MGYA00242174_ERZ509132 | MGnify/ENA primary metagenome ERZ509132 (study PRJEB26280, sample SAMEA2338671) | human gut metagenome | biome: human gut; feature: human-associated habitat; material: faeces...
ACAATCAGAATGTTAATATTATATCTCTGTCCTAAAAACTGCGGAAACCATCCAACCTGTGTAGACATGTTCAGTTTACCAAGGCTGGAGGCTTTTCCACGAAGAATATTAGTCATGCATGCCACAATGCTGGTTGCCACATAGTTCATCATCAGCGTAAAAAGCGATTCGTTCGTTTTAAAAAACGCTTTAAAAAACGCAGGGATTATCGCCCAGACAATACCCGTCGCAATACTTGCAACGATCATTATTATATTTACTGCGCCATCCGGCATTTTACCGCCGAGGAACTTCATGCAGACCGTCGCGGCAAGCGCGCCCATAAGCACCTGACCGTTACCGCCGAGGTTCCAGAACTTCATCTTAAACGCAGGCAGAAGAGCCATCGAGACACCCAGCAAAAGAGCAAGGTCTCTCAATGCCGTCCAGATTCGTCTTTTGGTTTTGAAAACACCGTCAAAAAGGTGCTTAAAAAAGTATATCGGATTATTTCCCGAAACAATACCGCAAAACAACGCTCCGATTATAAGACTTATCGCAACGGCTGCAAGCGTGAATAAAACGGTTTTCCCTTTGGATAATTCCTGCCTCTTGCTTATATGGAATAAAGGCTCTCCGGATGTTTTATTGTTAATCATTACCTTTCTCCTTTGCTTCCTTGGCTGCCTTTTCTGCATTTTTCCACTCGTCTTCGGTGAGGTTGCTGTCTTTTGCTATTCCGTAATTTTTGTTTTTATTTACCTCGGTAAGATCGAGAGAACCCGTCATCATAAGTCCGAGCTGCTCTTTCGTGACTTTATTTGCATGAACGATACCCATATTTTTACCGTGACAAAGAACCATTATTTTATCGCACAAAGCGAGCATTACGTCGAGATCTTCGCCGACAAACAAAATTCCCGTTCCCTTAACTTTCTGCTCGTTCAGAATGTCGTAAATAGCATATGCGGAATTTACGTCGAGTCCTCTCACCGGATATGCGGTTACGATAACGTTAGGCGAAGATTCGATTTCCCTTCCGACCAGAACTTTCTGAACGTTTCCGCCCGAAAGTCTTCTTACGGGAGTTTCGCTCGAAGGGGTTACGATTTTAAGTCTTTTAATAAGCTCTACCGAACGTTTACGGGCGTCCTTTCTGTCGACAAACGGAGACGGAATTTTATTGATAACGTTTGCGGCGCCGTTGGCTATTTTTTTGAAAAAAACCACGGCTTTCCCGTCTTTATCCTTTATTTCATGCTGTTTGAGCGAAAATTTACCTTTATCGTAAGTTTTTAACATCATGTTATCGGTTATCGAAAAGGACGGGCAAAGCCCCATTCCGAGCCTGTCCTCGGGAATAAAGCTCATTGAAATTCCTTTTTCTATAATGGTTTTTGGAGGAAGACCGATAATATTTTCGCCTTTATGAGTTATAACGCCGTCAACAACGGGTCTTAAACCCGCAATCGCTTCGCAAAGCTCCTTTTGTCCGCACCCCGCAATCCCCGCAACGCCGAGAATTTCTCCGCTACGGATATAAAAACTTACGTCTTTTATTGCAAGCGTTCCGTCGTCGGACTTAACGCCGAGGTTACGAATCTCCAGAAGCGGCTGCTTAACCTCGGTTTTCGGACGGTCGATTTTAAGCTCAACCTTTTTGCCGACCATCATTTCCGTTAAAACATTCTGATCCGCGTCTTTCGTTTCAATCGTCCCGACATATTCGCCCTTTCGAAGTATGGCGACGCGATCGGAAATTTCGAGAACCTCTGCAAGTTTATGCGTGATGATTATTATCGACTTTCCGTCTGCACGCATGTTTCTTATAACGTCGAAAAGCCTGTCCGTTTCCTGCGGGGTAAGCACGGCTGTAGGCTCGTCGAGAATGAGAATATCCGCCCCGCGATATAAAACCTTGACGATTTCAAGAGTCTGTTTTTCGGATACGGACATATCGTATATTTTCTTGTTTAAATCTATTTCAAAACCATAACGACTACAGATTGCCTGTACATCGTCACGCACTTTTTTCTCATTGAATTTCTTGTTTTTATCCAGCCCGAGCATCACGTTTTGCAACGCGGTAAAAATATCCACAAGCTTAAAATGCTGGTGAACCATACCGATATGCAAGTTATGCGCGTCTTTCGGAGAGTTTATCGAAACCGGATTTCCGTTGACGTATATTTGCCCTTCGTCGGGATAATAAATACCCGACAACATATTCATGAGCGTCGTTTTACCGCTTCCGTTTTCGCCGAGCAAAGCGAGAACCTCGCCCTTGTAAAGCTCGAAACTTACACCTTTATTTGCTATTACCGTCCCGAAAAATGTTTTACCGATATTTTCAAACCGGACGGCAACTTCTTTCTTATTCTCTCTTTTTATCTCTTCGTTCATCACAATTTTTCCAATAAAATAAATATAACCAAGGGGCAAATCTTGCCCCTTGGACATATTAACAAGTGAATTTACAAATGAAATTCTAAGCTTTTACGCGACTACTTCGATTCCGTCGATATCGATATCGAAGTAAGGAGCGGAACGGTTGGTTGCAGTGTTGGATTCATCGAAATAAGTGATACCTTTTTCGGTCTTTACAACTTCTACGCCATTCTGCTTAGCGGAAACAAGTTTTCCGTCATCGCTCTTCTTAACTGCCGTAAGTGCGGGGAAGTAAGTTTCGGTGGTTACGTCGTCGTAAACATTGTTATTGATGGTGAATTTGCTCGTATCGAAAACTCTGAGTTCACCGTTCTTAAGTTTAGCGGCAACAGCCTGAAGCTTAGCTTCCGTTCCTTCAGCGGTAGCTTTTTTGCCAAGTTCGGCAAGGCAAACAGATCCGTTGTAAAGAGTGTCGCCGAGACCTGCAACCCAATCCTTATCGATTGTCTTACCGGTTTTTACGCATTCGATAATGTATTCAAAGTAAGGCTGCCAGTTGATTCTGGAAGAAACAATATAGGTGTTGGGGCATTTGGATTCGGTGCTTCCGTTATAGGAAACGTTAGGAACGTTTTTCTCTTCGCAAGCGGTGGGAGCGCCCCAGGAATCTGCGTGCTGAGAAATAAGTGCGCAACCGGAAGTAATAAGAGCGATAGCCGCATTCTTTTCTTTGGTTTCGTCATACCAGCTGTTCGTAAAGGTAACTTTCATGTTTACGGTTATACCTTCAAGGCTTTCGCTGACGGCTTCACGAACACCTAAAAGCCAGGAAGTGTAACCGGATTTAACTTCTGCGTAAGGATAAGCGCCTACGTATCCGACGGTTATAACGCCGTCTTTAGCGATAGCGTTATCTTTGTTGTACATATCCACAAGTTTAAGTCCTGCAGCATAACCCGCAAGATATCTGCCCTCGTAAATGGAAGCGAATGCATTGTGGAAATTGTTAAGCTTGGTGTCGTTCTGCATGCTGGTGCCGGTTGCGTGAGCGAACTGTACGTCGTGATATTTTTCCGCCGCGGCTCTTAAGAAAGATTCGTGACCGAAAGAATCTGCAAATACAAGTTTGCATCCTTCATCCGCAAGGTTTTCCGCAGTTTCCTGGCAGATCGCCTTTTCATCGATACCCGTCTGAATAACCGGAGTTACGCCCTTAACTTCGCAAGCCGCTTTGAAAGCGTCGATGAAGTTTTTGTCATAAGTGGACTTATCATCGTGTAAGGTGATGAGACCGACTTTGATCTTTTCATCTTTTCCGCTGTTGTTCGGCGTGTTTCCGCAGGAAACGCATGCAACGATTGCAAGTGCAAGAGCCATTACAATTGTTAAAAGTTTTTTCATTTACAATGATCTCCTTTTTTCGCATTATTTGCGATTTTTTATGTAAATAAACTTTACATTCGATAAATGGAAACAATAAAAAAGCCCAAAGAAAAATTATCTTCGGAACTTAACCGAGGAGTCAGTCATTTCGTCGATCAAAGCGAGCGACTCGACTCTTACTCCCTGTTTTCTTAATTTATCCCCCGCTCCCTGGAAGCCTTTTTCTATAGCTATAGCACACCCTGCGATTTTGGCTTCCGCCTGTTTCACTATATCCATAAGACCTTCCAGAGCTTTTCCGTTAGCGAGAAAATCGTCAACGATTAAAACCGTATCGTCGGACGATAAAACTTCTCTGCTTACTATAACGTCATAAGTTTTCTTATGCGTAAAGCTTTCGATTTTCGTAACGTAAACGTCGCCCTGAATATTTTTAGTTTCCCCTTTCTTCGCAAAAACGACGGGAACGTTCATTTTATATCCCGCAAAAACGGCTATGGCGATACCCGAAGACTCGACGGTAAGGATTTTGGTTACACCCATCCCTTCGAAAAGCCTTGCGATTTCTTCGCCCATCTGCATCAGAAGATTGGTATCCAGCTGATGATTGAGAAAAGTTCCCACTTTAACGATATTTCCGGGATAAATTTTCCCTTCTTTTTCGATTCTTTCTTCCAAAGCTCTCATAGGACTTCCTCATGCGTGTTTACGCGATTTAAAAAATTAAAAACAAAAAACAGGTTAAAAATAAACCTGTTTGCCAATAAACCACAACCTCGCCGAAAAATTCGGAAAGGAATAGGAGATCATCCAATAGTCGCGACTTTTGCGGCGCGCGGTAGAAACATTTGAACCATCATCTTCAAATCTATATTGGCAACGTGTATTTAATTTTTATACTTGCATTATAGCCGACAAAAAAAAGTTTGTCAAACGTTTTCACCCCTTTTTTCAAAAATTTATTTTTATTTTTTCAGCGTCTTTACATTATATAATAGGGCGATTTTTACCCCGAAAAAAATTGACATGAGCTTTAAAAAAGTGGTATTATATTTTTATGATTGCAATAATCGCGGAAAAGCCGAGCCTTGCGAGAAACATCGTTGCGGGCATAGGCGAGATGAAAAAAAAGAACGGATATTTCGAAAATTCCGAGTATATAGTCACATGGGCGTTCGGACACTTGTTTTCTCTTTGCGATATAGAGGATTATTCTCCGCTGCCTTCCGAAAGCAAAAAATGGACGCTCGACAATCTTCCCTGTTTCCCCGATAAATTCAGATTTCGCCTGAAAAAAGACGATAAAGGCAAGGAAGACGACGGGGTTAAAAAGCAGTTTGAAACAATCAAAGCTCTTTTAAACCGCAAAGACGTCGATAAAATCGTAAACGCGGGGGACTCGGACAGAGAAGGTGAAATAATCGTCCGGCTTTGCGTGAACAACGCGCTTTCCGAAAACAAACCTTTTTACAGGTTGTGGCTTCCCGACCAGACTCCGCAAACGGTCTCCAAAGCTCTTTCGGAAATGAAAGAAGAAAAAGAATACGAAAACCTGGCGAACGAGGGTTTTTCGAGAACATACATCGATTGGCTTTACGGCGTAAACCTCACAAGATACGCAAGCATAAAAACGGGAACTTTGCTTCGCGTAGGGCGCGTTATAATTCCTATCGTCAAAGCTATTTACGACCGCGACCTCGAAATCGAAAACTTCAAACCTGAAATTTACTATGCGCTCGTATCGAAAGCCAAAACAAACGGCGAAGTTATCGAACTTACCTCGAAATACAAATTTTCGGCAGCGGAAAAAGCCAAGGCGGAAAGATGTTGCGAACGAATGAACGTGCTTGAAGCCGTCGTAACGGATAAAAAGTCGAAAAAAGAAATTCTTTTCCCCGGAAAGCTCTACTCGCTTACGAAGCTTCAGAATTTCCTCGGGAAAAAATATAAAATGCCGATGGAGAAAAGCCTTTCGATTGTTCAGAAGCTTTACGAAAACGGCTACGTCAGCTATCCGAGAACCAACTCCGAATATCTTGCGACCAACGAAAAAGACAAAGTAAAACAGATTATTTCGGGCGTTAAAAAGCTCGGCTATCCCGTTGTTTTTAAGGATAAAAAAACAATTTTCGACGACAGTAAAATCGAATCGCACTCCGCTCTGACGCCGACGTATAAAATCCCCGATAAAGGTGCGCTTAATGACGACGAATTTACCGTGTATTCCGCGATTTTAAGAAGATTCGTCGCAATTTTCTGCGAAGAAGAATGCTATATCGAAAAATCGGAACTTACGATTTCTTTGGGCGGAAAAGAAGATTATTCGATAAAAGGCTCGATGATTTTAACGGAAGGCTGGACGAAATACGACGGTGGCGAAAAAAAAGACAAAATGCTGCCAAAACTTGAAAAAGGCGATAAAGTCAACGTCGATTTTCACCCCGAAGAAAAACAAACTCAACCGCCGAAGCATTACACGATCGAAACGCTCAACAACTACCTTAAGAATCCTTTCAAAGACGACAAAACGTCAGACGAGAACGACGACGAAGATTATAAAGCGATTTTCAAAGGCTTGGAACTCGGCACCGAGGCAACCAGAACAGGTATTATCGAGAACGCAAAAAAAAGCGGATACATATCCCTCAAAAAAGACGTTTATTTTATCGAAAACGGCGGGAAGTATCTTATCGAACAACTTTCCGATATGAACATTTCGATGGACAAATATAAAACGAGCCGATTAGGTCAGGCGCTTAAAAAAGTTTATCACGGAGAAATGACTATCGACGAAAGCGTTAAAATGGCAGAAAACGAAATCAGACAAGTTTTCGAAACGGACAAAAACGCCGGATCGGGCTTTTACGGCGACGTTATCGGCAAATGCCCGAAATGCGGAAAAAACGTAGCCCGCGGAAGATACAGCTACGCTTGCGAGGACTTTCCCGATAAATGCGATTTTAAAATCAATCTGAGAATCCTCGGCTGCCCCGTTCCGAAAGAACAGGCGGCTAAGCTTCTTACAAACAGAAAAACAGACAAAATGAACTTCACTTCTCTTAAAACGGGCAAGGTTTTCTCCTCATCTTTAAAGCTCGACGAAAACAAAAAAGTAGTGTTCGATTTCACGTAATCAAATCGTAAATACCCGCCTATAAGTCGATTAACAAGCAAAAACGCATGAATGTAAAAATGGATACACTCATGCGTTTTTAGTGCGTTATAAAGACGCTTTATATTTCTCTATCTCTTTGCTATGTTCTGTTTCGTATTTTTTGACCGCGTCTCCGTCATCTAAAAGCATGTCGTCGTATTTATCGGTCTGGATTTCGAATTTCATCTGACCTTTGGCGTTTATTCTGAGAGTTATAGTTCCTTGTAAATCGGTTCTGTAAATTTTCGAATGCGCCGTTGTAAGGTTATCCAAAGTCGATTTTAAGGGATGATGGTAAGTATTTGAAAGGCCGCATGATATAACCGAATACTCGGGTTTGACAACACTTAAAAACTGCAAAGACGAGGAAGAATCGCTCCCGTGATGAGCAACTTTTAACACGTCGCAATCAACCGCTCCCGAATCTTTTGAATAATAATTTACGAAAAGATTTTCCGCGCTGTTCTTCCCCGTTTCGTTTTCGATATCGCCTGTGAAAAGAACTCTTTTGCCTGCGTATTCGAGCATGATTATCGCCGAAAAATCGTTCGATGTTTTAAAGTTTGAAAACCCTTCGAGGTTTGACGAGACGTACGGCATAACAAAATCCACTTTATAAAAAAGCTCTTTTCCCGCAAGATCCGTAAAACTGTTTATAAAATCGGAATCATCGTTAAAAAACTCCCAATACGTTCCTTCGTCAATAACACCTTGCAGATATTTATAATATGTCTGAGATGATGCTTTTATATTGATACCCGCATTAAAGGCCGAATCGAAAACCGACGAATCTTTATACGTCGAATACACATAAGGACGATAGGACTTCCCGACGTCGTATTCCCTGTAAATATAATCCATCATTCCGATATGATCGGAATCGGGGTGGGTTGTCACGCAATAATCGAGCTTAAGTTTATTGCCGTCTTTATCCTTGAGATACCTATCAAAAACCGCCTTGCTGGGGTTTCTTTTGTCTCCCGCATCGATAAGCATGTTTTTACCGTCGGGAAACTCTATCAGAATACTGTCTCCCTGACCGATATCCATAAAGGTGATTTTTAAATCCTTACTCGTTTCGATCAGCTCGAATTCTTCATTATAATCTTCTTTTGGCGATTGCGATTCCGATTCGCTGCCGGATTCTTCTTTTATCGAATCTTGCGACTCCTCTTTCAGCGAATCCGACGCAGCACTGTTCTCCGAACTGCCGATAAAGCCGTCGAAAATCCCGTCAAAGCTGTTGCCGTTCGAGACATAAAAAACCGCGAGAGCTATCGCGACAAGCAAAATTATTATCGCAATGCTTATAACTATTGTTTTAGTACTTACTCTTTCCTTTTTCTTCCTTCCTTTTCTTCCTGCCATATTATTATCTCTTGTAGAATATTAAAGTATATGTATTACGGCTACTTTAAGATACAAACTTTCGTCATACCCGATAACCGTAGCGTGGTCTTTGCCCTGCATCCTTATCTCGACGAGCTTTGCCTTAACTCCGCTTTCCATTACGCTTTCTTTTATCATTTGTAAAAACAAATTAAGCGTAAGATGTTGCGAGCAACTGCACGTAACGAGATAACCGCCTTTTTCGACGAGTTTCAAACCGTTTATGTTAACGTCTTTATAGCCTTTATAACCCTCTTTGACGGTATCTGCCGATTTCGTGAACGCGGGCGGATCGAGAACAACCACGCCGAATTTTCTTTTCTCTTTTCTGTATTCTCTCAACTTCTCGAAAACGTCCGCCGTTTCCGTTTTGATTTCAAGATTGTTGAGCGCGGCGTTTTCTTTGACAAGCCCGATTGCTTTTTCGCTTATGTCTACCGCGGTAACTTCCGTCGCGCCGTATTTTTTGGCGCAAAGCGAAAATCCGCCTTCGTTGCAGAAACAATCGAGAACGGTTTTCCCCGAAACGTAATGTTTAAGGTCGTCTCTGTTTTCTTTCTGATCGAGGAAATACCCCGTTTTCTGCCCGTTTTCAAGGTCGACGATCATTTTTAAACCGTTTTCGATTATAGTCACCCTCGGGTCGAAATTACCGTAAATAACGCCTTTTCTCAGCTCCAAACCCTCTTTTTCTCTCACGGCGACGTCGCTTCTTTCGTATATTCCGTCAGGGTTTAACTCCTCGATAAGAAGTTTGATTATCATATCTTTTATAACTTCTACGCCAAGAGATAAAAACTGAACGGAAAGATATTTTCCGTATTTATCGACGATAAGCCCGGGGATAAAATCAGATTCGGCGAATATAACTCTGTAATTATCGTCGTAACCTAAACTTTTTCTGTAATCGATCGCGGCGGTAATTCTTTGCCGATAAAAATCCTCGTCTATGGTTTCGTTTTTAAGGGTAAGGATTCTCACGATGATTTTCGAATGGTGATTTATCGTGCCTAAGCCGACAAAACGCCCGTCGTGACTTCTCACTTCCGCAACGGAGCCTTGCCTGTCTTTGCCGTCGATTTTTAAAACTTCGTTCGCAAATATCCACGGGTAACCGTTAAGCACCCTCTTTTCTTCGTTTTTCTTTAAATATACGGTGTACATACTAATTTTTAAATAATTTTGCAAGTCCGCCTTCTGCGGTTTCTCTGTATTTGTTTCCGAGATCGATTCCCGTTTCGTACATGGTTTTAACGGCTTCGTCGAAAGTGATTTTTCTGCTCCCCGTTATAAAAAGCGGAAGAGTAACCTCGTTTAAGGCTCTGAGCGCGGCAACGGCGTTACGCTCGATACACGGAATCTGCACAAGCCCGCAAATCGGGTCGCACGTAAGCCCCAAATGGTGTTCGATTGCTATTTCTGCGGCATATTCGATCTGATCGGTATTCATTCCGTAAAGCTGTGCTACGGCTGCGGACGCCATAGCGCATGCAACGCCTATTTCGGCTTGACAACCGCATTCCGCTCCGCTTATGGAAGCGTTTGTTTTAACAACGTCGCCTATAAGCCCCGCCACCGCAAGCGCTTTTAAAATCTCATTTTCGGGGACTTCGTTTTTCTGCTCGAGATAATAAAGACACGCAGGCAGAACTCCGCACGAGCCGCACGTGGGCGCGGTTACGACCACCCCGCCCGAAGCATTCGTTTCCGAACACGCAAAAGCATATGCGCATACCATTCTGTTCTGCCTTACGACGGGCGATTCGTTTAACGCATACTGCTCGTATAGCGTTCTGGCTTTGCGTTCGGTGTTAAGCCCGCCGGGAAGAATTCCGCTCGCCTTTAACCCTGTATGAACGCAATGTTTCATGGCATACCAGATTTTTTTAAGGTAATCGAAAATATCTGTTTCGTCGAACACTTCGACGTATTGCCAGAGCTTCATGTTGTTTTCAAGACAAAACGCTTTTATTTCGTCGAAGGAATTGTGCGGATAAACTTCCTTTTCTTCTATCGGTTCGCCGTTTTCGGTTTGAACCGCGCCACCGCCGACGCTGTAATAAACTTCCTCGCCGATTTTTTCGCCTCCGTTGAAGGCTGCTATCGACATTTTGTTGGGATGGCGAAAATCCCCTTCGGTCGCGCCGAAAATCACTTCGGTTTTATCCGTGCCGAGCGTTTCTTTTATAGCGACGTCGGTAAGATGTCCTTTGCCCGTTGCGGAAAGAGAGCCGAAAAGCGTTGCGACGTATTTATCCGCCTGCGGATATTTGCTTTTAAACAATCTGCAAGCTTTTTCGGGTCCCATGGTGTGAGAGCTTGAAGGACCTCTTCCGATTTTATATAAAGATTTCAGAGACTTCATATAAGACCTTTTTCGATAAGCTTTTCTTCCAGAATATCCGCGGCATAGCGGCAAAGCTCGGCGCACGGACGTTTTTTCTTATATTCCTCCGTCCTGACGGCGGGATTTTCGGACGATAAATTTACCGTTCCGCCTAAAAGCTCGCGGCAAATAATCGAGCCGTTATCTTTTTTGAACCTTTCGCCGAGTTCGCGGATCAATGCATAATGTTCGGCTTTGGAAACGCCGTTTTCTCCGTCGAAACCGCATATCAGCCCCAAAACCATGGATATCCCCGAAAAAGTTCCGCAAACCTCTCTCATCCGTCCGAATCCTCCGCCGAACGACGAGGCGATTTTAACCATATCGTCCTTTTTATCGGGGTACAAATCGGAAAACGCAAGAACTACCGCCTGCGAGCAATTGTAACCGTTATTGAAATATTCGTATGCTTTATCTCCGCGAGACATATTTCTCCTTTTAATTGACTTAATTTTTTATATATGTTTAATTGACTTAATTTTTTATATATGATAAAATAACCGTATGCTTAAAATATTGTTTAACGACGGTTTGATTTTCAAAACGTTCGAAAACGGAAAAATCCGCGAATACGGCTGTGATTTTTACAATAATTATATCGACACGGCAAGGCGCGCGGCAAAAAACTCCGAATGGAAAACACAAGGCTCGGGCGCGAGATTTATGGGCGTTTACGAAGAATCGGACATAAACCGCGAAAACGAAAATTTTTCCTATTTCAACTCCCTGGATTTTTTCAAAAACAACGAAAATATCGTTTATTCGATTACCGTAGACAGGGTTTCGGGCATCTTCACCAAAGATTTAACGGCGGAAAAGGACAGCGAAGGACACATAATTCACTCCGCCGAACTTACGTTTAACGGAGCAAGCCCCTCCCCCGACGGAAGAAAAATAGTTACCTGCATAAAAGACAATTACGTAAACTCGCATTTAGCCGTTTACGACGTTATGACAAACGATTATTTTACCGTAACCGACGGCGACAGCGCGGATTTCGACGCGACGATTTCTGCGCGCGATTCTTCGCTTGTTTATTTTTCAAGCAAGGGCGCGGGCAGAAACGGCAAGGGCGAATTTGTAAAATACTCGCCGTCGTCTGTCTTTACGTATAATATCGATAGCGGAGATCTTGAAGAAATTCTTTCCGAAAACGAAAAATCGCTCGTCAAACCGAAAGACGACAAAAACGGAAATTTATATTACATAATCAGACCCGAAAAAGAAAAAAGAAGAAGCTTTTTCGGCACTCTTCTGGATATTATCCTCATTCCGTGGAAGCTGTTCAAAGCGTTGTTTAACTTTATCGAACTTTTCACAACCATGTTTACGGGTAAAGGCTTTTCGGAAAAATCGAACAACCCCGCAAAAACAAGAGATAAATCTCCCAAAGAAATTTTCATCGAAGACAACCTTATAAACGCAAACGAAGAATATAAAAACAATCTGCGCCATAAAGATAAATTCGCGGGGATTGCTCCGTGGTCGTGGCAACTTGTAAAGCGCGACCAAAGCGGCAACGTAACCCACATAAAAAACGGGGTTATCGACTACTGCGTTTCAGATAACGGCGATATAGTTTACACCAACGGAAAACACGTCGTTTTAATTGGCAAGGACGGCAAAACTCAAAAAATTGCGGACGCGAATCTCTGCACGAAAGTTTCCGTCTGCGAAAATTAAACGTATACGCTTTCTTATTGCGCCTTTTCCGAAAACGGAAAAGGCGCAATGCTTTTATCTTTAATTATCTTTCTTCGTCTGTGCTTCCGCAACTGCGGCTCTGATTTTTTCTTCGATTTCTTTAGCGACTTCCGGGTTAGCGGCAAGATAATCTTTCGCTTTATCCCTGCCCTGCGCGATTTTTTCGCCGTTATAAGAGAACCACGATCCGCTCTTTTCCAGAATTCCGTTTTCCACGCCTAAATCGACAAGACATCCCGTCTGCGAAATCCCTTCGCCGTAAATAATGTCGAATTCTGCGGTTTTGAACGGGGGCGCAAGCTTGTTTTTAACGATCTTCGCTTTCGTTCTGTTTCCGAACATGCCGTCGCTGTCTTTAAGAGCGTCGGCTTTTCTTACGTCGATTCTTACGGAAGCATAGAATTTCAAAGCCTTGCCGCCCGGGGTTACTTCGGGATTTCCGAACATAACGCCGACTTTTTCCCTGAGCTGGTTGATGAAAATTACGCAGGTTTTCGATTTGTTCGTTATGCCCGTCAGCTTACGAAGAGCCTGAGACATAAGCCTTGCCTGAAGACCCACGTGGCTGTCGCCCATATCGCCTTCGATTTCCGCCTTAGGCGTTAAAGCCGCAACGGAGTCTACGACAACGACGTCGACCGCACCGCTTCTTACCAAGCTTTCGGTTATATCGAGAGCCTGCTCGCCCGTGTCGGGTTGCGACACGTACAAATCGTCGAGATTAACTCCGAGTTTGGACGCATAAACGGGATCGAGCGCATGCTCCGCG
>ENA-ORRN01002074-ORRN01002074.1-human-gut-metagenome-genome-assembly--contig:-NODE-2074-length-13150-cov-13.055136_pt1 | contig 13150 bp, 8 predicted proteins | sample MGYA00242174_ERZ509132 | MGnify/ENA primary metagenome ERZ509132 (study PRJEB26280, sample SAMEA2338671) | human gut metagenome | biome: human gut; feature: human-associated habitat; material: faeces...
GGCACTGTGGGGCTACATGAGCGACAAGCTGAACATTCCCGTGGCTAACCTCACCAAAGACAATATCCGGGAAGAGTTGCTCAAGCGTTCGGTTGATGCCGAATATATCAACCGCTTCATCGAGATCATTTCCGACTGCGAGTACGCGCAATATTCGCCCTCGTCGTCTGGACAGATGACCGAAATCTACAACGGTGCGGTGAAGATGCTGTCGAAATTCGAATCGCTGATTAAAAAGTAAGGTCGATGAAAAGGTATTTATTTGTTACGGCCATTTTACTCGCCACAGGCTTGCATGCAACGGCACAGACGCCAGAACAACTGTGGGAGTCGGCCAACACGGCATACATCAACGAAAACTACCAGGAGGCGGTAAAAGATTACGAGTCGATTCGCGCACAGGGTTACGAAAGCGACCAACTTTACCTGAACCTCGGAAACGCCTATTTCAAACGCGGGATGACCGGCAAAGCCATCGTCAATTACAACCGCGCACTGAGACTCTCTCCTTCGGATGAAGATGTCCTTTACAATCTGGGAATTGCGAACACCTATGTGCAGGATAAAATCGACGTTGTTCCGACTTTCTTTGTCCACCGCTGGATGGCAGAACTGCGTTCGGGCCTGACCAGTAACGCGTGGGCGGGACTGAGCCTGATCTGTTTTTCCGCCATGCTCGCAGCGTTGCTGATCTACCTGCTGAGCGGAGGCGTCAAGTGGCGCAAAGCGGGGTTTTACGGAGTCTTGGGTATGATAGCACTGTTTATAATGACGGCTATTTTTGCAGGTGCACAACGCAAAATCCTGATGCGGCCGAACGGTGCGATCATCATGAGCAATGCAGCCCCGGTCAAAAGTTCCCCGGACCGATCGAGCAAAGATATTTTCGTCCTGCATGAAGGGACGAAAGTAACGGTCAAGGACTCCCTGGGTGATTTCCGCGAAATTATCATCTCGGACGGCAACAAAGGTTGGATCGAAGCCTCGGCCATAGAAATGATCGATTAGAAGGAGGCGCGGATGTCAAGATTATTGGATGATGTAGTGGGCGAGCTGTCGCGCCTGCCGGGCGTGGGGCGCAGGACGGCTTTGAGGCTTGCCATGCATATGCTGCGCATGGAGGTGCAGGATGTCGAATTGATGGCCGGGGCGATCTCCCGTTTCCGCAGAGAAATCCACTACTGTTCGCATTGCAACAACCTTTCAGACAGAGACATTTGTGACATTTGCGCGGATGAAACGCGCGACCGGACGATCGTCTGCGTCGTCGAGCAGGTCAAGGACCTGCTGTCGATCGAGAATACCCGTCAGTATAACGGGCTGTATCACGTGCTGGGCGGCGTGATCTCCGCGCTGAACGTTCTGTGCTCCAAAGGGGACAACGTGCTGCTCCACAGCCCGACCTACATTGGCTTTACCCACTGCCTGACGGACAATGGCTATCACATTGTCCACTCCCCGCTGACAAAGGACGAGCAGGGTGTCTGGCGGATGGATTTTGCCGACATGGAAAAGAAGATCGTGGAAAATCACATCCACGCCGCCATTTTCTGTTCCCCACACAACCCCTGCGGTCGAGTCTGGGAGCGTTGGGAGATCGAGCAGGCCATGGCGCTGTACAAAAAGTACGACGTCATGGTGGTTTCCGACGAGATCTGGAGCGACATTCTGCTGACCGGATATTGCCACATCCCCACCCAGTCCGTCAGCGAGGACGCGAAAATGCGCACCGTGGCGCTGTACGCCCCCTCCAAGACCTTCAATCTGGCGGGACTGGTGGGCAGCTACCATATCATCTACAACAGCTGGCTCCGCGACCGCTGTGACAAAGAGGGCTCCCTCAGCCACTACAACGCCATGAACGTCATGAGTATGCACGCCCTGCTGGGCGCTTACAGGCCCGAGGGCTACGAGTGGGTGGAGGAGCTGCGGCAGGTCATCACCGGCAACGTGGATTTTGCCTGTGATTACATCGCGAAGCACTTTGACGGCGTAGAGGTCAGCCGTCCTCAGGGAACGTACATGCTGTTCCTTGACTGCGGAGAGTGGCTGACGGCTCACGGCAAGACCATGGACGAGCTGCTTGCCGCCGGATGGGACGTGGGCGTTATCTGGCAGGACGGACGGGCGTTCCACGGTCAGACCCACATCCGCATGAACCTCGCGCTGCCCCTGAGCCGGGTGCAGGAGGCTTTCCGGCGGCTGGATACCTACGTTTTCAACGCTTGACATCAACTCCGGGGCGGATTTCCGCCCCGGAGATTTTGCTTTTTGGGGGTAAATTACCCCACTTTACATAGATTTTACAAAGTGCTTATTGTAATTCTTACGGTTTTATCGTACCATCAATAGTGAGATGGAATAAGTATTGGGGGAATCCGAGTGATTTACTGCGTAGAGGACGACGACAGCATCCGGGAGCTGATGCTGTATGCCCTGCGGGCGTCCGGCTTCGAGGCGGAGGGCTTCCGGGACAGTGTGGGACTGTTCGACGCGCTGAGCCACGCCCAGCCCCAGCTCATTATGCTGGATATCATGCTGCCCGGAATGGACGGCATTGAAATTCTCAAAGCCCTCCGGGGCAATCCCACCACCGTCCGCATCCCGGTCATCATCGCGTCCGCCCGGGGAACGGAGTACGACAAGGTGGTGGGGCTGGACTTAGGCGCCGACGATTATCTTGCCAAGCCCTTCGGCATGATGGAGATGGTGTCCCGCATCCGGGCGGTTCTGCGCCGGGCTGCCCCTGCGGCTGCTCCCGGACTGCTGCAAATGGGGAATCTGCGGATGGATTCCGCGTCCCATACAGTCTACGCCGGGGATACCCGGGTGGAGCTGACACTGAAGGAATTTGAGTTACTGAAGCTCTTTCTGGAGCATCCCGGCAGGGCCTTTACCCGGGATCAGCTACTGGAACGCATCTGGAGCACGGACTACGTGGGGGAGACCCGGACGGTGGACGTACACATCGGCACCCTGCGCACGAAGCTGGGGCAGTGCGGCGAATACATCCGCACCGTCCGTGGCGTTGGCTACCGGATGGAGGCGTAGGCCATGACGAAGCGGGTTTTTCGCTCGATTTTTCTGGCATCGCTGGCGGTGCTGCTGGCAGCGGTGGTGCTGATCCTGGGGGCGCTGTACACCTACTTTTCCGACGTTCAGGCGGAGCAGCTGCGATTGCAGACGGCGCTGGTCGCCCACGCGCTGGAAACGGAAGGGGTTTCCTATTTTGACGATCTCGATACCTCCGACCGGCGCATCACATGGATCGCCGCAGACGGCACGGTGCTCTATGACAGCCGTTCCGATTCCGGCGGAATGGAGAATCATCTGGAGCGGGAAGAGGTAAAGGCCGCGCTGGCCACCGGTTCCGGCACCAGCTTCCGCTATTCCGACACGCTGATGGAGCGGTATATTTACACGGCGCAGCGCCTGAGCGACGGCACGGTGCTTCGCCTTTCCGCGGCGCAGAACACGGTGCCCCATCTGGTGCTGGGGGTGGTGAAGCCGATCATTCTGGTCATCGGTATTGCCGTCGCCCTGTCGGCGCTTCTTGCCGGGCAGCTGACGAAAAACATTGTCGCGCCTCTGAACGAGCTGAATCTGGACGACCCCATGTCCAACCGGGAGTACGTCGAAATTCAGCCCCTTCTGCGGCGGCTGGACTCCCAGCAGATTCAGCTCCGGGCGCAGTCCCAGGAACTGCGGCAGAAGCAGAAGGAATTCAACACCGTCACCCGTTCCTTAAGCGAGGGTCTGGTGCTGATGAACAGCAGCGGCACGGTGCTGAGCATCAACCCCGCCGCCACACGGCTGCTGGAAATCACCCCCAACTGCTTAGGGGCGGATTTTGGCGTCGCCAACCGGAACGCGGCCATTTCCGCACTGGTGGAGAAAGCCCTCACCGGGGAAAAGGCGGAGGAAAATGTCGCCCTGACCGGCGGGGAATATCTCGCCGCCGCAAGTCCGGTCAGATCCGACGGGGCGGTTTTCGGCGTGGTGCTGCTGCTGTTTGACGTGACCCAGAAGCAGAAGGCGGAAGCCCTTCGCCGGGAATTCACCGCCAACGTTTCCCATGAGCTGAAAACCCCGCTCCATGCCATTTCCGGCTACGCCGAGCTGATGAAGGACGGGCTGGTTCCTCCGGAGGACACCCGGCACTTTGCGGAGAAGATCTACAGCGAAGCCCAGCGCATGATCGATCTGGTGGAGGACACCCTGCGCCTGTCCCGGCTGGACGAGGGCGCGGCGGACATGCAGTGGGCGCCCATTGACTTGTATGAAACGGCAAAGTCCGCCATGCAGGAGCTGACCGCCCCGGCGGAGCTGAAAAACGTCAGCATCCAGCTGGAAGGGAAGAAGACCGTCATTCAGGGGATTCCCCAGCTGGTTTCCGGGATCGTGTTCAACCTCATGGACAACGCCGTCAAGTACAATAAGGACGGCGGGCTGGTCATCGTGCGGCTTGGGGAAGAAAAGGGGCAGGCCGTTCTGACGGTGACAGACACCGGCATCGGCATCAGCCCGGAGCATCAGGAGCGGGTATTCGAGCGGTTTTACCGGGTGGACAAGAGCCATTCCAAGGAGATTGGCGGCACCGGTCTGGGACTGTCCATCGTCAAGCACGCGGCGCTGATCCTGGGCGCGACCATCGAGCTGGACAGCACCGTCGGCAAGGGGACGATTGTCACGGTGCGGTTTCCTATAGAGAAGAAGTAGAATGAATGGGAGGGGCGGCGCCCCTCCCATATTTTCTGCCGGATTTACGCAGATTTTACATTTTTCTGATAATGGATTTGACCTTGTGCTGATAAAATTGAAATATGAAATAATTTAAGATGTGAGAGGTCGAAATCCATGGATATTTTCAACGTTCTGACCATGATCGGCGGACTGTGCCTGTTTCTGTTCGGCATGAACCTGATGGGAGACGCGCTGGAACGGCGGGCGGGTTCCTCCCTGCGGGGGCTTCTGGGGAAGCTCACCACCAACCGGATGCTGGGCTTCCTGACGGGTCTGGCCGTCACGGGCGTCATTCAGTCCTCCTCTGCTACCACGGTCATGGTGGTCGGCTTTGTCAACTCCGGGCTTCTGACCCTGGGACAGGCCATCAACGTCATTATGGGCGCGAACGTTGGCACCACCGTCACCGCATGGATATTGAGCCTTAGCGGCATTGAAAGCGGGAACGTCTTCGTCCGGCTGCTGAAGCCCAGCTCTTTTACCCCCATTCTTGCGCTGGTGGGCATTGTGTACTACATGTTCATGAAGGACGGCAAGAAGAAGGACACCGGCATGATCTTTCTGGGGTTTGCGACCCTGATGTTCGGCATGGAGACCATGTCCGGCGCGGTCAGTAGCCTGAAAAATGTGCCGGAATTCCGGCAGATGTTCCTAATGTTCACGAACCCCATTCTGGGCGTTCTCGTGGGCGCGGTGCTCACCGGAATCATCCAGTCCTCCTCGGCCTCCGTGGGCATTTTGCAGGCGCTGTCCTCCACCGGCTCCGTGACCTATGCCGCCGCCATCCCCATTATCATGGGTCAGAACATCGGCACCTGCGTCACCGCGCTGCTGTCCAGCGTGGGCACCACCAAAAACGCCCGGCGGGCGGCGGTGGTGCATCTGATGTTCAACATCATCGGCACCGTTGTGTGCCTGACCCTCTTTGTGCTGGCGGACGCCCTGTTCTCCCCTGCCATTCTGGGAGAAAGCGCTTCTTATCTGGGCATCGCCATCTGCCACACGGTGTTCAACGTCATCTGCACAACCCTGATGCTGCCCGCGGCAGGTCTGCTGGAAAAGCTGGTGTGCAGGATCGTCCCCGACGGGAAGCAGCCGGAGGCGGTCTGCGAGCTGGACGAGCGTCTGCTGGCCACCCCCTCCATCGCCTTGGAGCGCTGCCGTGTGGTCACCAATGAAATGGCGGACGTGGCTGCCGTGACCCTGCGGGATGCCGCCGCCGCCCTCCAGAACTACACGCCGGAGCTTGTGCAGGCTGTGCGGGAGGGGGAGAGCAAAACCGACCATTACGAGGACATTCTGGGCACGTATCTCGTCAAGCTCAGCGCCCTGAAGATCAGCGAAAACGACAGCAGCGAGGCCGCCATGCTGCTCAAAGCCCTCAGCGATTTTGAGCGGATCGGCGACCACGCCCTGAATATTGTGGAGTCCGCCGAGGAACTGAAAAGCAAGAATCTGGCGTTGTCCGACGCCGCCCGTCATGAGCTGTCCGTTCTGCTGCGGGCTGTGGAGGAAATCGTGGACATAACCTTTCAGGCGTTCCGGGACGACGATCTGGAAAAGGCCTACCGGGTGGAGCCTCTGGAACAGGTCATTGACGATCTGAAGGAGAAAATGCGCATCCACCACATTCTGCGGATGCAGCAGGGCAGCTGCAGCATTGAGTCCGGATTTGTCTGGTCGGATCTGCTGACCGCGCTGGAACGGGTGGGCGACCACTGCTCCAACATCGCCGGGTGCGTCATCGACCTGCACCACCACAACATGAACACCCACGAGGCCATCCGCTCCGCCCGGATGGAGAACGAGAATTTTGACGACGAATACAAGGCGTATGCCGTGAAATACAGCCTGAAATAATTGAAAAAGTGTGAAAAACGCCCGGCAGGAAATCAATTCCTGTCGGGCGTTTTGCTGTCTTATTTCTTCCACTTTTCGATCAGACTGACAATCTGTCCCGTGAGCTTGGCGTTGTCTTTGTTGGTATTCCCGCGGCGGGTCTTGACCAGCGCGAGAAGCGCTTCCGCAGCCGCGACCATGTCCTCGTAAATCTGCTTCGCCCGCTGGGTGCCCTTGAAGACGGCCGCCCGGTCGATCTTCACGCCCTCGGTGTAGGTCGTGAGCTTGCCGGTGATCAGGTCGTATTCCGTGCCGCTGTAGGGAGCGTCGGCATGGTAGCCCATGGATTTCAGGGTCGCGCAGAAGGCTTTGCAGCTGCTGTCATCGCCGTGGTTCACAAACACCATCTTGGGCTTCTCCCGGAAGCCTGCCAGCCAGTTCAGCAGTCCCTCTTTGTCCGCGTGGCCGGAGGTGCCGTGGAGCATGGCGATCTCCGCGTTCACCGCGATGTCCTCGCCGAAGAGCTTCACGGACTTCGCGCCGTTTTCCAGCTTCCAGCCGAGAGACCCCTCCGCCTGATAGCCGACAAACAGGATGACGCTTTCCTTGCGCCACAGGTTGTGTTTCAGATGGTGGCGGATTCTGCCCGCCTCGCACATGCCGCTGGCGGAGAGAATGACCTTGGGCTGGGGGTCGGTATTGATGAGCTTGGATTCGTCGGAGGAAACGGCCAGCTTCAATCCGTCAAACCAGATGGGGTTGACGCCCTGTTTCAGAATGGCCCGGGTCTCGTCGTCAAAGTCCGTGGGGTCGCATTGCAGGAAAATTCCCGTCGCTTCCACGGCCAGAGGGGAGTCCACGTACACCGGGAAATGGTCGTGTCCCGTCACCAGACCCCGCTGCTTGATCTCCCGGATGGCGTAGAGCATTTCCTGCGTCCGCCCCACGGCAAAGGCGGGGATGACCAGATTGCCGCCCCGATCCAGCGCCCGCTGGATGCAGGCGGCCAGCTCGCCCACCACATCGCCCCGCTCCTTGGGGTGCAGGCGGTCGCCGTAGGTGGATTCGATGACCAGATATTCCGTCTCCGCAACAGGCTGGGGGTCCCGGAGCAGGGGCTGATTGACGTTGCCCACGTCGCCGCTGAACACGATCTTCCGGGTCTGCTGCCCCTCCGTCAGCCACATCTCGATGGCGGCGGAACCCAGCAGGTGGCCGATGTCCGTCATGCGGATGATAATGCCCTCCGCGGCCTGAACGGCGGCGTTATACTGGCAGGGGCGGAGCAGCCGGAGAGCCGCCGCCGCGTCGTTGGTGTCGTATACCGGCTCCACGGCCCGTTCCCCGGCGCGCTCGGCCTTGCGGGTGCGCCACTGGGCTTCCGATTCCTGAATGTGCGCCGAGTCCATGAGCATGATGCGGCATAGATTGCAGGTGGCCTCCGTGGCGTAGATCTGCCCACGGAACCCGTCCTTGCACAGCTTGGGGAGCATACCGGAATGGTCGATATGGGCGTGGGTCAGGAACACCGCTTCGATGGCATTCGCCGGGACGGGCAGCGGGACATTCTGGAAAATGTCCTCCCCCTGCTCCATACCGCAGTCCACCAGATAGTACCGGCCGTTCACTTCCAGCAGCGTACAGCTGCCGGTGACCTCATGGGTCGCGCCGATGAATTGAACTTTCATGTCTGCACCTCCAAGATTCACGTGATGCCCCGGGAAACCGGCGGGGTTCTTTGACCATACTATACCACAATTTGCCCCGCAGTGCAAGGTTTTGACACCCCCGGACACGCGAACACGCCCGACTCTTTGCAGAATCGGGCGTGTTTTGGGGCTTAATACTCGGTGGGCTTGATGTGCCAGATCTCCTCGGCGTACTGACGGATGGTGCGGTCGGAGGAGAACTTGGCGGCGGAGGCCACGTTCATCAGGCACTTGCGGCCGAAGGCAATGCGGTCGGCATAGTCCCGGTTGGCCTGGAGCTTGGTGTCGAAGTAGGAAGCGTAGTCCAGCAGCAGGAAGTAATGGTCGGCCTGATGCCAGTCGGTGCCGTCCAGCAGAGAATGGAACAGCTCCTTCTGGGCGTCGTCCGTGGGGACGGTGCCGTCCACCAGCGTGTTGATGGCGCGGCGCAGGTCGGCGTTGGAGTCGAAAATATCCCTGGCGTGATAGGTGGGCTTCACGGCATTGATCTCATCTACGGTGTGGCCGAAGATATACTCGTTCTCCCGGCCGGCCTCCTGGGCGATCTCCACATTGGCGCCGTCCAGCGTACCCAGGGTTACGGCGCCGTTGAGCATCAGCTTCATGTTGCCGGTGCCGGAGGCTTCCGTACCGGCAGGGGAGATCTGCTCGGAAATGTCGGCAGCGGGGATGATATGCTCGGCGTAGGAGCAGTTGTAGTTCTGAACGAATACCACTTTCAGCTTGTCGGCCACGGCGGGGTCGTTGTTGATCATCTTCGCGACCCGGTTGATATAGCGGATGATGGCCTTGGCACGGGCGTAGCCGGGGGCGGACTTGGCGCCGAAGAGGTAAACCGTGGGATGGAAGTCCGGCAGACGGCCCTCCTTCAGGCGGAAGTAGATGTCCACAATGGACAGAATGTTCATCAGCTGGCGCTTGTACTCGTGCAGACGCTTGACCTGCACGTCGAAGATGAAGTCGGGGTTCAGCGTCACGCCCTCGTGCTTGGCGATGACGGCGCACAGCTGCTCCTTCTTCAGGTGCTTGATATCGTTGAATTCCACGATGGTCTCGTCGTAAATCTGATTTTTCAGCTCGCCGATGAGGTCGAGGTTTTTCAGGAAGTCGCCGCCTACCTTTTCCCGCAGCATGGCGGTCAGCTCAGGGTTGCACAGACCCAGCCAGCGGCGGGGGGTGATGCCGTTGGTCTTATTCTGGAACCGCTCGGGGAAGGCGTAGTACCAGTCCTTGAAGCAGTCGTTCTTCAGAATCTGGGTGTGGATCTCCGCCACGCCGTTGATATAGGAGCCGACGTAAATGGACAGGTTCGCCATGTGGGCGGTGTTGTCTTTCACGATGAACAGATCCGGATGCTCCCACTTGAGCTTCTGGTCAATGCGGCAGATGATGTCCACGATCTCGGGAACCACGCTGCGCATCAGATCCAGCGGCCACTTTTCCAGTGCCTCGCCCATGACGGTGTGGTTGGTGTAGGAGAAGGTCTTCTGGGCGACATTGAAGGCGTCGTCAAAGCTCATGCCCTCCGCCATCAGCAGGCGGATCAGCTCGGGGATGGACATGGCGGGATGGGTGTCGTTGAGCTGCACCGCGTAGAACTCGGCGAAGCGGCTCAGATCATCGCCGTGGGCAATTTTGAAGGTGCGCAGCATATCCTGCAGGGACGCAGAGGACAGCACATACTGCTGCTTGATGCGCAGGCGCTTGCCCTCCCATGTGGAGTCGTTGGGGTACAGGACGCGGGTGATGTCCTCGGCCTTGTTCTTGGCGTCCAGCGCCCGCAGGTAGTCCTGATTGTTGAAGGCGTTGAAGTCCAGCTCCTCCTCGGCCTCGCACTGCCACAGGCGCAGTGTGCCCACGTTCTCGGTGCCGTAGCCGATGACGGGAACGTCGTAGGGAACGGCCAGAACGGTATGATCGGGGAACTTGACCTTCACGGTGTGGTTATAGCGGCGGAAGGACCAAGGGTCGCCGAACTTTGTCCAGTCGTCGGCGTTCTCCACCTGACTGCCGTCGGCGTCAAAGCTCTGCTTGAACAGACCGAACTTGTAGCGCAGGCCGTAGCCGGACAGGGGAATGTCCGTGGAAGCGGCGCTGTCCAGGAAGCAGGCCGCCAGACGGCCAAGACCGCCGTTGCCCAGAGCGTCGTCCTCGATGTCCTCGAGAATCGCCAGATCGACCCCGTGCTCGGCAAACAGCTCCTTCATCTCGTCCAGAATTCCCAGATTAAACAGGTTGGAATACACCAGACGGCCGATCAGGTACTCGGCAGAGATGTAATACGCCTTGCGATTGGGCATACGGGTCTTCTTGGAATGGCTCCAATCGTCGGAAATGGCCATCATAACAGCCTGACCCAGCGCTTCATGCAGCTCCTGAGGGGTCGCCTCCTGCAAAGAAACGTCGTAGGTGTACTTGAGCTGTGCCTCTGTCCATTTCAGGATGTTCAGACAGTTGTTGTTCATGTTAGCTCTCCATTCTTAAAGTGGGTGCGCCGCTGTGGCTTTGTGATACGGTTTCGTCCAGACCAACTCCTGATAGTATATCATATTCCGATCAGCATGTCCAGTTGAAACCGACCCGAAAACGGCAAACAGGAAACTTTTTGCCGGCATCCGTCTGAGCGTGGGTACTCCGGACGAAATCCGGGAGAAGACGCCCCTGCGGCGGTGGAAAAACGGCAGTTTCGGAAAATTGAAACGTTTCCAATTCTTGCAGATTCCTATTTAGAATAATACTATTTTCCCATTTTGTCAAGTAAAACCGGATGTAATATCAGACATAACATTTTTTTTGCCGGGTTTTATGGATTCTGCCCGTTTTGGAAGGCCCCTATACCCCGCCCCCCGGCAATGTTAAAGGCACGTTCACATTTCGTCTATTTACTTTTCCCCGGAAGAATGGTATAATGAAAAACCATAGCGGAAAGGAGGCGGTTGTTTGAGCCGGTTTTTGGATGAATTAAAGGACTTCTGGAAAAAAGGCGACATATTTCTGCTGATCCTGTGCCTGATCGTGTCCGGTTTTGGCTGCGTTTTTATTGCCAGCGCCACTTCCGCCGACAAGTTTGGCGGCAATCTCCAATATATTATCATTCAGCTGGCGGCTACCGGTCTGGGCGTCATGATGTACGCGCTGGTGTCCTCCATCGATCTGGACTTTCTCTCGGAACACCGGATGGTGATGGTGGCTTTCAACTGTGCGCTGCTTCTCATGCTGATAAGCCCCCTGGGAACCGACCACAACTCCGGTAACCGAAGCTGGATCAACCTGGGCTTTATCAGCGTTCAGCCCGCCGAGGTCTGCAAGATCACCTATGTCGTTATTATGGCGTCGGTCATGTCGGCGCACCAGAACCGGATATCCAGTCTGCCGTCCGTCATGCACATGTGCCTTCACCTGGGACTGCTGGTGGGACTGAACATGGTGCTGTCCGGCGACGCGGGCGTTTCCCTGATCTTCGTGTTTATCTTCATCGGCATGGCCTTCGGCGGCGGTGTCAGCCTGTGGTGGTTCGTCCTGGCCATCGGCCTGATCGTGGCGGCGTTCCCGATCCTGTGGCAGTTCCTCGGCGAGTACCAGCAGAACCGGTTTCTGATTCTGGTTGACGACACCATCGACCCCATGGGCATCAACGAGCGCTATCACTCCATGATGAACCTGCGCTCCCTCACCGGCGGCGGCCTGACGGGACAGGGACTGTTCAACGGCAACCGTACCCAGAGCGGCAGCCTGTTCGCCGGGCACACGGACTATATTTTCTCGTCCATGGGCGAAGAGCTGGGCTTTGTAGGGTGCCTTGCGATCATGATTATGGAAATGGCCATCATCGCCCGGTGCATCTATGTGGGCATACACTGCCAGGACTATATGCGCCGGCTGGTATGCTACGGCGCCGCGTCGGCGCTGATGTTCCAGGTGATGATCAACACCGGTATGTGCATCGGCGTTATGCCCGTTATCGGTCTGACCCTGCCGTTGATCAGCTACGGTGGTTCTTCGGTGGTTACGATCTACGCCATGCTCGGCCTTGTCTCCGGTGCCCACGCGCGACCACAAAGTCTGAGCCATGAACGATACGTGCAGCCATACAGGTAAACAAGCCTCATGCGCCCCGTCCTTTTCAGGGCGGGGCGCAAAAAGAAAAAAGGAAATTCCGGAAAAAGTGGTTGACTTTCCGGAAAAACGTGGTATAATAAGCTCTGCTTCGGTATGGAGGCATAGCTCAGCTGGTTAGAGCGCATGCTTCACACGCATGAGGTCACAGGTTCGAGTCCTGTTGTCTCCACCAGGTATTATATAGAGGATTTGTGTAACGGTAGCACACCGGACTCTGACTCCGTTTGCGGGGGTTCGAATCCCTCATCCTCTGCCAGGTCCACTGTAGTCGTAAGATTACAGTGGACTTTTTTTGCATCAAGGGCGCTCCGATGAAAGCGGAGCGCCCTTGATGCTTCATTTGATTGCCGCGCTGTTGTTCAGCAGCAGCGTGCTGTAGAGGAACAGCACGTCCTGACCGTGGAAGTCCAGAAACTGCCCCAGATAGTCGCTTCGGATGTACCGAAGGTCTACCAGCGTCACTCTGGCGTAGTCGTTTACCAGCAGCGGAACGATGCTGCTTCCGAAGGAATCCCGGAATACGATCAGCTCCCGGTCAGTGGCCGCGTTGGGGTTTTCGATGGCCAGCAGACTCCGGGCACCGGAGAGATACACGTCGTACAGATCTCTGCTGTCCAGCTTGGTCATGTCGTAGACAGCGGTGGTTTCTCCCGTTTCGTAGTCGTACACCCGGCAGTCGTCCAGCAGGTCGCTTTTCAGCAGGTACATGGTGTCCGGCTGCATGGGCAGCGCCGCCTGAC
>ENA-ORRN01002075-ORRN01002075.1-human-gut-metagenome-genome-assembly--contig:-NODE-2075-length-13150-cov-6.788545_pt1 | contig 13150 bp, 10 predicted proteins | sample MGYA00242174_ERZ509132 | MGnify/ENA primary metagenome ERZ509132 (study PRJEB26280, sample SAMEA2338671) | human gut metagenome | biome: human gut; feature: human-associated habitat; material: faeces...
CATAAATTGAAAATAATGGTCAAAACATTTGGATATTAACATAGAAAGCGATTTGTAGCTAAAAACAACCTCTCTTTTGCTATGTTGACTTGCTTAAATGATGTATTTTGTGGCAAAATGCGAATGCATTTGAAAAATATTTGCACAAAATGAAAGGCTTTTAAAGTAAATGGCATATTCAGCCCCCAAACGCTCATTACACCGTTTGGGGGCTGAAAAAAGAAATATTGCTGTTTGGAGGAAAACTCCAGGCAGCAATATTTCTTTTTAAGCCAAATCGATTATTTTTACTTGTTGCGACAAGATTAATTAGAACAGGTTATTTTAAGCACTGTTCAATCAAGTCTTTTGCACTATTGGCGTGAAATACATTTCCTGTCTTGACATCGTTAAGTGCCTCTTCAAGTCCAGACATCTGTTGTGAGGTGTTGTTTATAGTCCATCCGAATTTTTTTGCTAAATCCTTGAGTAAGGACAAATCCATTTTGGGAATTGTTATTGAGGTCGTAAGTGTAGAAGTATTCATATTTTTGTTGTTTAAAGTGATTAATGCAAAAATAATTATTATTTCTTTAAGTTGCAAGAGTTTTCTTGTGAATCTTATTTGTCACTAACCTCCAATCTTCTTTGAACTCATTATTAGATACAAGAAAAGATATGATTGTTTCACTTTCTTTCGTCTGATAGCACAGAAAAGTTACACTTTTCAGCTGAAGCAGTCAAGAAATGGTGCAGTTTCCCCACGCCAAGGGGAATTTTGCAGGCATGGTTCTTTGTCAGTATAAAGAACCGGCACTTGTTTGTGTTTTTGTTCATTCTCGCTTTTGATTTGTATGAGTCTGTTGTTCTTCCGCCAATATCATTTTCATCAGTTCGGCATTGGCTCTGTTGTTGATTTCAGCGTTTCTCGTTTCAGAAAGATAGTCGAGAGTGGCAGAACATTCGCCGGTAATGTCAACGCCTATTACCTCCTCATGGGCATAGATAATGCGGATCACGGCTTGAAGCTGCAATAGCGACATGTCTCCATTGCTCCAATCAGTGACGGCGTCATGCTTTCTCAGCACGTCCTTGTCGATGGAGATGTAAACAGGCTCATGTATCAGTCTGCCGGCTTTTGAAGGCCATGCTTGATGATGGTCGATTTCGTCCTGACTATAGAACAACACCTTTTCTCTGAGATGAACAGGTATTTGGGAAATCAGTTCATCCGAAGCCCCCACGATAATGATATTTCTGACAAGTGGGTTCTTTTCCAACACATCAGTCACCCATCCTCCACACGACACGACGCCGTTCCATTGCGGTTCTTGCATGTCGGGATGATGGTCGAAGACAATCAGCGAGAACGGTTCCTGCAGTCTGGATACCCAATATTCAGTGAGATAATGGAAATCGCCGGAATCTATGAAATGCAGAGCCTTGGCAGGAAATGGTGAAAGTCTGCGGTGCAGTTCCTCCCTTGCCTGCTCATCACAATAGCAGTCCACGCCATTGATGTCGCTACAGTCAACATGGGTGATGTTCCGGTTTGAGGCAAACGATTCATAATTGTATATGCCTGTGAAATTCAGGAGTATGATGGGAAGTTTCTTTATCATGGATGCGAAAATACATATTATTCCCGATAGTGACAATAAAAAAAGCGTCTTTTGCCTGTTTTTTTATCCGTCCATCATGAATGTGCATCCTGACCTTGAAACTATGTCTGCAGATTCGCCATACAGGCAATCAATCATCTTTTAGGCATGATTCCAATCAATTCCTAATACCTGTATGATGCCTTTCTAATCAAAAATAGGATTTTTTTTGTAATTTTGCACCGTAATAACAAGATATTCTTAACGACAGAATAATAGTATACTTACGGAAGAGCACCGTTTTTTTAGATTATGAAGACAACGAGACGCAACATCCTTCTGTCGGCACTATGCTGCATCAGCACCAGTATGGCGAATGCACAGAGTTTCTGGGGCAACTATACCACAGAGTGGCAATGGGATATGAATAAAGGTACCAATTGGGTGAACCTGCTGCGTCTGGAAATGAGCGTTCCGCTATGGAAGGGCGGTTCCTTGGAAGCCGCTACGCTGCCTTTGACGTTCCGGCAGGGGCATTGACGGCGAAGACTGGCGACGGCATCATCGACGACTGGCAGGGATTCTCAAACATAGAGGCCGACAATATGTTTGCCGGCATTGCCGTGTTGGGGTATATGCACGAATGGAAGGCAGGACACCTGTTCGTGGGAGTGAGAAACGTGAATGAGGATTTCTTCACTTCCGACGTCACTGCACTCTTCACTAACAGTTCGTGCGGCATCTTCCCTACAATCGCCGCAAGCTATCCGATAGCCAACTATCCACTGTCAGGTCTGACGGTATATTTCGACGTAAGCAAGGGAGGATGGACATTCAGGAACAGCCTGTATAATGGTGTAGGCTATAATGGATGGAAGCACCATGACAATCCGTTTATCATCAATCCAAAGCGTGACGGCATCTTCAACATTTCTCAGCTGGAGTATTCCTGGCGTGGCGCTTTGTATTATGCCGGAGTTACTCTCCATACCCGCCGGTTCGTCTTCGACGACGAAGGTAAGATGGCGCCAGCCGATGAGGCTGTCCACAAGACGAGCTGCGCCTGGTGGGTGTATGGCGAACAGCCGGTGTGGAAATCAGACGGGAAGACCATCACCTGTATGGCACAATATTCAGAAAACACCTGCCGCGAGAGCGGTTGCTACCGTTATGCTGAGGCTGGAGGCGCTTATACCGACAGTCTCAACATGTGTGGCATCTCCGGACAGTATGCACAGTTCTGTCAGGACAATGAATTCTCGCTGGAACTGACATGGCGGCGACAGCTCACCAAGTCGATAGCCATACAGCCGTCATTCCAATATATCAACAACGGTAACGGAAACTTCATTGTGCTCAGCACACGCCTTTGTTGCAGTTTTTGAAAGAGAGCACATTGCCCCGCATAAAAAAATGGTCATTAGGGCTGTAATCCTAATGACCGATCAAACAAGATCCCCTCTTCTAAAAAATCAAGTTACGAGCCAGCGCTAATGGCCGATTGGGGTTAAGGAAGAAGCGGCTTTCCTACACATCCGCTTGGTGCCTGTACATGTAGCAGGGCAGCTATAGTAGGAGTGATATCCGTCATCTCCGTGAGTTCTGTGGTGCTGCCGTGGCTTACGCCCCATCCCATGAAGATGAGGGGGATGTGTGTGTCGTAGGGAGTCCATGCTCCGTGGTCGGTGCCTTTCATGCTGTGGGCATAGAAACCAGGTTTGAGCACAATTTGCACGTCACCGCTTCTGCCGTGGCAATAACCGTTGATGATGCGCCGTTTCACGTTGTCGGGAATGGTGGCAGTCATCACTTTGTTCATATCGCAGGCATAGTGCACGGAAGAGTCTGTCAGCAGTTCGTCAACGACACATTGTTTGATGCTGTCGTAGTCGAGATGCTGCTGGCGGATTCTGGCGATATCGAAGAACACCTGATAATTCATCACCTCACTTACTATTTTGCCACAACTGGGGAATGTCTCTGAGAGTCTGGCATTGAGACGGTCGGCGATTTCAGAGTTGCTCCATGCCCCAGCCGGGATGCGACGGTCTTGAAGGAAGCGGGCGTTGTTCATCGCTCCATGGTCGGCAGTGAGGAACACGAGATAATTCCCCTTGCCCACCTTCTTGTCGAGATAGTTGAGGAAGTCAGCGATGCTGCGGTCGAGTCTGAGATATGTATCCTCAATCTCAACGGCGTTGGGACCCACCTGATGACCGATATAATCGGTGCTCGAACAGCTCACAGCCAGCAGATCCACATCGTCGTCTTCGCCAAGGTGCTCACCCTCTATAGCGGCGCGGGCCATGTCGAAGGTTATAGAATTGCCGAACGGCGTCTTGCGGATTATCTCATAACCATATTTCTTGTATAGCGACGGCAGGTCGAGAGGCAGCATTGTCTTTTCGCCAGGCTTGATGCCGTCTTCATATTCCGTGTTGTCGGCAGTGCTCTCGATGTAGGAGTCTTTGGGATATATTGTCTGCCATTTTTCAGAGAGATATTTCTCGGCGTGCCTCTCGCGGTTGAAACGAGTCACCCATGCAGGCAGCTTGTCCATATAGTATGTGCTTGTCACGAAATTGCCCGTCTCGTCGTCAAACCAGAATGCCCCGTCTGGGTTATGTCCGGCAGGAAGGATAGAGGCACGGTCTTTCAGCGAAACGCCTACGACCTTAGATCGACCGTTGGTGGCGAGTTTCATCTCGTCGCTGATTGTGGTTACCCACAGGTTGCGCGGCGACATCTGTCCTGATTCGCTCTTCGTTCCCACGGGGGTCACCGTCTTGTCGGTGGTGCAATATACCTTCTTGCCGTCTTTATAGAAGTTGTTGCCAGCAATGCCGTGTATCGTTGGCACGCTGCCGGTATATATACAGGTGTGGCCTATCGCCGTGACCGACGGGATATATGGGATGCGAGTGTTCTCGAATGAATATCCCTGGTTGAGCAGGCGTTTGAATCCACCTTCGGTATAGCGCTGTTGATAACGGTAGAGATAGTCCCAGCGCATCTGGTCTATCACGATGCCCACCACGAGGCGAGGTCTTTGGAATGTCAGGTTAGCGGACTTGCCGTCCTGTGCCTGCATGCCGCAGCATGACAGGAACAAGGCTGCAAGAACTGTGATTGTCTTTTTCATTTTCAAATCTTTACTTTGTTTCTTTATCCCCAATCGGTCATTATGATTTACTTGGATTTTAGTGTTTTAGAAGAGTGGATTTCAATCGTCAGACCGTCTGGAAGTATGGTAATTACATCCATGCTCCGAATCGTGAGCTTGGCAGTGGAGCGGTGAAATAATAGTTGATGTCGTTGTTGCTGTCGAGGAAGTTCACCTTCTTCATTCCGAAGAATGGGAGTCCGCCGGGGAAGAGACGGCTGAAATCTGTCACACCGCCAGAGAGGGCAGGACTGCCGGGCTGAAAGTTGAAATCCCATGTCTTGTCGAAAGCCAGTGGAGCACCTTTCTCCAATTTGTCAGCTTCACAGTTGATGTCCATATTGTCGCTTTGACGGAAATTCTTGAAGAGCGGGTCGAGCTGACCAGCCACGCTGCTCTTGATGTCGGTGTCAAACCATATAGCGAGCGATGCTCCCTTTGCCATCTGCTCCACGCCCTTCTCTGTAGAAGCGTAATAGTAGTTGGGAGTGAGGCGGCTGTGCTCAATGTCTACACCATCTTGTTTCGGCTGCTTCAGACCGTAGCGGCAATCATATACGAGGTTGTTCACGAAGACTGGCTTTGCTGCCTTCTCCACCCATACCGAACCACCTTTCTTGTTCTTGGAGCGGCGCCATCCGCAATCCACTATGGTGTTGTTGTAGACAGTCATCTCAGTGAGCGGAATCACTTCGCTGTTGCCGGCATTAGAAAGCTTGAAGGCATTGGTGCAGGCATTGTAGATGACGTTGTTGGCAACGTCGAGCTTGCAGCCAGCTTTCACGTTGATAGCCTCGCCACCGTCGGCGGCATTGCCGGAATCGGCAAAGATGTTGTTTACGATCACGCCGTTGCCGCCGGTGAAGTATGTCTGGTCGTTGTAGTTGTCGTGGAAGAAACTGTCAGCAATGACGAACTTGCCGTTCACATTGCAGAAGTGGAAGGCAGGCACACCGCCGTCGATGGTAGTCTTGAACAGTTTGTTCTGGAACGATGCCGACGATTCCGTCGGTGTGGCTCCGGCATAGGCGATGTTGACATGGCTGAGCACTACCTCCTCGGAATTGTATCCGCAGATTATTCCTCCCCAGTCTTCAGTCTTCTTGGTGTCGGAAGTGAAAGTGACCGGCTTCTCTGCCGTTCCCATACAATAGAGATTGCCAAGCACTACGATTTCTACAGGCACCTGAACCTCCGACTTGCATGTCACGGTGACTCCTGGCTCGATGTATAGCGAGGTGCCGACAGGTATCTCTACGCTCTCGCTCAGAGTGGTGTCCTTGGTCCATACCAGAGAGCCCTTGGGATATTCAGCCATGGCGGTCTTGATTACATCGGCAGAGCCTTGGTTCCCGTTGCTGCCGTTGCCGTTGTTGTTAACGTAATCGTATGGATTGATGTTGTCGTTCTCGCAAGATGTTGAGAACAATGTTGCAGCTGCCATAATCAGCGCACTGTATATTACTTTTGACCTTGTCATTTTATTTCTTTTTTTGTGATTTGGGTTTCTGAAAGCTAAACACTCTTTGCATTACAGTTTGTATCTCACTCCGAGAAGGAACGTCCTTCCGTATTTGTATGTTCCCACGATGGTCTTGTCCTTCTTCTGTCCTTCGTATTCCAGATTGTCCGGGTTCACGGTCTTCAGATATCTCTCGCGCTTTGCGTCGAGTAGGTTGTTTGCCTTGAAGAATATCGAGATGCCGTTTTTGAACTGCTTCTCGGCGCTGAGGTCCAGACCGAACATCGCCTTGTCCCATTGGTCGGCATCTTTGAAGGGCGATACGAGAGCGAGTTTGGTGCCTGTAAACGAGGCGGCGAGTTGTGCGTTCCATCCGTTCTCCGTGTCTTTGTAGAGCAAGGAGAGGTTGGCGGTGTGAGGGGCCTGGTTCACGAGCGGACGGGTCTGTGTCACTCCTGTCTTATACTCAGCACTGCCCTCCTGGTATTCACGCTTTGATGTGGTGATGCGGGAGTGGGTGTAGGTGTAGTTTGCCTTCACACCGAAGTGGCGGATATATTTTATCACGTCGATCTCGAAGCCCATGTTCTTGGCGTTACCGAGGTTGTCTGGCATATAGTAGGCATCCGTTCCGGCACCGATCTTACCGTCTGAAGTAACGAACACCTGCTCGATAGGATTCTTCAGGTATTTATAGAATACGCCGACGAGTATCTGCTCCGTCTTGCTTGGAAACCATTCCCATCTCAGGTCCAGATTGTCGATGCGTGCACGTTTCAGGTTCGGGTTACCTTTCTCCTGATATTCCTCGCCTTGAATCTGATAAGGCACGATTTCATAGAATCCCGGACGGTTGATGCTGCGGTAGTAAGAGAGTCTCACGTTCATCTTCGCTGTCGGTGTCCATTTGAGCGATGCCGATGGCAGATAGTCCCAATAGCTCTGTTCGCCCACCTGTCCCATATTGCGGAAATGCTGAAGCATAGTGTATATCTGATTGGTGTGCTCAGCACGGAAACCGGCATACACTTCGCCTATCCTGCTCTTCAGAGTCACCATGGCATAGGTACCGCCGATATGCTCCTTTGAGTCGTAGTTGAGCTGTGAGGCTTGAGAATACGGAGTCTTGCACACCCAGTCGACATTGGCAAACTGGTCATAGCCGTTGCCGTCGAGCTTCTGCGAGATGTCGGCAGGATTGAAGATATACGAGTAGTATCTGTTGCTGCGCTCCTTGCGGCGATATTGCGCTCCGGCTTTCCATAGAGCGTCAACGCCGTTGCCGAAATGTGTGTCGTATGAGAAATTGATGTAGCCCGCCCAATCGGTGTCTTTGTTGTGTTGGAATCTGCGTTCGGCGTTCTTCGGCAGCGTCTTTGTGATGTTCTTGTCCGTGTTCCATATCGAACCGCCCACCACGTCGCCTTCAGCACTGGCATCTCGGCTGACGGAATTGGTCAGCGTGATGTATGTTCTGTCGGGGTCTTCCTCCTTGGCCTGTGAGAATATTCCTGACCAGTCCACGGTGAAGTCTTTAGTGAGATGATGTGTTCCTTTCAGGTTTGTGGCGAAGATGCTCTGTGTGGCAGATGTGGAGCGCACCTCGTCGTCCTGTGTGTATGAGTCGGCAGCGATATATTCTGTGCTGATGCCGTTGTCGTAGCGAACGCCTTTAGAGTTAGACCTAACGTACATGTTATACCATTCCAGCTTGTGTTCAGGCAGTGTCAGGTCTATCTTGGCGTGCAGACCAGAGGTTAGGTCGTGGATGCTGTAATAGCGGTGGTGTAGGTTTGAGATATACATCGCCTGTTCTCCCGATGCCATCTTCACGGAGTTGTATGTACGCTCAGTGCCACGGAAGGTGTTCTGGATGCTTCCGGCGAGCATCACTCCGAGACGGTCTTTCCAGAAACGGTCGCCGATGCTCAGTCCGCCCACGAAGTTGGGGGCAGGAGTAGAGTGGCTCTTCAGGCGCACCGGACCGTTCTTGAAGTCGCTCATCGTAGCCTTGTAGTCAGCACCGTTAGCCTCGTATGGCGATTTGTGGGTATAGTCAGAACGGTCGGTTGTGAGATAGTCTCTGCCGTCTTTCCCAAAATAGTCGGTGGCTCCGATGGCGGCATTGGCCTGCAGCTGGAAGCGAGAAGGCGCATCCTTCATTACCATGTCTACCACACCACCTGCTGCATCACCCTCCATATCGGCGGTGAGTGACTTTGAAACCACAAGACGGTCCATCATATCGGACGGGAAGATATTCAGAGGCACATAGCGGTTTTTGTCGTCGGGGCTCGGAATCTTCACGCCATTCACAAGCGTGTAGTTGTATCTCTTGTCCATGCCGCGCAGGATGGCATAAGAAGCTTCTCCGGAGGCATCACGCTCCATAGTGACTCCCGACATGCGCTGGAGCACGCTTGCCACGTTCACGTCTGGCGAGAGTTGGATGCTCTGCTGGCTCATCACGTTGAGCACTGTGCCGGCATTCTTCACCGTCTCCACAGCACTGCGGTCTGACCGGTATTCGCTGTGACCCGTGACCACTACTTCGCCCAACTGTCTGGCATCTTCGTCCATGGCGATTGTCAACTGTCCGTCCTTGCCGTCTTCAGAACCTTTGGAGTAGTCTTTCGCAACATCCACCACCATCTCCTTTGTCTTGTATGACATATAGGTGATGACGAGGGTGAACTTGCCTTTTTCGGGCAGTTCGTGCAGAGAGAACGTACCGTCGAGACCTGTGGTAGTACTTATGTTGGGCAGTTCCTTCACCCGCACCACTGTGCCGATGAGCGGTTCGCCCGTCTTGTTATCCTTGACTATGCCGTCGAGCGTATGAGCACTGACGGCTGTAGTCGCAGCGGCAAGAAGAGCCGCACTGAAAAGAATCTTCTTCATCTGTTATTTTGATTTCTGAATCTCGTGAATCACTTTACCTTCCTTGTTGATCATATACATGTTGAGATGCTTCTTCGAAGCAGAGATGACAGAGAAACCGTCATCGGAACTGCAGAACACGGTGCCCTTGACGGATTGCACCGGACGGGCGAGAGATGCCGATGTGTTGACCACATAGTCGATGTCGTCGCCTTTCATCTTGATGTGTTGGAAGTTGTGGATATGTCCGCAGGCATATATAGCCACGTTCTTGTAGCGCTTCAGTATCGGGAGCACACGAGTCTGCATGTCTGTGCGCTCGCTTTCAGCTTTGTCGGTGTATGCATAGATGGGATGGTGTCCCACAACGATTACCCAGTCCTCCTTGGCATTCTTCAGCGTATTGTCGAGCCAGTCCAGTTCAGCCTTCATATCCTGTTTGCAGGCATCGGGATAAACGTCGGAGTTCTGCTGGTAGCGGTCGATGAGCGGTGTGGTGTCGAGGAATACCACCCGAAGTGTGGTGCCTTTCTTGTTGAACACCTTGGTGTAGTAGCGGGCCGGCATCATCCAGCGGCGGCTCACCTTGCCATAGTCGAGCACTGCCTGAGTGTTGCCGCGGTATTCATGGTTGCCCAACACAGGAAACCAGTCGAGCATCAGTTCGGGATGCGAATAAACCTGTTCGAAGTTTGTCATCCACAATGGGTCGTTGACAGATGCCACACCGTTGAAATGATGAATGTCGCCAACGGCAAGCACGCATTTCGGACCTAAAACCTCTCCCATCTCTCCCATCAGTTCTGCAATGGGCTTTTGGTCATAATAACCGTTTCTGCCGAGGTCGTTAGCCATATAGAGCGTGATGTCGCCCTTCAGCTTCTTCCATTCCGAACGGACTGTCTCTGGCGTTGTGTTGCCTGGACCTCCAGCGGCCGCCACCGCTGCATTGGCATTGACAGAAGCAACATTGCTCTTCTGAGCCTGCAAATTCAAACCACCCAGCAACATCATAGCTGCCATTGACAATACGGCAATCTTGTTTCTACCGCAAACTCCGAATTTCTTCTTTTTCATTTTCTTTGTTACCTTTATATTATACCTTAATGATTAAATTATGAATATTGATTTCAAAACGTTAAATTCTGCTGCAAAAGTACTGTCACTGTATGTCAAAGATGTTACATGCATTTTAATAAGCAGGTAAAACGTGCTACAAAGGCGTTACACAGACAAACCGGAGATAACACAAATGGCAGACACCTCGTAGCAAGTAGGGTCAACTTCCAAGCAAGCCTTAATGACCGATTGGGGATAAATGCAGATAAGAAACGTCAGGTTGCGGTCTTTAAAAGAAAATTATTACCTTTGCATTATATATACAAGTATATAAGTATGAATCTTTCACCTTGCTTAGACCTATGGATACACGTCCATATATAATATAAAGGTGTAGTATCGAGATATGAGACAAGAGATTATCGACCGCATGAACATCCTCGCTGCCGGGGGCGAACCATTCCTCTTCGTTATCGACTATGAGGGAGATGGCGCATATATACACAAGCTGTCGGAAATCAATCCGCAGGAATGCCTTTACGACTTTGAGGGAGTGGGCAATGTAGGCAAGATGGATGTCAGACCACTCCCAACGCCTGTTGAATGGCAGGTGGACGAACCTCGCTATGAGGACTATGAGAAGAGTTTCGCCATCGTGAAGAGCAATCTGATGGCAGGCAACAGTTATCTGACCAATCTCACATGCAAGGTGCCGGTGAGGTGCAGTCTCACGCCCGATGATATCTTTCTCCATGCCAGAGGCAAATACAAACTGCTGCTCAAGGTGGGGAAGGAGACAGGAGAAAGAAAAAGCATAGTGTGCTTCTCGCCCGAAACCTTCGTTAAGATAAAGGGCGGAAGGATATATTCCTATCCTATGAAGGGAACGCTCGATGCCACAATCCCAGATGCCGAAAGGGTATTGATGGATGATGAGAAGGAGGCTGCCGAACATGCCACTATAGTTGACCTTATCAGAAACGACCTCAGTAGGGTGGCGACCGACGTGAGGGTGGACAGATACCGGTATATCGACCTGCTGCATACAAACAAGGGCGACATACTGCAGACCAGTTCGGAGGTGAGCGGACAACTCCCTGCCGACTATCGCCGGAACATCGGTGACATACTGGCGGCACAGCTGCCGGCAGGGTCGATAACGGGAGCGCCAAAAGACAAGACCGTGGCAATCATCAGCCAGGCGGAAGGCTACAAACGAGGATTCTATACCGGAGTGATGGGCATCTATGACAACGGAGAACTCAATTCTGCCGTCATGATACGTTTCATCGAGCAAGACCAGAGCGGCATGTATTTCAAGGCAGGCGGAGGAATAACCTGGATGAGCGACTGCCGGAAAGAATATGAGGAGGTGATACAGAAGATTTACCTTCCGATGGGGGAGGAATGATTCTGTCGCAGTCTGTTCTATCATAAAAATATAATGAAAATGCACTTCGTAGAGACAATAAAGATAAAGGATGGCACAGTCATGGCACTGCCATATCATCAGACAAGGATGGAAAGAACCGTCAGACGCTTCTTTCCCGGCCTTGCCCTTCATGACATGCCCCGCCTCTGCGAAATCATTGACGCAAAGGCAGGCAAAGGAATATTGAAGGCACGGGTGGTGTATGGCGAGAAAGGAGTGGAGACAGTGGAATACGCACCCTACCACATGCGTGAAATGAAGACCCTGCAGGTGGTGGAAGGTGGCGACATAAGTTATGAATACAAAAGTACCGACCGCTCCCGTCTCAATATGCTGGCGGAGAAGAAAGGAAATGCCGACGAAGTGATAATCCTGAAGCACGGACTCCTGACCGACACATCGTTTACCAACATCGCCATCCACGACGGCAACGGATGGATTACGCCACGCTGCCCATTGCTCTATGGCACAAAACGGGCAGCGCTGCTCGACCAAGGTGTCCTCACCGAGGCCGATATCACCATCGGTGACCTTCAGCGGGCAACCCGCGTGAGCCTGTTCAACGCCATGATAGACTTCGGCGAGAGAGAGATTGCCGTCAATGATATAAACACGGAACTGATATGAACCAAAAGATATACAACCTGGAAGAATTTGCCTCACGATATCATCTGAAAGATATATTCGGAGCATACGCCGCCCACTTTGCCGTCACTCGGCAGGAGAGTGGGGACTTTGCCGATATGGTGACGGAGCGTGCGCTTTTCTGCCGTATCTTTCTCGTGAAGCAAGGCAGCTGTCGGATGGTCATCAACGGCAAAGACGGTGATGTGCTGGAACTCGGCGAGGGCAGTATGCTTATGGTCTCGGTCAATGATGTGGCAACGCTCCTGTCTGTTTCTCCAGACATCGATGCGGAATGCGTGCTGGTGGACGAGGAGTTTGTAAGCCAGACATATTGCTTCCGTCTTTCCGCCGACAAATACAAGAGCGTTCTCGATATCTTCCATTTCATCCGCGACATCGTGCGCCATCAGCATATCAACAAGATAGAGATGATACGAAGCATGTTCAATGTGCTCAATCTGATTATCGAGGAACTGCCATACGAACAATGTTCCGTGTCGCACGACATCGGCCACAAAAAAGGCATTTATGAGATTTTCCTCCATCATCTATACCGTAATTTCCGCAAGGAGAGGCAGATTCGCTTCTATGCCGACAAGCTGAACGTCTCCACCGTGTATCTCTCCAGACTGGTGAAGGAAATCAGCGGCACTACCGTCAACGACCATGCCACATCATTGGTATACAAGGAAATATGCAATCTGCTCACACATTCAGCCATGACGATAGGCGAGATTGCCGACTATCTCAATTTCAGCGACCAGAGCGCCCTCTCCAATTTCTTCAAGCAGCGCTCAGGCATGACTCCGCTCGCATATAGAAACAGGCAATAGAGGCGGAGAGACCGCAGGGACCTCTGCTCTATGATAGTTTTTTTAATCCAAATCGGTCATTAGGGCTTGCTTGGATTTTGGATTTTTAGAAGAGTGGATTCTGTTTGGCTTAAT
>ENA-ORRN01002086-ORRN01002086.1-human-gut-metagenome-genome-assembly--contig:-NODE-2086-length-13114-cov-3.758481_pt1 | contig 13114 bp, 14 predicted proteins | sample MGYA00242174_ERZ509132 | MGnify/ENA primary metagenome ERZ509132 (study PRJEB26280, sample SAMEA2338671) | human gut metagenome | biome: human gut; feature: human-associated habitat; material: faeces...
GCGCGATTTCTGTCTGCGTTTCTTCTGATGTCGCTCAATTTTTCTTCCACCTCCTCCGCTTTTTATATTTCATTCGTCTCCCGAACACGCACCTATATACATACCTGCGAAAACGAAAGGTCGGAAAGTATATAACGAAAAACGCGTCTTTCGCTCCCATAAGATATATGAGAATCCTCAGTTCTCTTTCATTGAATTTTTCTCTTCGTCTTAACCGTAAAACGATGTCAACGGGCGTTATAGCCAATCTTTCTGCTATGTATTCAAGAGAATATCCGCTTCGCCTAAGCCACGCAAAGAAAGCGTTAATACGAAGTGAATACCCGTCATGAGAAACGAGCTTATTAAATTCTTCTTTCTTCGGATAAATATCCTGCTTCAAAACACTTTCCTCCGTTAAAACTCTTCCGTTATTTCTCGGTATCGCTCTTGTTCGTCGGACTCGAATTTAATAAAGTCCGCGGCATCCGACATACCAACTTCCCAACAAATTTGCGTGAACGTTTCTTTGTTTACCGGAACTTGTTTTTTATATCTTCGGTATACCTCGAGATTTCCGCCTAAATAATCGAAAAGTTCTTCGCCGCTATCATAGCCTTGTTCTTGCGCATATTTTTCAAATTCGTCTTTTATGAGTTTCATTGATTCGTCTCCTTGATGAAGGCGTTTCAACTAACCCCTTCACTTAACCAAGGACACGAGATTTCAAAAGTTCGGGGTCTGAATGAAAATTTTTTTATTTTTTTAGAAATTTTCTTAACGTCGCATAAATTCGATCCATTGCTTCACCCATAGAAGATTTTGCGATTCCATATTCCTTACGAACCTCTTCCTGCGTTTTTCCTTCAAAAAAAATCAATCTTACAAACTCTTGTTGTCTTGCCGTCAGTTTTGAAATAGCCTCATACAGTTTCTCTTTTTCCTCCTTTTGCGTTTCTTCTTCTATGTATTTAGTTTCAACGTCCTGATTAGAATCTTCCAAGTCAACCCCGTCTTCCGCCATTCTGTCTAACGATAATTTGTTCCCAAGCGCATTATTCCCTGATTGATAATACGGACAAGTTTCGCAACGTTCATTGCAGCGAACGTAATAACCGCCCGTTTTGCTTAATTTTGAACACTTCCATTCTCTGCGTTTTCTGCGCTGTTCGGCTCTTATCGGTCTGATATACGCGCGATATACTTCTTCGCTTACCTCTACTTCTTCGCCTCTGACTTTGATGATGTACTTCTTTGCATTGTTTTCTGCCATTTTTTGAAATCCTCCGATTTTGATTTTTTGTTTTTGAAAAATCGCAATCGAACAGATTCCAAGCCCCGTAAATGAAAAAAGCCCGACTGCGTGGATAACTCCAAGCAATCGGGCAAAAACGGCTACAAAAAAGAAGCCTGACAAACAGAATTACCCTATGCAGGAATTATCTGTCTGTCAGACTCCTCTTGACCTATCTCATCAAGTCCAATCTCATAACAAGACGTTAGCGGCGACATTCAACGGAATCTCACCGCCCAAAGTATTCATTTGTAAATGTTCGGTTTAAGCGCGTGCCGATATGGGCTTGTCCATCGGTACTTGCAACGGCTTGTCGCTTATTCGCAAGTCATCCGCGTCGATGATTACCGACGCCAATTTGCCGCACTTCGGGCATTCAAGCTCTACCTTTGTACCCGGCTCGCCCTTGCATAGCCTTTTTCCGCAGTTGGGACACATAGCGTACTTCATAATTAAAACCTCCTTCTCCCACAGACAAACGCCTTTGTATTCGTAACACTGCTTTGTTGCGGTCGGGAACTCCGTCAACGCAGTATTCCTACGCTTGTCCTTAATTGATTCTATACCAAATTGCTACGGGGCTGTTCGCAATTCAATACCTTTTTAATACGTTTTGATACAGCCGACCAAAACACCTTGTATCTCACAGTTGCTTACTATGATGTCTTTCATTGTTTTGTTTTCGGGGTGCAATACGATTTTACCGTTCCTATGATACAGCCGTTTTAGCGTATTGTTGCCGCTTGTCAAGGCGACGACTATATCTCCGTCGTTTGCTTCCTGCTGTTTGCGTATAACGAGTAAATCGCCCTTGTTTATTCCTGCGTCGATCATACTGTCGCCGAACGCGCGTAGCATGAACAGATCACCACTGCCGAATACCGAACGCGGCAAGGCAAAGCTTTCTTCTATGTTCTCCACCTCAAAGCACGGCTCGCCGCAAGCGATCTGTCCTACGAGCGGCGCAATCGCCATTTCGCCTGTATCGAGCTTTGCCGGCAGTTCTATGTTGCCAAGTCTTGTCCGCTTTATTCTGCCGTCATTCTCCAAGGCAAGCACATATCGCTGAACAAGGTTTAACGAACTCATACCCATGGCGTGCATAATATTCCGATAGCTCGGCGATCTGCCGTTTTCCGTTTGGAACTCATGTATGTATTGCTCCATTCTGCATAGCGTATTTTTATTAAGCGTTCTCATTCGTGCCGACTCCGTTGAATTGAACTTTGCGTTCAATTTAGCTTGTAGGCGTATTATATCACTTACAGCGGCGTTCTACAATCATCTCACTTCCCTTGCAAGGGAAGTGAACGGCTTTTATGCAAAATACCGTCCTCGATCCGAGAACGGTATTCAATACCTTTCTTTAATTTTAGCGACGAACTCATCGAACTGCTCGCATACTACTTGCGGCGAGAGTATTTTCATTTCCCCTTGCGTTCCCACTACCCAAGCGAAAAACGTCTTACTGACCTGTACGGGAACACTCGCGCCGTATGTATCTTCGTCGAACTTGTCTATCTTCGTTTCCTCGCCGAATTTATCTAACATCTCGTTTATCAACGCTTTCGTGAACCGCAAACGCACTTGTTCGAGCTTGCCGCCGTACATCGAAAACGCCTGTGTTCTGTACCGTTCGGGATCTATCTCGATACCGCGTTCTCTCTGTTCCGACTCCACTTCCACGTCCGTCATTCGATCTATTCTGTATGTTCTTATTTCCGTGCTTTTGTCGTTATATGACAACAGATAATAGTTGTCTTTATTCCATACCGTTGCAATCGGGGTTACTATGTATCTGTTCCCGTTATTCCTGTAAACACGTTTTGCTTGGTAATCTAACGAGAAATACTTGAACGAAATCTTTTTATCTTCGGCAATAGCACGTTCTATTGCATCTATACTGTAAACGATATAATTATTACCGTGTCTTGGTGTGTTGGTTAAACTGTAATTCCGTAAAGCGTATTTACCGTTTGTTTCGGACAGCTTTGTTATAAGCGTGGACTTCTGCGAGTTCGTGAGCTTCGACGCTTTCACTATGTCGGCGAGCATTGCGATCTCGGCTGTATCGAATACTCTGCTCGCTACATAATAATAGTGGTATTTCTTCTTATACCCAAATCATTTAAGTAATCCAATTTTTCAGTAATGCCTTTTATATCACCCCCGAAAAAACCTTTCGGTTCGGGAAGTTCCCCCCCTCTTTTTATCTATATAATCCGTATTTTTTTCGTTTCTCCGATATGGAACCGATCTACGAATATCTGATAAAAAACGCTTTTATCGCACCACGTAACTTTACGGTGCAAATCTAACTGATTGATATAAGGATATTGAAAAAAGTTATCCAATATAACCGTACAGTCGCTATGTCGATACAAAATGCTTGTCGGCAGGTCTTCGCTTTCGCCTCCGCGCAGTAGCCGTGCCACCGCGTCCGCCTTATTCGATCCGTTTGCCAATAAAAGTATCTTCTTGGCTTGCATTATACTTCTCAGTCCCATTGTAAAGGCTTTACGCGGCACTTCCTCTATACTGCGGAACAGTCTTGCGTTATCTTTCACCGTGCTGTATGCAAGCTCTACAACGTGCGTAGTGCTGTCAAAAGGCGTACCCGGCTCGTTGAACGCGATATCTCCGTTACTGCCGAGTCCGAGTATTTGAATGTCGCGCGGAAGCGTGCTTAACAATGCGTCGTAGCGATCGCATTCTTGCTTTTCGTCTGCCGCCATACCGTTCTCTATGTAGGTATTTTTTAGGTCTATATCTATTTGCTCGAACAGGTTCTCTTGCGCATAAAGTACGCATAGCTTTGCTTGTGATCTTTTTTTAAGCCTATATACTCGTCGAGGTTAACGGCGCGCACTTCTTTATAGCTTGTCCCGTTCTCTTTATGATCGGCTATGAGCCGCCTGTACAGTCCGAGCGGCGTACTGCCCGTGGCAAGTCCGAGTACAGCGTGCGGATTCTTGCGCACAACCTCTATAACGATTTGCGTTGCTTTTTCGCTTAATTCTTCGTAATTGTTTGTGATGATGGTGTTCATTTTATTATTTGCTCTAAATCTATCCGAAATGTATTTCTCACCTCTATTCGTGGTTATGTTGCATTCTCTATCTTTCAATTACAAATATCAATTTTTGTAAATCTTTGTCTTTCGAACTGCCGCCGACCATGAGTTCGAACTCGCCCGGTTCGGTAACGCGTTCTTCGTTTGCGTTCACGAACGAGAAATCGGCGCGGGAAAACGTAAACTCCACTTCTTTGCTTTCACCCGCTTTCAATCGTACTTTGCGGAATGCAATCAACCGCTTTACAGGCATTATAACGCTACTTACAAGGTCACGGAAATACACTTGTACCGTTTCCGCCCCGTCGCACTTACCCGTATTTTTTACGTTCACGCGCAAGGTAAGCGTTTGTTCGTCAAACCTCATATTCGAATACGCAAACGACGTATACGACAGCCCATGCCCGAAATCATACAGCGGCTCGGCGGGCATATCCACATAACTGCGACAATGCCAACCGGGCAATTGATTATAGTAGCAAGGTTGTTGCCCTATATGGTACGGGAAAGATATAGGTAGCTTTCCGCAAGGATTTATCTCGCCGAATATCGCCTCGGCGAGCGCAAGCCCGCCGAACCGCCGTTGAAGTTTGTAAGCACCGCCGCGCTTTGCTCGTCAAGTTCGGGAACGCACAGCGGTTTTGTGCATATAAGCGCGGTAATTATCTGTTTGCCCGTTTCGCACAATGCCGCAAACAGTTTGCGTTGCGCTTTGGGCAGTCGCATGTCGGCGCGATCGCACCCCTCGGCGGCAAGTTGTATATTGTCGCCGCAAGCAAACAGTAGTATATCCGCACTCTTTGCCGCTTTGACCGCTTCTTTTATGCCACCCGCAATCTCTTCGTTTATCTCGCAACCCTTTATATATTCCGCCGTGCAGTTGTATCGCTTTGCGAGTTCTCGCACGCCCTCGTACAGCGTCACAAACGGGCGTTCGGGTTTTGTATCGTAATCGGGGAGCGGGTGCGAAAAGTACGTCCAATCGCCGTAGTTACATCGTATATCATCGGCAGACGGGCCCACAACGAGTATTTTTTTGTTGTCGCCGAGCGGTAGTATGCCGTTGTTCTTCAAGAGTACCGTGCTTTCGCGAGTTAGCTCTTTATTCAGCCGTAAATGGTCTGCGCAACCCAAGTATTTTGCGTCCGCTTGCTTGAACGGATTGTCGAACAAGCCGAAACACATTTTTGCCGTTAAAATTCTTTCCACCGCTTCGTCCAAGAGTTTTTCGTCCACTTCACCGCTACGCACCAAACTTAAAACAGCATCGTAAAACTCGGGCGCGTTCATCATCATGTCGTTGCCGCTCTCTAACGCTTGCTTAGACGCTTCTTTGTCATCTGCGGCGGTGTGTTGGTCGCGTATTAAGTGCGCTACGTTCTGCCAATCGGTAACGACAAAGCCGTCAAATCCGAGTTCCGTTTTGAGTATTTCGCGCAGTAATTTTTTATCCGAAGTGCACGGCGTGCCGTCTATACTGCCGTACGCCGTCATAATGCTTGCACAACCTGCCTTTACTGCCTTTTCAAACGGCGGCAAGAACGTGTCTTTTACTTTGCGGTAGGTTATACTCGTGTCGTAACTGTCTCGCGCACCTGTTGCTTCACCGTAGCCTATATAGTGTTTGGCGCACGCCATAACCGAAGTATCCGCGGCGTTGTCTTCGCCTTGGTATCCTTTTACCATTGCCGCACCGAGTTCACCTGCCAAATACGGATCCTCGCCGAACGTTTCGTCCACTCTGCCCCAACGAATATCTCTCCCTAAACACAGCACGGGCGAAAAGGTTTGGTGCAAGCCGTCGGCGGATATCTCCTTCGCCGCCGCCTGTGCCATACGCTTAATTAGGTCGGGATCGAACGAACACGCCATAGAAAGTTGTGTGGGAAAAACGGTTGCCTTGCGGTTTAGGCAATGCCCGTGCACCGCATCTATGCCGAACAGTAGCGGAATATGCGCGCCGCTTTCTATTGCTATTTTTTGCAATTCGCGCGCGTCTTCGCCGAACACGTGCAAAAACGAGCCGACGCCGCGTTTTGCCCACTCGATTGCTTTTTCGCGCCCCACCTGCGCATACGGAATTTGAATAAGTTGCGCTACCTTTTGTTCGAGCGTCATTGCAGCTATAATTTGTTTTATCATTTTTTCATTCCTATTGTTTATTATAATGGAGATATTTTATCATTGCAGTATCCGATATTCTCTATTCACATAATTAATTTCATATATACGCCCGCCGTCCAGCCGAGCATTTCGGGCGTGCCGTATTCGGAAATCGCGTCTATGTCGCCCGTTATGCCGTTATACTTTTCAAACAGTTTGCCGTGCGCGGCAAAGTTCTTTTCTATAAGCGCAACGTACTTTTGCGCTATGCGTTTGCTCTCTTTTTCATACCCGTAGCGGCGCAAGCCCTCTACCGCAACATATTGACAAGGCGCCCAAACATTCGGAAATGCCCACTGGTACTTTTTGTCCGTCTTTTCCGTGGTAAATATTCCCCATTTGCTTTCGAGTATTCGCAACAGGGTCAACAGTCCGTCCCTTTGTTTCTCGTCTGCAAGCCCCGCAAAGTACGGCTGAAAACTCGCCGCGCTTATCACGACGGACAGTTTGCCCGTATTATAGTTGTAGTCTTTATACACGCCCGCACTGTTGTCCCATAGTAATTCATTTATCTTTTCGGCGCGAGATTTTGCTTTTTCTTTCCACGCTTTGCCGTTTCCTTCGCCGAGCAATACTTCGTATTCGGCAAACAACTTTTCGTACAGATACAAATTGCTGTTTAGATCTACGGGATTGCAATGTGCGCAGTAGCCGTCAAAGCGCGGATTAAAGTCCCAACCCGATTCGCATTCGGCAAAATAATGCCGTCCCGCCTCTTTCGGGTCGCGGCTTTCGTCTTTACCGATGCGCTCGGCTACGCAACCGTTATACATTGCCGCGCAACTCTCTTCGTCCTCCTCGCAATCATAGTGGTTAAGCCCGTTTTCGGAAACACGCCGCGTCATCCAAAATTCATACTCTTTTTTGAGCGTAACGAGCGCAGATTTGAGAAACGACAAATCACCGCTCGCCCTATACACGTCGTTGACCATAAGCGCGGCATACGGCGGCTGACTGCGCCGCAAAAAGCCCGTGCGGTTGCCGTTGGGCATGTAGCCGAACCGATCGATAAGATACAGTATATCTTTTATGTTGTTTTTCGCCTGTTCTGCTTGCCCTAATGCAAACAACGCCTTATTGGTAAAATATGTGTCCCAATAGTACAGTTCGTTGAACATACCGTCGGCGCACGGCACGGTGTATGGATGCGGCAAGCCTATAAGCGTGCCGTCGTCTTTTACATTTTGCCGCAAAGTGCGGTCCATGTTTTCTTGAATATATCTTTGTACCGTCATAAAATTTTTCTCCGAAATATTTTCTTATTTGCCTGTTGCTATTTCAAAAAACCGCGCGGTATAGCCGTCAAAGCGTACTGTAAGTGCGTTTGCGGTAAATGTAAAATCCGTTTTAAGCGTTTGCGGATAGCCGACCGTAACGGCGCGGATACCTTCGGAAATCGGTATGCAAACATCGCGTTTATCGTCCAAATTCCACACCGCCAAATACAACTTATTGTCCGCTTTCAATCCGCAAGCGGCGTATGATGCGCCGAATTTCGTAAACCCGAGCGGCAAATACGGCAACGCCGTTTTCTTTATCGTCGTAAGTTTGTTGTAATACCGTACTCCCTCTTGCACAAGCGAAAACTGCTCGGCGGACAGCATTTCTATATGGCTGGCAAGATGCATACGCCCGAGCAGTGCGTTTACCGTGTTCATAACGATTTGCTCTTGCGATACATTTTCATGCACCCATTTTTCGTTGTGTTCGAACGGCTCACCGATTACGCCTTCGCCCACTACGGGATAGTTCCACACCGCCGCTTGCTCGGGCAAAACCGAACTCAGAATATTGGCAGAGATATACGGATACAATCGATAGTCCGTTTGATCGGACGTAGACACAAGCGAGAAATGCCGTAGTGTCTCATAGTCCATACGCATACCGCCCGAACTGCACGTTTCTATTAACACGTTGGGAAAGCGACTGCGCATACCGTCCACCCATTCCAGATAGGCGGCACGGTCGGCGGTAAGACTTTCGTCAGTAACGCCTACATCCTCGTTATAATCCATTTTGATATACTGTGCGCCGTAGTCTTCTACCATACGGCGGATCATTTCGGATAGGTAATTTATTACCTTTTCCGCTTTAAAATCGAGAAAGTGCCTCCCCATTACGGCAATGCGTTTGCCTCCTCGGTGCAAAAAGCAGTTTTCATCGTAGTACGAAAGCATTTCTTCACACTGCACGCCAATGATCTCCGGCTCTATCCACAAGCCCGCTTTCATACCCAAACTGCGTATATAGTCCGTCGTTGCACGTACGCCGTGCGGGAAACGCGCTTTGCTTTCTTTCCACTGCCCCACATACGGATATACTTTGTCTCCGTCTTCTTCGTTGTGCCAGCCGCAGTCTATCACGTAATACTCCGCGCCCGCTTTTGCCGCTACGGGTGCTATCTTGCGCGTGTTTAGCTCGGTAGGACTATCCCAACTTAGATGCATATACTCGTTGAAAATGACGGGCAAATGCTCATCGGGCGCGCTACGCCCCGCAATATGACGGCGATACTTTGTCATTTCGCCGATTACGGCATTAAGAGAATTTCCGCACGCGATTGCTACGATAGTGGTTTGCAAGCTCTCTCCCTTTTGCAGTTCTCTGCTCTCGTTGCCGCAAAATGCGCTCGCCCCGCCGAGATACAAAACGAGTTCGCTCTTTTGCGCCGAAAGCGTATACTGCCAATGACAGTTGCTTTCGATCTGGAACATAAGGAATTTGCCGTCGTATTCCAAAATTCCTTGCGGGAGCTCTTCTTTACTCGACCAACTGCCTATATTTTTATACGTTAAACACTTTTCGCCGCCGTCTACGTAGGCGTTAAAACCGTACTGCTCAAGCGAAAACCTACGCGGCTGACACTCACAATGGTGCCCTTGCGTGAACTTGGTAAAATATGTTTTATCCGCGTTTTTTCGCCCGCCGAGCAAGCCGCCGAGCACGAAAGATGAAAGCAATTCCACCGTGATATTTTCGGCGAAAACGTTTTTCACCTCGGTAGATACTTGCACGGCATTGGTATCTTCGAACGCGCGGAATCGGGTGGTAACCTCGCATAATTCGTTTACTTGCGTGACCGTGAGTGCATCACCTTTTATGCAATGCGAAACGTAGCGCAAATTTTCCGTTTCCGAACAGCGCACCGCTTTTGCGCCCACATTGCTCGGGTGATCGCGTCCGCCAATTTGCAATTCGACAAAGGGCGTGCACGTTTTATTTTCCGCCACGTTGCCGAATTTTTTTATATATATTCTCTCGTTCACCACGCAAAAGGTAAACGACTGCCACGTAAATTCCATATCTATCGCTTCTCTTACAATTCGCTCATAGTTACGATATTGCGATATTTACCCATCCAAAGCTCGTTTTCGTCGCACATGGGATAATACGGCAATATATCTTCTTCCAATTCTTCGATCTTCGGCAATTCGTCGTCCGAATATGCTTGCAAACACATTTTACAGTACGCAAGCCGTTTTATCAAACCGCCCAAACGAATACAATGCACCTCAAACCCGAACTGCTTATTCTCAATACGCCATCGCGCGGCAAACGCATCGAAAAATTTCTCGGCAAGTTTCTTTGCGTGTTCGTAATCCACGACCAATGCCGCAATCGCGTTTTTATCTCCGCTACGGTATGCTGCCCGCGTGCGAACGCCCAAGTATGCTTTTATTTCAAGCAAACGGCATAGCTTTTCGGCACAGTCGAACAAATACGCATACTCTCCCGCACGCAATTTCGCCGCGGACAACCGCTCAACGTAATCGGCATACGGAATAGGAGCGAAATCTTGCAACGTCGCGTCGGATATTCCCGAAAACGGGTCTGCATATAGCAAATATTTGCTTGGATTGCATAATGTGCGATAGTCCACGGCAGGCACCGTATCGGGCAATTCAAGCAAATCGAAGTCGTGCACCGAAACGCCGAACAAATTTTCAAATTCGACGGTAATCTTTTCGTCGTCGTATTCGCCGTCGGCATAGCGACGAGCCGCATATAATACTTGCAAGACGGAAAAAAACGAACACTCGCCACCGTCGTCTCCCCATGCGGTAATAAGTACATTTTGAATACTGTGCTCACGCACACTGCGCATAGACGCTTTCAAAGACTCATTCGCAAAACGAGTGCGAGGCGCAAACCCGAGCCACGTCCAAGCGCCGCCCGCAAACCAAACTTCGCGTCCGAACTCCTTATGCGACTCTATCATAGCGTCGTAGTCCTCTTTTTGCGTGTGGTAATAGTCCCAATACACGAGAGAAACGTCCTCAGGCACCTTTTCGCGCACTCCCTGCGGCACGTGGATGTCGCGCGAACAGTATTCGCCGTGCGCCGCCAAACGGAAAAACATATCGCTCCACATATGCGCTGTAAAGCCGTGCTTTTTCGCTATGGCATTCACCTTTTGCAGATGACGGTTGAGTAGTTCGAAACGATTGCAATACCCGTGCTTATCCAAATACTTGCCTAAGCCCACCATGTGCGCTTCGTCCATGCCGATATGCACGTTGCGCGATGTGAAATTTTTCGCAAGCGATGCGAATATACGCTCGATAAACTCGTACGTCTTAGGCTCATCTATCAGCAAAATATCGTTTACGTCGGTTATTTCGGCAAAGCGCGGCAGTTTTACCGAATTGGTAAAGTGCGCGAGCGTTTGAATACACGGTATAAGTTCTATGCCGTGCGCCGCCGCATACGAATCCATTTCCTTGATTTCCGCACCCGTGTATCTTCCGCGCAGATAGCCGAAGTACGGCTCGCCCTCTACTTCAAACGTATCTTCGGTGTACAGTTCGAGCACATTATATCCCATTTTTTGTAATGCGTTTATAAGCTGTTTTACGGCGCTTACTTTGAGTACCGCGCCGCGCGAACAGTCGAGCATCGCGCCAAACCGCTGATATACTTCTATTTTACGTTCCATTTTAATCTCCTGTCCGAATAGATATTACTCCTCTATCTTTACAGGAATCCCGCCGTGTAAGCGCGAATATTCGGCGGCAAAACCCATCTTGTGCGATAATAAACTGTCTTTAAGCGTAGTGCGCGTTTCACTACTCTCGTTCACCACGCAAAAGGTAATCGCTTTCCAGGTAAATTCCATATCGCGCTCCTACTTACACACGACTTCTACGCAGTGATTTTTGCCGTCGTAATAAACCGTGTCGCCGACAAGCAACTTCCCGTCGCACAGTAGCTTTTCGTCGCCGCGGCGAACGGTTATATCGTACGTCGCATTGCGGTATACGCGCGTGATATGTACGCTGTCCCAACCGTTAGGCAAGCACGGACGAATTTTCAAGCCGTCGAACGTCGCCGTAATGCCGAGTATTCCTTCCGTCAAATCGCGGTACAACCAGCTTGCCGTACCCGTGATCCAGCTCATGGGCGCATACCCGCGCATACTTTTATACGGACATTCCTCCCCGATAAACATATTGCTCACGGCGTACGGCTCCATGCCGTTGTTCGGATTGTCGGCATTATCCGCGCGCATCATCAGATAATCATTGTACGCGAGGTCGCCGTCGCCGAGAACGCAGTCCGCCATGATCTTAAACGCGCCGCCGTGGTTGTACACCGCACCGTTTTCGACCAAGCCCTCGACAAAATAGGACGCGCGCCCGATCGCGTCGGTCCCGTGCGAATACGACGGATCGCACTGTTTGTACCCAAACTTGCATTTGAGCCGCTTATCGACCGTAGCAAACAGTTTGCGGGCAAGCGTACGATCGGCGATACCCGATAATACCGCCCACGTCTGCGGATTGAGATAAATCTTTGCCTGCGCGCTCGCTTGGCTTCCGATCTTCTCGCCGTCGTCATTAAACCCGTAAATAAACCGATCGTTTTCCAACCCGTACTTTCGTATGCTGTCCGTCAAACGCAGTTTCGCCCGTACCAAATCGCCCGTATCGAGCCCGAGCCGATCGGCGATTTCCTCGTACTCGTTAATCGCTTTGACCGTCGCCATACTCAGCCAAACACTTTCGCCCTTCCCGCGCACGCCGCAACCGTTCAAGCTGTCGTTCCAATCGCCGCCGCCCCACAAAACAAGCCCGTGTTCGCCCGAATTTTCGGTGAGAAACCGCAAGCCGTTTTGCATATGCCCCAAAACGGTGTCTACCTTATCGCTACGGTAGTACGGCACGACTTCTTGCAAAATATCGAAGTCGCCGCTTTCTTTGAGATATACCGCAATCGTCGCGGGAATCCATGCCGCGCCGTCCATATACGGCTCGTCGAAATCGGGTTCGTACTGGCGAATGGTGTTGCCGTTCTCGAACTGATACCTAAGCGCGTGCAAAATGCGCGCCCGCGTCGCCGCAACGTCGAGCGACACAAACCCTTGGCAGTCCTGCATAATGTCGCGAAAACCCTTGCCGTACCCACGTCCCCAGGTTTTCCCAAACGAGATCTGCCGTTTGAGCCAAGTATTGACGGCGCGGTCAAAAGCGGGATCAGGCGACCGCACGGTAAACGTCGCGTTGTACCCCTCGTGCAATTCTTTCTGATAGTGCAAGGTGTTTTCATATGCTTGCCGACTGCAAACCGCGGTTGCCGCCGAAACCGCCGTTTCCTCGTCCTGCCCC
>ENA-ORRN01002087-ORRN01002087.1-human-gut-metagenome-genome-assembly--contig:-NODE-2087-length-13109-cov-3.489352_pt1 | contig 13109 bp, 6 predicted proteins | sample MGYA00242174_ERZ509132 | MGnify/ENA primary metagenome ERZ509132 (study PRJEB26280, sample SAMEA2338671) | human gut metagenome | biome: human gut; feature: human-associated habitat; material: faeces...
TTTTATTTAGTATATAATATATAAAGTCGATTAAGAAGTTCAAATCGACTTTAAATAAACGGAAGCTTATCGAAGTGGTCATAACGAGGCGGTCTTGAAAACCGTTTGCCCAAAAGGCGCAGGGGTTCGAATCCCTTAGCTTCCGCCAATCAAAACCTAAATCGAATACGAGAGTGTTTGGTTTAGGTTTTTCTTTTGCAAAAATTCAAGTGTTATCTACGTTTTCGATTGTCGGTGTGCAGTCGTTTTATTTTTTTCGAGCTTCGTAGGCAGTAGCATTTTGTATAAATATCGGAGCATTTCAAATATTATAGCTAAAAAATCGCACAAAAAACTCTTTATAAGCAAAAAAATAGATTCAGATAAATCACTATTTAACTCTGTATTTATCTCAATTTTAGCCCGATAATCGACTTATAGAGGGGTTTTTACTCAATTACCGCTGCTTCTCCGAGCATAAAAAGCCATGGTTTTCGCCTGTCATTTTTTGTGCCGACACAATAAAAATCAGCAGATTACTCCTACTGATTCTCTTCTTTTGTGAGGTTTGCCGTCGAAAAGCGGATTACTTTCGATAATTCCGTAAGAGCCGTTTCAATCTGCACGCCTATCGCGCCGCCGCTGAACATTATAGTCGGGAAATTTTTCGCGGTTTCGTCTATCGTTGCGGTGAAAAACTTTTTCATTCCGACAGGAGACAGCCGCCATGAATATAGCCTGTGAGAGGTAAAAGTTCTTTCGATTTTATCATCTCGACGTTTTTTTCGCCGACTGCTTTTGCCGCCTTTTTTAAATCGAGTTCTTTGGCAACGGGAATCATGAAAACGTAATGATTGCCCGACTTCCCCACCGTGACAAGCGTTTTAAAAACCATGTCGGGGTTCTGCCCTAAAACCTCGGCAACTTCAACGCCGCTTATCGCTTCTTCTTGCGAATAAGCGTGAATTTTAAAATCTATTTTCTTCTGCTCCAAAAATCTTATCGCGTTCGTTTTTTGTTCGTCTTTTTTCATGGTGAATTTTCGCTCCCTTTGGCAAATCTTAAAAGGAATATCTCTTTTTTATTTTAAAATGCCTGCCGCAAAAAAACGGCAGACATTTTTATATAGGTTAATTATTTAGCGTCTTTGGCGTCTTTTCCGTCGGTTTCGGTGTTTTCGTCATCGTAATCGTCGTCAAGATCGTCGAGATCTTCATCGTCGGAAGAATAATCGTAATTGCTTCCCGTGATATCGTCGGACGCGCCGCCTCTTATCGAGTTATACTGCGGGGAAAGATTTTTATAATCTTTAACGCCCGTACCCGCGGGGATAAGCTTACCGATGATAACGTTTTCCTTCAAGCCCATAAGCGGGTCGATCTTGTTGTGGATAGCCGCGTCGGTGAGAACTTTGGATGTTTCCTGGAAGGAAGCCGCCGAAAGGAAAGATTCGGTTGCGAGAGCCGCTTTCGTGATACCGAGAAGAATTCTCTTCGCAATTGCGGGAACTCCGCCGTTTTCCAAAACTTTACTGTTCTCTTCGTCAAGCGTGAGCATATCCACACACTCGCCCGGAAGGAAGCTCGTGTCGCCGCTGGAAAGGATTCTTACCTTTCTGAGCATCTGATTTACTATAATTTCAACGTGTTTATCGTTAATATCAACGCCTTGGCTACGGTAAACCGACTGAACTTCTTTCAAAATATAATCCTGAACGGACTTGAAACCTTTGGTTTTAAGGATAGTCTGCGGATTGACAGAACCGCCCGTAAGAACGGAACCGGGTTCTACGACGTCGCCGTTTTTGACTCTTAAATCCGCGCTGAACGGAATTCCGTAATCTTTAACGGAGCCGTCTTCGGGAGACTTGACCATAACGTGACGAATACCGTCTTTTTCCTGAATGGTAACCGTACCGCTGTATTCGCAAACGATAGCTTCGCCCTTGGGTTTGCGTGCTTCGAAAAGCTCTTCAACTCTCGGCAGACCTTGAGTTATATCGCCCGTGGACGCGATACCGCCCGTATGGAACGTTCTCATCGTAAGCTGCGTACCGGGTTCGCCGATGGACTGCGCCGCGATGATACCGACGGCTTCGCCGATCTGAACGGGAAGAGAGTTACTCATGTTCTTTCCGTAACACTTAGCGCAAACGCCGTACTTCGATTTACAGGTGAATACGCTTCTTATCGTAACCTTTTCGATACCTGCCGCGCAAATCTTCTTCGCGTCGTCTTCGGTAATCATTTCGTTTGCCTTGACAAGGATTTCGCCCGTCTTGGGATCGGCTATATCTACGGGAGTGAATCTGCCGTTAATTCTGTCTTCGAGACTTTCGATAATTTCGCCTTTAAGACCTCTGATAGCCTCTATTTCCATACCCTTGACGTCGCCGCAATCTTCTTCTCGAATGATTACGTTGTGCGAAACGTCGACAAGTCTTCTGGTAAGGTAACCGGAGTCTGCCGTCTTTAACGCGGTATCCGCAAGACCTTTACGTCCGCCGTGCGAAGAAATGAAGTATTCCAAAACCGTAAGACCTTCACGGAAGCACGATTTAACGGGTATTTCAATGATTTTACCGTTCGGGTTGGTCATAAGACCACGCATTCCGGCAAGCTGTTTTATCTGGTCGATAGAACCACGGGCGCCCGAGTCTGCCATCATCCAGATGGGGTTGAATTTACGAAGGGTGAGCTGTAACACCTTGGAAACGTCCGCCGTCGCTTTCGTCCATATATCGACGACTGCTTTATAACGTTCGTCGTCGGTAAGAATACCTCTGTTGAATTTCTTTTCGATGCCGATAACCTGTTCGCTCGCATCGGAAATTATTTTATTCTTATCGCCGGGAACCTGCATATCGAAGACGGAAGTCGTGATCGCGGCGATCGTCGAATATTTATAACCGAGCGACTTGATATAGTCGAGCGTATCCGCCGCACAGCCCGATCCTCTGGATTTGAAGCATGCGTCTACGATTTTCTTTAACTGACTCTTGCCGACAAGGAAGTTGATGACGTACTGAAGATAACTGTCGGGATCGTCTTCCTTTCTTACGGTGAACTTAGAGCCTGTTATATCCTGCGGGATACCTTCGTTGAAGATTATTCTGCCCGCGGTGGTCTTGATTATGCCCGAATACTTCTTTCCGTCGGGAAGTGTGACGTTACGTCTTACGTATACCTCGTCCTGACACCAGAGCTGTTTTGTCTGATATGCCATAAGGACTTCTGACGGAGACTTATATACGTCGGGTTCATAGAAAGTGGCCGTCAATCCGTTTGCCGGGTCGTCGCCCTCTTTTGTGAGTTTGCAGGAGACGATAATCTCCTTCAAAGCCCTTTCGTTTCTCGAATAAATTCCGTCGGGATCGGCCTTAGTTATTACGCACTTTTCCGCTTTGACGATTTCGGAAGGAATAAACTTTATATCCTTTTCGTTATAGAAGAATCCGTCGTCTTTAAGAACATACTCGGTTTCTCTCTCGTCGTAATATTTTCCTTCTTCCTTTCTCGTAATGGTGAGGTAATAACAACCGAGAACCATATCCTGAGAAGGGGACATAACCGGCTTACCGTCGGAAAGCTTAAGAATGTTGTTGGACGCAAGCATCAAAAATCTTGCTTCCGCCTGCGCTTCCGCCGAAAGGGGAACGTGAACCGCCATCTGGTCGCCGTCGAAATCGGCGTTGAACGCGCCGCAGACGAGCGGGTGAAGTTTGATTGCTCTGCCCTCGATAAGCACGGGTTCGAATGCCTGAATGGACAAACGGTGAAGCGTGGGCGCTCTGTTCAAAAGCACGGGGTGATCTTTAATGACACCCTCGAGAATATCCCACACGCACGGTTTCATCCTCTCAACAGTTCTCTTCGCGCTCTTTATGTTATGACAAATGTTAAGCTCGACGAGCTTTTTCATAACGAAAGGTTTGAAAAGCTCGAGCGCCATTTCCTTGGGAAGTCCGCACTGATAAAGCTTGAGTTCGGGACCTACGACGATAACCGAACGACCGGAATAGTCTACACGTTTACCGAGAAGGTTCTGACGGAAACGACCTTGCTTACCTCTTAAGATAGCGGAAAGAGATTTAAGATCTCTGTTGCCTACGCCCGAGACCGCTTTGCCTCTTCTGCCGTTATCGATAAGCGCGTCTACCGCGTCCTGAAGCATTCTCTTTTCGTTTCTTATGATTATTTCGGGCGCGCCGAATTCCATAAGTTTTTTAAGACGATTGTTTCTGTTGATAACGCGACGATAAAGGTCGTTAAGATCGCTCGTTGCGAATCTTCCGCCGTCGAGCTGAATCATAGGACGGAGTTCGGGCGGAATTACGGGGACGACGTCGAGAATCATCCATTCGGGGCGGCTTCCGCTCTTTCTGAACGCTTCGACTATATCGAGCCTCTTGATCGCTTTCGCGCTCTTCTGGCTTTCGGGATTATCGGCAATCATCTTTTTAAGCTCTTCGCTTTCTTTATCGAGGTTGATCGCCATAAGGAGTTCTTTGATAGCCTCCGCACCCATACCTACTTTAAAGCTCTTTTCGCCGAATTTCTCGCAAGCTTCTCTGTATTCTCTGTCGTTAATTACTTGTTTATACTGAAGATCGGTAGTTCCGGGATCCAGAACGACGTAGCAAGCGAAATAAATAACCTGCTCGAGCTGTTTGGGCGGAATATCTACCATAAGACCGATACGCGAAGGCACGCCTTTGAAATACCAGATGTGGGAAACGGGAGCGGCAAGCTCGATGTGTCCCATTCTTTCTCTTCTTACTTTTGCTCTCGTAACTTCTACGCCGCACTTTTCGCAGATGATGCCTTTGTATCTTATTCTCTTGTATTTACCGCAGTGGCACTCCCAGTCCTTGGTAGGTCCGAAGATTCTCTCGCAATACAAGCCGTCTTTTTCGGGTTTCTGAGTTCTGTAATTTATTGTTTCGGGACGCGTAACTTCGCCATACGACCATTCTCTGATCTTTTCGGGAGACGCAACACCTATCTGTAACGAATTAAAGTTATTAAGTTCAAACATGTTTATTCACAACTCCTCCCGTAAATTATTTATCGTCGCCGTCATCGTCGGCGTCAAGGTCGTCAAGATCGTCGAAATCGTCAAAGAGATCGCTCGATTTGAATCCGTCGTCCTCGTTGAATGTATCTTCGTCGTAATCGTCGAAGATAGAACCGACTTCGTCTTCCTCGGTTTCTTCCGTCTCGTCGTGCTTCGGAGCAAGGTCGACGTAATCGACGTGTTCTTTCTCTCTGATGTTGACGTTGACGTCGTCCGCGTCTTCGGTGAGGTCTTTAAGGTTGATTTCCTCGTTGTTCTCGGTGAGAACTTTCATATCGAGAGCCAAGCTCTGAAGTTCTTTGAGCATGACCTTGAACGATTCGGGAATACCCGGCTCGGAAATATCGCTGCCTTTAACGATCGACTCGTAAGTTTTAACTCTTCCGACAACGTCGTCCGACTTGACGGTAAGAATTTCCTGGAGGATATGAGACGCGCCGTAAGCTTCCAATGCCCAGACTTCCATTTCTCCGAATCTCTGTCCGCCGAACTGCGCTTTTCCGCCGAGGGGCTGCTGAGTGACTACGGAGTAAGGTCCTACCGAACGCGCGTGGATCTTATCGTCTACGAGGTGGTGAAGCTTAATCATATACATGTAACCGACGGTTACGCGGTGTTCGAACGGCTCGCCCGTTCTTCCGTCGTAAAGCTGAATTTTACCGTCGACTTCGCCGTAAGGATTGACGAAATGATTTTCTTCGAGAAGCTCTTTGATTTCCTTCTCGCTCGCGCCGTCGAATACGGGCGTTGCGATCTTCCAGCCGAGCTGTTTGCATACGAGCGACAGGTGAACCTCGAGAACCTGACCGATGTTCATTCGGGAGGGAACGCCGAGGGGGTTAAGGACTATCTGCAACGGCGTGCCGTCTGCTAAGAAGGGCATATCCGCTTCGGGAAGAATTCTCGAAATAACGCCCTTGTTACCGTAACGTCCCGCCATCTTATCGCCGACGGAGATCTTTCTCTTCTGCGCGATGTAAACTCTGATAAGTTCGGTAACGCCGGGGGACAATTCGTCTTTATTTGCCTTCGTGAAGGTCTTTACGTCTACGACGATACCGCCTTCGCCGTGGGGAACGCGGAGAGAGGTATCTTTAACTTCTCTCGCCTTTTCGCCGAAAATAGCTCTTAAAAGTCTCTCTTCGGGAGTGAGTTCGGTTTCGCCCTTAGGCGATACTTTACCGACAAGGATATCTCCGCTCGTAACCTCTGCGCCGATACGGATTACGCCGTTTTCGTCGAGGTCTTTAAGCGCGTCGTCGCCGATGTTAGGGATATCTCTCGTAAACTCTTCGTTGCCGAGCTTGGTTTCACGGCATTCGATTTCGTGTTCCTCGATATGGATAGAGGTGAACACGTCGTTCTGAACGAGCTTCTCGGAAAGAAGTATAGCGTCTTCGTAGTTATAACCTTCCCACGTCATGAAGCCGATGAGAATGTTTCTGCCGAGAGCAAGCTCGCCGTCGCAAGTTGCGGGTCCGTCGGCTAAGATAGTACCCTTTTCTACTATATCTCCGACCTTTACGATGGGTTTCTGATTGAGGCAGGTTCCCTGGTTGGATCTCTGGAATTTTTTAAGAATGTATACTCTGTCGAAGCCCGCAGACGTTCCGTCGTTTTCGTTGACGACGATTTCGCTGCCGGAAACGGATTTGACCACGCCCGCTTTTTCGGCTATGATCATAACTCCCGAGTCGTAAGCGATTTTCGCTTCGATACCCGTTCCTACGATAGGAGTTTCGGGCTTCAGAAGAGGAACTGCCTGACGTTGCATGTTCGATCCCATGAGCGCACGGTTGGTATCGCAGTTCTCGAGGAAGGGGATAAGAGCCGTCGCTACGGATACGAGCTGTTTGGGAGATACGTCCATATAATCGATTTCTTCTCTGGGAAGTTCGGTTATTTCGTCTCTTCTTCTGCAAGCCACACGCGCGTTTACGAAACGCCCTTCTTCGTCCAAAGGCTCGTTTGCCTGAGCGACGACGAAAGCGTCCTCTTCGTCGGCGGTGAGGTAATCTACATGATCGGTAGCTTTGCCCGTCGCCTTGTCTATTTTTCTGTATGCGGACTCGATGAATCCGTATTCGTTTACCTTTGCGTAAGCGGAAAGAGACGTGATAAGACCTATGTTCTGACCTTCGGGGGTTTCGATAGGACACATTCTTCCGTAATGCGTATAGTGAACGTCTCGGACTTCGAAAGTAGCTCTTTCTCTGTTCAAACCGCCGGGGCCTAACGCGGAAAGCTTTCTCTTATGCGTAAGCTCTGCGATGGGGTTGGTCTGATCCATGAACTGAGAGAGCTGGGAAGAACCGAAGAATTCCTTGATCGCGCTCGAAACGGGTCTTACGTTGATAAGTCCGTTGGGAGTGATATCCTTGGGATCCTGCGTGGACATTCTTTCTTTTATAACTCTTTCGAGACGGTTGATACCGATTCTGAACTGATTGGACAAAAGTTCGCCGACGGATCTTACGCGTCTGTTGCCGAGGTGGTCGATATTATCAACCGAACCGATACCGTAATTAAGGTCGCTGTTTAAGGAAATAGCGGCAATGATATCGTCGGTGGTTATGTGTTTGTGGTTTAATTTATCGATAAGCGGCTTGATGTTCTTTTTCTGCTCGCTCGTGAGTTTTTCGGGAACGCCTTCCTCTAATATATCGAAGAACGCGCGGCAAGCGAAGACAAATCTTCTGCGAAGTTCTCTTCTCTTTTCCTCGTTCTTCTTATCCTCGGGTTTCATTTCTTCGCCCGCGGGAGTTACCGTTTCTTCAACGTAGAAAAGCGGGTTGATTCTGTCGATATATTTTTCCGCAACGTCTTCAACGGTGCTTGTTTTCACCGCTTCCGCAAGTTCTTTCGCGAAGACAAAGTTGGGATAGTAAATATTTTCGATAAGCCCGAAAGGTCTCGGCGAAACGCCTGCTACCGCTTCGAAATCGACGACGTTGTTACCGATGATCTTATGCTTTACGTCTCCGTCAACGAGCGCGTAAACAACGTTTATACCGCTGTTCTGAATAAGCTTCGCCTGCTCGGGAGTGATAACCTCGCCTTTTTTAACAAGAAGCTCGCCGTCCTCGTTTACGATATCTTCGTAAGCGGTTACGCCCGGAAGCCTTACGCCCATATTGAGACGTTTGTTGAATTTATATCTGCCGACCTTTGCGCAGTCGTATCTTCTCGGGTCGAAGAAAAGGTTTTTAAGATGCTGACGAACGGCTTCCTCGGTGGGAACTTCGCCCGGGCGCAATCTTCTGTACAACTCGAAAAGACCTTCGCCTTCGGATTTCGCGACGTCTTTTTCCATCGTCGCGCAAATCATCGGATCGTCCTCGAAAATTTCCTTTATGCTCTCGTCCGTTCCGAATCCGAGCGCGCGGAGAAGAACGGTTGCGGTGAGCTTACGCGTTCTGTCGACTTTAACCCACAAGGTGTTGTCCGCGTCCTGCTCGAACTCGATCCATGCGCCTCTGTTGGGGATAATGGTCGTTCCGTAAAGCTTTCTGCCCGTTTTCGAAAATTCGAAACCGTTGTAAACGCCGGGCGAACGAACGAGCTGGGAAACGATTACACGTTCCGCTCCGTTTATGATAAACGAACCGTTCTCCGTCATTTTGGGAAGCTCGCCCATGAAAACTTCCTGATCGAGAACTTCGCCCGTAACTTTGTTAACAAGCCTTACTTTTACTTTTAAAGGTACCGCATATGTGGCGTCTCTGTCGCGGCACTCTTTCTCGTCGTATTTCGGTTTGTCGGAAAGAGAATGATCGAGGAAATAAAGTTCGAAACGATCGGAATAGTCGGTTATGGGAGAAAAATCCTCAAACACCTCGCTTATTCCTTCCTCGATGAAGCTTCTGTAAGAATCTCTCTGAACCTCGATAAGATAAGGCATCGGCTGAACCTCTTTTATCTTGGCGAAAGTTCTTCTTTCGACGTTTCCGAATTTAACTAACGGTAAATCGCGTGTCATTAAATACACTCCTTTATTTTGTTGATTTAATTTCCATAATGGTGTATAATATCGCCTGTAACCGATTTCAGCTTGTTTTTTGCGGTAAAAAAATTTTTTTCGGAATATTTTTCGTCGCTCTTGACAGCTTTAAAATCGGCTCAGCAAAGACCGGTCGGAATCTCCGCCACTGAAATTTCCCGTTTTTTGCAGATAAAATCTGAAAAAAACAATCCTTGTTCCAGCTTTTGCTTTATCCGCGTCTTCAAGCTTTTTACTAAAAAAGGCGTAAAAAGACGCTATTATGGAAATTATAGCATTGAGTTATTATAATCCGAAAGCGATTTTTTGTCAAGGATTTTATGGTGTTTTTACAAAAATAGTTAAAAATAAGCAAATAAAACAGAGGTTAACCATGAGAATAGACAAATTTTTAAAAGTATCGAGAATTTTAAAGCGCAGAAGCGTTGCGAACGACGCCTGCTCGGGCGGAAGGGTGGAAGTGAACGGCAAATCCGTTAAACCCGCTTACAACCTTAAAGTCGGCGACGAAGTTCTGATTGCTTTCGGCGAAGGATCGCTTAAATTCCGCGTTTTAAACCTTAAAGAAACGGTAAGAAAAGACGAAGCCGCTTCTCTTTACGAAATAATCAACGACTGAAACGTCCTTTTACCGAATAAAACCATACATTTATATAATGATATAGCATTTCTTTAAAATAATACCTTTAACACAAGAGAATATCGGAGGAATTATGGTAAGCGCGATAATTACATGCGCAGGCACGGGGTCGAGAGCGGGCTTCGGCTACAACAAACTATTAAAAGACATAGGCGGCATAACGCCGTTTGAAAAAACCGTTTGCGCTTTCGCAAATACGGGATTAGCAGACGAGATTATAATCGTATGCTCGCCCGAAGATGAAGAGGTTTTTAAGAAAAAATGCGCCTATAGGTCGATTAACGCGCGTTTTGTGCATGGATCGACAACAAGATTCAAGTCGGTTTTAAGCGGGTTTGATGCAGCGAAAGGCGACGTTGTTTTAATTCATGACGGGGCGCGCCCGTTCGTTTCGGAAAGAATAATCAAGGACTGCGTCGATTCGGTTAAGAAATTCGGAACGGGTGTAACTGCCGTTCCCGCAACGGACACGATTTGCGATACCGAAGAAAAAGACGGCGAATGTTTTATCGTTTCGTCGTCGAGAAAGGGAAAATTTCTCGTTCAGACCCCGCAAGGTTTTAAAACGGAAGAACTTAAAAAAGCCTTTTCTCTTGTACGCGAAAACGAAGAATTTACCGACGAATCGGGAATTTATACGAAATATATCGGCAAATGCCGTATCGTCAAGGGAGATATCGCAAATAAAAAACTTACATATGCGGAAGATTTTGCCGTTTACGAAAATGCGGGCGGAAAGATTTTTGCCGGTACGGGATTCGACCTCCATCTGCTCGTCGAAGGGCGGAAACTTATTCTCGGCGGAATAGAAATTCCGCACACGAAAGGGCTTTTGGGGCATAGCGACGCGGACGTTTTAACGCATGCGATTATGGACGCAATGCTCTCCTCCGCAAGCCTCGGAGACATCGGCAGACACTTCCCCGATACCGACGATAAATACAAAGGAATTTCAAGCATGGTTCTGCTTGAAAACGTTATCGAATTACTCAATAAGTCGGGCTATAAGCTCATTAACGTGTCTGCCGTCGTTCAGGCGCAAAAGCCGAAGCTTGCAAAATACGTGGATACGATACGGGCAAATCTCGCCAAAGCGCTGGGGCTTGACGAATGCGCGGTGGGCATAACCTGCACCACTTTGGAAGGGATAGGCATAGTCGGCAGAGAGGAAGGAATAGCCGTTCAGGCATACTGCCTCACACAAAAGATAAAGGGATAGAACGCACTTTTTTACGTGCGTAAAATAAAGGTAAACTATGGCTAAAAATAAAATCACGTCAAAATACGTATGCTCCGAATGCGGCGCGGTTACGCCCGGGTGGCTCGGCAGATGCCCCTCCTGCGGGAAATTCGGAACGATTAACGAAGAAATAGAAGAAACCGTTACCGTTACGGAAAAATCATCGAGAAAACCGACTTACGAAAAACCCGTTCCCCTTTCCGAAGTAGAACACGAACAGCTCACCAGAATAGATTCGGGCATAGACGAACTTAATACGGTACTCGGAGGCGGAATAGTCCCATCGTCGTTGGTGCTTATCGGCGGCGATCCGGGAATAGGAAAATCGACCGTAATGACGCAGGTCGCATGCACTCTTTCGGAAAAATACAAAGTGCTTTACGCTTCCGCGGAAGAAAGTCGCGCGCAGGTTAAAATGCGCTGCAATCGTCTCGGCGAAAAATCGGATAAGCTCATGCTTATGAACGAAACCTGCCTCGATAACATAATCGAAGAAGCGGAAAATTACGATTTTCTTATAGTAGACTCGATTCAAGCCGTTTATCTCAGCGATTTAAGCGGTTCGTCGGGAACGGTCGGGCAGGTTAAAGAATGTGCTTCGCGCCTTATGCGTTTTGCAAAATCCACAAAAACAACCGTTTTCATAGTCGGTCACGTAACGAAAGAAGGAGCGATCGCGGGGCCTAAGGTGCTTGAACATATCATGGACACCGTTTTGTATTTCGAAGGTCAGCCTCAGGATAATTATAAACTGCTCCGCGCCGTTAAAAACAGATTCGGTTCGGCGCAGGAAGTCGGGGTTTTCGAAATGCGCGAAGACGGAATTCACGGAGTTAAGGACTATAACGGAATTTTCGTCTCCGAAGAACGCGGAAAAGAACCCGGGAGCCTTGTAACTCCGTCGATTTCCGGCAACAGATGCATGCCCGTAGAAATTCAGACGCTTTTATCGAAAACGGTTTTCGGAATGCCCCGGAGAATGCCCTTAGGGCTTGATTATAACAGAACGATGCTTATGATAATTTAGCTTTCTTTGCAAGTAGAATGGCTTCGGTCAACACAGATCTACGGAGCAATGAAAGAAACCAAATAGAGGTTGACCTTGACCAATACTATCCTGTTTACCGCGCAAGATCGAAGTCGATAATCAAACCAAGCCAAGTGCGATACGCATTACCATGACTGCATCTGCGATCTTGATAACTCCGTCACCGTCTACATCGCCGCAGAGAATCTGCTCAGGGGTGAATTCAATCAGGCCAAGAGCACAACGCATAATCAGAACAGCATCCGAAACCCTGACAACTCCGTCACCGTCCACATCGCCTACGCCGCCGGGAGTTGAGGCGGTAAACTTCGCAATAAAATCATTCACTCCATCGAAATCATTTCTGTTGATTTCTATGTTTGTTGAAAGCAACGTGCCATCCACAGCATACCAACCACTGAAGGAGTTTCCCTGGACGGGCACCGCTTTTATACAATACCATTTATCATAGTTTTCATCCCACTCAGTACCTACTCCTATAAAGCCGGATCCTTCTGCACTTATCGTGTCAATATCGATTTGCGGATTATTCGATAAATCCAATTCCGTCAACTGATTCTCGGAGCAATCCAGCTCTTCAAGTGCTGCATTCGCACTGATATCAAGCTCCGTAAGCTGATTATCGGAGCAATCCAATTCATACAGTTCTGCATTCGTACTGACATCAAGCTCCGTAAGCTGATTCCCGGAGCAATCCAATTCATACAGTTCTGCTTTCGCACTGACGTCAAGTTCCGTAAGCTGATTCCCGGAGCAACCCAGCCATACAAGTTCTGCATTCGTACTGATGTCAAGCTCCGTAAGCTGATTCCCGGAACACCACAATCCCCACAGTCCTGTATTCGCACTGATGTCAAGTTCCGTAAGCTGATTCCCGGAGCAATCCAATTCATCCAGTTCTGCATTCGTACTGACATCAAGCTCCGTAAGCTGATTCCCGGAGCAGCCCAGCCATACAAGTTCTGCATTCGTACTGACGTCAAGCTCCGTAAGCTGATTCTCGGAGCAATCCAGATCTTCAAGTGCTGCATTTGCACTGATATCAAGCTCCGTAAGCTGATTCCCGGAGCAATCCAGATCTTCAAGTGCTGCATTCGCACTGATATCAAGCTCTGTAAGCTGATTC
>ENA-ORRN01002107-ORRN01002107.1-human-gut-metagenome-genome-assembly--contig:-NODE-2107-length-13018-cov-3.509373_pt1 | contig 13018 bp, 11 predicted proteins | sample MGYA00242174_ERZ509132 | MGnify/ENA primary metagenome ERZ509132 (study PRJEB26280, sample SAMEA2338671) | human gut metagenome | biome: human gut; feature: human-associated habitat; material: faeces...
CCCGCCAGTCGGACGGGAAGACGTTCCGGTATCTGACCGATCTCTTCACGCTCGCGAGCGAGTATTCGGACATTTTCTACACGCTTTACTGCCGCAGCGGAGATTCCGAATTTCAGGACAAGATATTCAACAAGCTCAAGTACCAGTACCTTTATGAGTTCCTGTCCATTTTCGGCGGGAGCGAGTCCGAAAAGCTGGACTACTGCGCCTCGTTCATCGTGGCTGGCATGTGCACGCTCGCCAAGGTGTGGATCGAAAACGGAATGCGCGAAACGCCGGAGGAAATGGCGCGTCTCGGCGGCGCGTTCGTGATGCACGGCGTCGAAATGCTCCAGTGATATGAACATCGTCCATGTTCTGGAAGCAGGCATGCTCGTCTGCTTCGGCATCTCATGGCCGTTCAATATTGCCAAGTCTCTCCGCTCCCGCACCGCGAAGGGCAAGAGTGTTGCGTTCGAGCTTCTCATCATCGCGGGGTATCTCTGCGGCCTGATCGGGAAATTCATCCTCGGCAATTTAAGCTATGTGGTGTTTTTCTACATTGCCGACATTCTCATGGTCGCAGCCGACCTCGTCCTGACGCTCCGCAACCGCCGTCTCGACCGCGAGCGCGACAAAGTATAACATGAAAAAGCGACATCGCCGCCTGTTTTGCAGGCGGCGATGTTTGTGTATTTTACTGCTGGTTTTTAGGATGACGTTCGAGCGCTTCCTTCACTGCCTTCACGGCGTTGATGCACGCTTCGCGGTCCTTGAGACAGCCGTAGATGATGCGGATGTGTGTGGAGTCGGTGAAGAGTGCGCCGGTGCTGACGAGTACGTTTGCCTCCTGCACCAGATAGCGCATGACCTCTTCATCTGTCCCATAATAGGAAACATCGATCCAGAAGAAGAATCCGGCCTGCGGCTTGACATAGCGGATATGCGGGATCGTATCGAGGATCGAGCCGAGAATATCTGCGCGGATCATCCACTCCTGCCGCATGTCCTCCATGAAGCGAGTATCTTTGAGCGCGGCGGTGATGCCGGCCTGCGCCATGGTGTTCGTTGCACCGATGAAGAGAACGGCTGTCTGATGGAACACTTCGGTGATGCTCTCGGGCGCGACGATGTATGCGACGCGGAAGCCCATGCCTTTGGAGATCGAGCCAATGGTGATAGTGCGCTCCCACATGCCGGGAAGCGCCATCATGCTGACATACTCGTGGCCGTCGAATACGCTGTCCTCAAAGCACTGGTCAACGACGCAGAGAAGGTCGTGCCGGATGCAGAAGTCCGCGAGCTTTTCCATCGTGCTGCGCGTGTACACCGTTCCCGTGGGGTTGTTGGGGTTGGTGAGCACGACCATTTTGGTTTTAGGCGTTACGCGCTTTTCAAATTCATCTATATCCAGATCGTAGCCGTCTTCCTGCCGCGTCGGCACCATAACGGAACGACCTCCGATCATCGGCGGCACGGCAAAGTTGTGCGCGTAGGACGGGACGGGCATCATGACCTCGTTGTCCTCGCCGGGGACGAGGAACGGACGCATGACGAATGCGAACGCAGAGTCTGAGCCGTTGGATATGGTGAGCTCGGTACGCGGGTTGATCTTTACGCCGTTTTTCTTTTCTACACGTTCGGCAATCGCGTCGCACAGAGCAAAATCGCCGGTGGGGAACGTATAGTGTGCGGCCATGGAGTTAAGACTCTCGATCACGGCGGCCTTGACGTGCGGCGGCACGGTGTCGCTCGGGCGGTAGGGGTCGGCCCAGTTCATGGCGATTGGCTCGCGGGTGAGAGTTTTCTGGAAATCGAAGCCGCTCCCGTCGCCGTGCAGCACGGCGTATTCCTTTGCCATCAGTTTGCGAGGATCAAACATTAGTAGTTCTCCTTCCTTATCCGGCCATTGCGCCGAAGATCACATACAGCACGGTCGTTATCAGCGCAAGGATGACGCGCGGCAGCAGCTGCGCTTTGCCGAGGTCGATGGTGTCCACACCGGCACCCATGGCCGATTCAATGACGATATCTGAGAGCGGGGAGGTGACGTCGCCGAACGTGGAGCCGCCGACGAGCGCCGCTACGACCAGCGGAATGTTGCCGCCGACAGTGGCGACGAGCACGAGCGCGATCGGCCCGAGCAGAAAGCATGCGCTGATGAGTGAGCCGGTGGCATAGGAGGCCACGGCGCAGATAAGGAACACCGCTGCCGGGAGAATGGCCGGCGTGAGGACGTTCTGCGAAACGCTCACAATGTAGTCGGCAAATCCGATGTCTGCCACGGCCTTGCCGAAGCCGAACGCCAGCGCGAGCAGCACAGCGACAGAGACCATGGATTTTGCGCCGTCGATGATGAGACCCGGCACTTCGCTGAACTTGAAATAGCCGCGGATTACGGGGTAGCCAATGGCGACAATGGTGCCGACGAGAATCGGGGTCATAAGGCTGAACATGCCGGTCTCGATGCGAATGACGATGATCGCGATGAAGAACACGACGAACGGAAGAACAAAGCTGAGAAAATCGGGCTTGACGGCGCTTTCCGTATCATCAAGCTCCTTCGTTTCCATCGGGCTGGAGCCCGGACGGATGAGCTCGCCGTTTTCTTTTGCGGCCTTTTCACGCTTCTTCATGAAGCCAAAATCGGGAAGAAGCTCCGCCGCCGTGAGAAGACCGACGAGGACGGAGAGTATGCAGAAGAAGTTGTACGGAATCGATTCCACAAACACCTGCTGACCGTCCAGTTCGGGAAGAACAGAGGAAATCAGACCGCCAAATACCAGAATGTAGATCGTGATGGGGACGAGGGCGACGACCGGCTCAGCGGTGGAGGAGAGTATGTAGCCGAGCTTCTCGCGAGAGACCTTCTGCTTGTCCGTAATCGGCCGCATAATGGCGCCAACGCCGATCGTACCGAAGCCCTGATTGATAACGATGCCGGACAGAAGCCAGGTGATGAGCTTCGCCTTGCGCGGTGTGTCAAAGTGCTTGTCTCCGAAGGAGGAGAACGCGGCAAATCCACCGCCGCGCTTGACGGCCACCATGAATGCACCGAACACGATCATGTAAATGAACATGTCAACGTTGCTGGAAATGCCGTTATAGATGTACTTATCGAATACGAGCATCAGGAAGTGGAGGCCGCCGGTATATATGGAGCAGGATACGATGCCGAGGAAAAGCGCGAGCATGATATTCTTAGACCATAGGGCAATGACCAGCGTCAGCACCGGCGGGATCAGCGAAAGAATACTGGGTTCCATAGTTCGATATTTCCTTTCCCTTTATATTTGTTCTCTTTCTCATTTCTGTGGGGCTGTCAGAGCTCCGCGATAGCTTCGATTTCGCAGAGAACACCCTTCGGCAGCGCCTTGGCGGCAACGCAGGAGCGGGCCGGGCAGCTGACAAAGTACTTGGCATAGATCTCGTTGAACTTGGCAAAATCAGCCATATCCGCGAGGAAGCAGGTGGTCTTGACGACTTTGGTCATGTCGCTTCCGGCAGCGGCGAGAATGGCGGCAACGTTCTTGCAGCTCTGCTCGGCCTGAGTGTCGATGGTGTCACCGGCAGGAGCGCCGGTCGCGGGATCGACGGGGATCTGGCCGGAGGCAAATACAAGGCCGTTCGTGACGATCGCCTGAGAATACGGGCCGATCGCGGCGGGGGCGGTTTCGGTGGAAATTACTTTCATGACAACATTCCTCCTTAAGAATAATGTTTTCGGAAATTGGCAGCGGAACTGCCGTGCTTACGATGCTATTATAAGCGCGTTAAAAATGTTTAGTCAATATAAAAACGTTCATTCAACGCGCTTTCGGACGAGTGAACAATTTTTCATTGACGATATTGTTGACTATCGATATTGACGCGGCGCGGGGCATGAATTAAAATAATAAGTTGTGTATAAAATAGGGAATCTGGTGTGACTATGGAACAGAAAAACAGTAAAAAAACCATGTCCTTCACGCGTATGGACCGCATGGTGCTGGAATCTTATAAGACGCTGTGCGAGGGCCTTGCCAACTATCTGGGGGACGGGTACGAGATCGTTTTGCACAGTCTGGAAAACTACGATAATTCCGTTATCAAGATCATCAACGGCTACTATACCGGCCGCAAGGAAGGCGCGCCGATCACCGATCTTGCGCTGCATATGCTGGAGGATATCCGCCACAACAACGGCAAGGACTATATCGCCTATTATTCAAAAAACAAGAAGGGCGAGCCCATGCATTCCACGACGATCGCCATCCGCAGCGAGAACGCGAAGATCGTCGGGCTGCTGTGCATCAACTTTTATCTGAATACGCCGCTTGCCTCCGTTATAAGCACGCTGATGAAGATGGATGATGGCGCGAGCGTCGGCCGGGAAGAGAACTTTGCCGACAGCCCGTCACAGCTCGTCGGCGATACGATCGCGGAGACAAAGCGCGTCGTAATGGCAGACGCCGATATCGCCGTGCACGACAAGAACAAGGAGATCATCGCGCGGCTCTACAGCAAGGGGTTTTTCAAACTGAAAAACAGCGTTGTAGAATGTGCCGAGGCGCTGGGCATCAGCAAGAATACCGTCTATCTCCATATCCGCAGCTGCAAAAATTCCTGAAGGGCTGCATGATATATAAAGACATAAAGAGACCGCCGCGCACGGAGCGGCGGTCTCTTTTATCGTGGGAGCACTCTATCTGCCGTGCTGTACCGTGCGGCGGATGGAGTGCTCTCACTGTCAATGAAAATAATCAGGTTTTATATAGAGAACTGTAAAGAAAAAATATGTATTTATTGCAAAATGCAAAATATCGTGGTATTCTTTTGTTGAACCTAAGCATCCCGGCGGGATAGCAAAAGGCCCCGCCGACCGGCGGGGCCTTTTGCTATCACACACTGTGAATCCGCAACTTAATGCGGTAAGGGCGCAGAACGCTTATTTGAACTTGTAGTGTAATCCCAAGTGGTAGTAGGGATCATCTATATTTTTAGCATAATTTTTGAATTTGTCAATAGAGGAGAGCCAAAAATGGAAGAGAAAAAAACGATCCGATCGCATTCTCCGTATTATATCGGCCTTGACATAGGCACAAATTCCGTCGGCTGGGCGGTGACCGATCCAGAATACAACGTTCTGCGCTTCAAAGGAAACTCCATGTGGGGCGCGAGATTGTTTGAGGAGGCAAAACCGGCGGCGGACCGGCGCGCGGCGCGCATTGCCCGCCGGCGTCTGGAGCGGAGAAAACAGAGACTTTTGTATCTGGAAGAATTCTTCTCTGCGGAGATCGGGAAGTCTGACCCGCTCTTTTTCCGACGGCTGCATGAAAGCGCGCTCTTTCCGGACGATAAGACAACCGGAACCGGGAAATACACGCTTTTCAATGACCCGGATTTTACGGATCGGGATTATCTGCGCCGGTACCCCACGGTGTACCACCTGCGCAGCGAACTGGTGCATTCCTCCGAGCCGCACGACCCGCGGCTCGTATTTCTGGCGCTGCACCATATCATCAAGCACCGCGGGCATTTCCTTTATGAAACATCGGAGAACGGCGACGAATGCCCGACGGTAGACGCTGCGATGCGGGAGCTGACAGAGTATCTCTCGGCGGAAATGAATGTGGAGCTGGGATTGGAGCCGGAGTACTTCACGATCCTTGTCGACCGCAATATGCGCATATCCCAGAAGAAGGCGGCGCTGCGCGCCGCTCTGGGGAGGTCGGTGCAGACGGAGGAGAGCGGCGCGGATATTCAGGCCCTGTCCGATCTTCTTGCGGGGGCCAAAGTCAAGCTGGCTGCGCTCTATGACGATGAGTCGCTCAAAAATGCCGAACCGGCGAGCGTCGCGCTGAGCGACGATCTGGACGCCGTGTTTGACGCTCTCTCGTCGGCGCTGGGCGAGCGGGTGGAGCTGCTTCTTGCGGCAAAAAAGGTGTTTGATGCGGCGCGGCTGTCGGAAATGCGCGGCGGCGAAGCGTATCTCTGCGATGCAAAGGTCCGTCAGTATGAGAAAAACCATGCCGACCTTCGTGAGCTGAAAGACTATGTGAGAGAAGCGGCGCCGGACAAATACCGGAGCATATTCTATAAAAACGCGAAGTTCCCGAATAACTATGCCGCCTACAGCCGCTACCGTTCGGAGAGCGGGGATAAGACCTGCAAGCAGGAAGACTTTTGCGCGTTTCTCAAGTCTGTGCTGCCGAAACCGGCGGCGGAGCATCCGTTTGCGCCGCAGTATGCGCAGATCGAAGAGAAGACGTTTCTTCCGCGGCTGACCGGCAGCGAAAACGGCATCATCCCGTATCAGCTCCACCGGCTGGAGCTGCGGAAAATTCTGGATAACGCATCGGCGTATCTGCCGTTCCTGCTCGAAGAGGACGAGGACGGCATCTCCGTGCGCGAGAAGATCGAAGCGGTGTTTTCCTTCCGTGTGCCGTATTATGTCGGGCCGCTGAAAGGCCGTTGGGCAGAGCGGACTGAGGAAGCAAAGAGAACCGGCGAGAAAGCCTACCCTTGGAATTTTGAAAAAGTTGTGGATCTCGACGCGAGTGCGGCGGCCTTTCTGAAAGACCTGATCGGAAAATGCACCTACACCGGCGCGCCGGTGCTGCCGAAGGACTCTCTGCTGTACAGCGAATTTATGCTTCTCAACGAGCTGAACCCGCTGCGTCTCAACGGAAACGAGCTCCCGGTCAGCGTAAAGCAGCAGTTGATCGAAGATCTGTTCAAAAAAGAAAACCGCCGCGTGACGAAAAAACGCATTCTGGACTATCTGGTCATGCACGGCTATGCCGCAAAAACCGATGAGATCAGCGGCATCGACGACCCGGTGAAGACCAGACTGCGTTCGTACCACGATTTTGCGCCGCTCATCCCCATGCTCGGCGAGGAAGCGGTGGAAAAGATCATCGAAGGAACGCTGGTATACAGCGACGACAAGCGTATGCTGCGCCGCTGGCTGAAAAAGAATTTCCCTGCGCTGAACGAGGACGATGTGCGGAAGATCTGCCGTCTGAAATATGCCGACTGGGGACGCCTTTCCAAAGAGTTTCTGACGGAACTCTATTCCGGCGCGGATGAGCAGGGCGAGGCGCAGAACATTCTGTATTTTCTGCGAAACACCAATCTCAATCTCATGCAGCTGCTCAACGATCCGGAGCACACCAATCTTCCGGCCGCGGCGGAGGAGCGGCGGCTCGCCCGTTTCGGAAGCAACAGTCTCCGCTCACAGCTGGACGAAATGTACATTTCTCCCGCCGTGCGCCGCAGCATCTGGCAGACACTGAAGATCGCCGAGGAGATCGCCCATATCCGCGGCGGCGCACCGGCGAAGATCTTTGTCGAGGTGGCGCGCGGCGAGGATAAGGAGAAGAAGGGAACGCGAACCAAATCCAGAAAAGAACAGCTTCTGGAGCTCTATAAGGCCTGCGAGCGGGACAGCGGCGAGCTGTACGAAAAGCTTGCGGCGACGGAGGAGAGCGCGCTGCGGAGAGACAAGCTCTTCCTGTACTATACGCAGTTCGGAAAATGCATGTATTCCGGCGAGCCCATCGATCTGGAAACGGCTCTGCGCGATGATACAACGTATGATGTCGACCATATTTTCCCGCGCTCCCGCATCAAGGACGACAGCATCGAGAACCGCGTGCTCGTAAAGAGCGTTCTCAACCGCGAAAAAACGAACACCTATCCGATCTCGCAGGATATCCGCAGCCGGATGCTGCCGTTCTGGTCGATGCTGCACGATAAGAAAATGATCGGCGATAAAAAGTTTGACCGCCTGAAACGAAACACGGAGCTGACGGATGACGAGCTGGCGTCCTTCGTACAGCGCCAGCTTACCGAAACGCAGCAGTCCACCAAGGCGCTCGCGCAGCTTCTGCAGGAGATCTATCCGGAAGCGGAGATCGTATACTCCAAAGCGGGCAACGTTTCCGAGTTCCGGCAGGAGTTCGGCCTTCTCAAGTGCCGCGAGGTGAACGACCTGCACCATGCCAAGGACGCCTACCTGAACATCGTAGTCGGCAATGTGTACAAGACAAAGTTCACCGACCGGTTTTTCCTGAACATCCGGAAGGAAAACTACAGTCTCAAAAAGGTCTTTGACTGGGATACGCCGGGCGCGTGGAAAGCGGACGGAACGAGCATCGCCACGGTGAAAAAGTACATGGCGAAGAATAACCCCATCATCACCCGCATGCCGCGAGAGGAGAAGGGACAGCTTTTCAACCTGAATATCATGCCTGCCGGACTGGGCCAGCTTCCGATCAAAGCCGGAAAACCCATTGAGAAGTACGGCGGATACAACAAGCTGGCCGGCTCGTATTACTGCGTTGTGGAGCATACCGAAAAGAAGAAACGTGTTCGCTCCATCGAAACGGTACTGCTTTACGCACGGGGACTGTATGAGAGCGATCCGGTAAAATACTGCTGTGAGATACTTGGCCTTGTTGACCCGGTCGTTGTTGCACCGAAGATCTGTATAGATGCGCTTTTGGAGTTGGATGGTTTCCGGCTTTATCCGTCCGGAAGAACCGGGGATATGATTGTTTACAAGCATGGGTATCCGCTTGCCATTGACGCCGAAAGAGAACGCTATGTCCGCAATCTGACAAAATATATAGAGCGCTGCGCAAAGATCGAATATCCGGCAACAGCTTTTGACGGGATCAGCGCGGAAGAGAATGTGGCGCTGTACAACTGGTTTGTTGAAAGACTGGAAAGCAGCGTATACGGAAAACTTATGCCGGCTCTTCTTTCCAACCTGAAGTCGAGCGCCGAGGCGTTTGAAAAGATGGGTATTCTCTCTCAGGCAAAAACACTGATGGAGATATTGAAAGCATTCAAGTGCGATGCGCAGAACCCCAATCTGAAAGAGCTTTGCGGTAAGGGACTTGTCGGGAGAATTCAGAAAAAGGCGGCGCTGCAAGGCTTCCAATCGGCCTATCTTATCAACCAGTCGCCGACCGGCCTGTATGAGTATCGTACCGACCTTCTGCACTGAAAAACCATGAGCTGGCGGGTCGTAACGGTGTCCAGCCTGTCCAAGCTGGATTACAAAATGGACTATCTCGTCGTGCGCAATACCGACGGCGTAAAGCGCATTCACCTGAGCGAAATATCCGTTCTGATGATCGAATCCACGGCGGTCTCGCTGACGGCCTATCTGCTGTGCGAGCTGAATAAGCGGAAGATCGACATCATTTTCTGCGATGAGCGCCGCCTGCCTTACGGAATGCTTCTGCCGCTTTACGGCAGCCATAATGCCAGCTTGAAGCTCCGCGAACAGATCCAGTGGAAAGACCCGGTCAAGGCGGCGTTGTGGGCGGAGATCGTCCGGGAGAAGATCGTCGGCCAGATCGCCGTGCTGGAATCGGAAGACTGCACGGAGGCGGCGTCGCTTCTGTGCGGTTATCTGGAGGAAGTGCAGCCGGGCGACGCGACGAACCGCGAGGGTCACGCCGCGAAGGTCTATTTCAATGCGCTTTTCGGAAAGGCGTTTTCCAGAGAGCAGGAAAACGCGTGGAACGCCGCGCTTGATTACGGTTACAGCATCGTGCTTTCCGCTGTAGCGCGGGAGATCACGGCCTGCGGCTATTCCACGCAGCTCGGCGTGTTCCACGATAATATGTTCAACAAGCTGAATCTGGCGTGCGATCTTGTGGAGCCGTTCCGACCGCTGGTCGATCATGCCGTGCGGCAGATGGCGCCCGAAAAGCTGGAGCATGACGAGAAAATGCAGCTGGTGCAGATATTGAACCGCCAGATCCTGATCGACGGCAGCCGCCAGTATATGCTCAACGCGATCCGTATATTTGTAAAAAGCGCTATGGACGCAATGCGGGAGGAAAACATCTCTTCCGTTCGGTGGCCGGTGTATGAGCTACAGATTTATGCGAATGATGATCTTCTTTGACCTTCCTACCGATACGATCAAGGATCGGCGGGAGTATGCCCGCTTTCGCAAATATCTCATAAAAAGCGGCTTCGTCATGATGCAGGAGTCGGTATACTGCAAGCTGATATTAAACCAGAGCGCAGTGCGCCCGGCAGCGGACGGCATACGCAAAAACCGTCCGCCGAAGGGCCTTGTGCAGATGCTGTGCGTCACGGAAAAGCAGTATGCCGGTATGGAATACATTGTGGGCGTCGGCGAGAGCGACGTGCTCACAACGGACGAAAGGTTTGTGGAACTATGATGCTGGCGCACCCGCTCCTGCAAAGCCCGATCGAGTTCAAGGAAAACCGTGTGCCGGTTCTTATTGTAGAAAACGGACAGCTGTTTCGCCGGCTCATCGGCGATCTTCTGGCACAGGAAAACGGCGAGCCGGGAGAGTTTGCGCTTTCCGAAAACGCCGGTTTGATAGAGATCGGGAAAAACGTGCAGATGACGCTGAATCCCCTTTTTCCGGAACTGAACGGACGGCGAATTGCGACAAAAATTCAGCAGATGGCGGTGACAGCGGCGGAGGATCAGCCGGCGAAAACGGCGGAATGCCTTGCCGCATTGAATGACTACGGCGCGGCGCTTACCGCGGCCATTCCGTTCAATGTCACGTTTTCCGAAATGGAGAGCGCCGACGATGTGGTAAAAGCGCTCGCCTTCCGCGTGGATACCGAAGAGATGTCCATCCCGGAACAGCTGCTGGAAATGATGCGGCTGCACCGAGAGTGCTTTCGGAAACGGCTTTTTGTGTTCGTGAATCTCAAGTCATTCATTTCGGAGAATGAAATAACGCTTTTTTATCAATCGGTGTTTTATGAAAAACTGTCCGTTCTCCTGTTGGAAAGCGGACAGAAAGAGCCTGTCAGACCGTGTGAGGAGGTGCGGATCATCGACAAAGACCTTTGCGAATTTTGATTTATGTGCTATAATCGTTTTGCTGCCGCCGGATACTCTGTTGTAGTGTCGGAGTGCTGCTCCAAACCGTAGGAAAACGGCGAGTTTTCCCATTTTTCAGAACGAAATACCTGCCGTTTTGAAATTTGAGGTTTGAGAGTAGTGTAATCCCAAGTGGTAGTAAAACAGACAAAAAGCTCACCTCCATCATTGATAAGTTTGAGAGTAGTGTAATCCCAAGTGGTAGTAAAACTAGGTTTGTCAGCCATAACCATGTCGCCTTGTTTGAGAGTAGTGTAATCCCAAGTGGTAGTAAAACTCTACTGCAAAACTTGCGGCGTTTGCCCTGGTTTGAGAGTAGTGTAATCCCAAGTGGTAGTAAAACATGACCTCTTGTACGATGCCGACAACGGCGGTTTGAGAGTAGTGTAATCCCAAGTGGTAGTAAAACGTCAAGACGTTCACCAGACGAACGACCGGGGTTTGAGAGTAGTGTAATCCCAAGTGGTAGTAAAACCAGTAACAGAAACGCCAACGGGAATTCCTAGTTTGAGAGTAGTGTAATCCCAAGTGGTAGTAAAACTTTCAATGTCGAACGCGCTCACCACGTCGGGTTTGAGAGTAGTGTAATCCCAAGTGGTAGTAAAACTCCTGTCTGCAATGCGTCACGCGCCCAAGCGTTTGAGAGTAGTGTAATCCCAAGTGGTAGTAAAACTGAGCCATTTCGTTTTAATGATTTTCTCCAGTTTGAGAGTAGTGTAATCCCAAGTGGTAGTAAAACTCTTACTGGGCGAGTGTGTCAGGCGGCAAAGTTTGAGAGTAGTGTAATCCCAAGTGGTAGTAAAACGCGCGTTGTTCTGCATCTCGGCCGTTGATAGTTTGAGAGTAGTGTAATCCCAAGTGGTAGTAAAACTCTTGATCGACTGCGACAACATCCGATGTGGTTTGAGAGTAGTGTAATCCCAAGTGGTAGTAAAACTCTACACAACTCCTTTCAACTTGGCAATAAGTTTGAGAGTAGTGTAATCCCAAGTGGTAGTAAAACAACGCTGTTCTTCGTCTGCACAAAAGCCGAGTTTGAGAGTAGTGTAATCCCAAGTGGTAGTAAAACTCTACAGCAAGATCGCCATGTGGGACAGCTGTTTGAGAGTAGTGTAATCCCAAGTGGTAGTAAAACCGTCGTTCTCGGCGTCGCGGATCAGCACGTGTTTGAGAGTAGTGTAATCCCAAGTGGTAGTAAAACTGATTTTCATTTGAACTCCGCGAGAATGGAGTTTGAGAGTAGTGTAATCCCAAGTGGTAGTAAAACAATACTGTGAGCGTATGGGGTTTTAATCCCGTTTGAGAGTAGTGTAATCCCAAGTGGTAGTAAAACCCGAGTCGGGATTGCTTTTTCACGGCGGGGGTTTGAGAGTAGTGTAATCCCAAGTGGTAGTAAAACCCTTGTCTGTTATAGTAGGCAATGTCAAGGGTTTGAGAGTAGTGTAATCCCAAGTGGTAGTAAAACCAATAGGGTCGTAAACGCCTACCATTGGCTGTTTGAGAGTAGTGTAATCCCAAGTGGTAGTAAAACTTCCGCGATGAGAATTTGACTGACCCGCTGGTTTGAGAGTAGTGTAATCCCAAGTGGTAGTAAAACAGCCGGAGGCGCATCTTCCAGCATCTCATTGTTTGAGAGTAGTGTAATCCCAAGTGGTAGTAAAACTGTCGCAGCGGAGATAGAGGTCGGTGAAGTGTTTGAGAGTAGTGTAATCCCAAGTGGTAGTAAAACGTGAACTATTCGGGAGATCAGAAAGGTTTTGTTTGAGAGTAGTGTAATCCCAAGTGGTAGTAAAACTGCTGCCAGAACCGGCATTATAACTCCACTGTTTGAGAGTAGTGTAATCCCAAGTGGTAGTAAAACCGGATGAGATCGACAAAGACGAGGATCTGGGTTTGAGAGTAGTGTAATCCCAAGTGGTAGTAAAACCGTTTCCCAGCACGCCAAGCGAACGGACAGGTTTGAGAGTAGTGTAATCCCAAGTGGTAGTAAAACATCTATAAGGCCGGGAATGGAATAAGTAGGGTTTGAGAGTAGTGTAATCCCAAGTGGTAGTAAAACAAGGACCCACATGGACGAGAACATGGAAGCGTTTGAGAGTAGTGTAATCCCAAGTGGTAGTAGTGTAGATTTGGCACCGGGATTGTCGTTGCGTTTGAGCGTAGTGT
>ENA-ORRN01002108-ORRN01002108.1-human-gut-metagenome-genome-assembly--contig:-NODE-2108-length-13013-cov-3.367881_pt1 | contig 13013 bp, 11 predicted proteins | sample MGYA00242174_ERZ509132 | MGnify/ENA primary metagenome ERZ509132 (study PRJEB26280, sample SAMEA2338671) | human gut metagenome | biome: human gut; feature: human-associated habitat; material: faeces...
TCGACGGCTCATCTTTTTACCGAGCTTCAACGCATGGAAAGAGAAGTCGGGGATAATTTCGACATTCTCTGCGTGCTTATCGGAACAAACGATTTCAACGGCGGCGTTCCCGTAGGCGAATTTTTCACCGAGAAAGCCGAACGGGTTGTTTCGTCTACCGACGAAAACGGCGAGCCGAACGGATACCTTACAAAGAAAAAACGCGATTTTATTTTTACCGACGAAACTTTTTGCGGCAGACTGAATAAATTTTTCGCTTTCGTAAAGGATAAATACGCCGACAAGCGTATTGTCATGATTACGCCGCTTCATAGGGCGTATGCTTATTTCGGGCTTGATAACGTCCAGCAAAGCGAGCTTTATGCAAACGTAATAGGCGAATATTTCGAAAAATATATCGAAGCGGAAAGGCGGGCGGCGGATATATGGTCGGTTGAGCTTATCGACGCTTATCGCGAGTCGGGCTTGTTCCCGCTTTCGGACGCGCACGCAAAATTGTATTTTCACGACGACAAAACGGACAGGCTTCATCCCGCCGCAAAAGGACACTTCAGGCTTGCCGAAACTATTTTAAGAAGGATTTAACGCAATATGACGAAAACAGAAGACACCGAAATTCTACAGGGGATAAAAATATGGCACGGCGACGCGACGGCAAAGGACGTTTACGTCGATTTTAAAGGAACGTTCAAACCTATAAACAGCGGCAAAGTAATTCTGCGCATTTCCTGCGACAGCAATTACGTCGTGAAAATAAACGGCATGGTCGCGGGTTTTGCGGCGTGCGCCGACTATCCCCGGTACAGAAATTACGACGAGATAGACATCTCGAAATTATGCAACGTATATTCCGAAAACACTTTCGAGGTAGCCGTTTGGCATTACGGGGTTGACAGTCAGACGTACATCGCGGCGGACGCGTATCTGCTTTTCGATATAAAACAGAGATCCAAAACCCTTTTGAAAAGCGACGAAAACATTCTTTCGAGAATAAACAATCGTTATAAAAACGGATATCTCAAAACCATTTCGTCCCAGATGGGTTTAAGTTTTTTATACGACGCGACGAAAGCGGAAAACGAATTTACGAAAAGCATCGAAACGGGCGAGGGCAGTGCGGTTAAGCGCAAACGCGATAAGTGCAAACTCGTCCGCGCAAAGGAAAAGTGCAAGGTTACAAAAAACGATGGGGGATATCTTATCGAATTTTCAAAGGAAACGGTCGGTTTCCCCGTAGTTCAGTTGTACAGCAAAACCGAGCAGAAAATCACCGTATCTTACGGCGAGCATCTCATGCCCGACGGTAGCATTCCGAGATTTATCGGCGACAGGGATTTCAGCTTCGAATATATCGCGAAAGTCGGCGTGAACGATTATATAAACATGTTCCGCCGCATTGCATGCAAATACTTGTTTGTCGAGTCGGAAGACGAAATTTCGATAAGATATATAGGTATAAGGCGAACCGATTATCCGATGAAAACGGTCAGCCGAAAATTCGACGACGAGCTTTTGCAGAAGATTTACGACGTTTCGGAGTATACGATTAAATGTTGCATGCACGAACACTATGAGGATTGTCCGTGGCGCGAGCAGGCGATGTACACCATGGACAGCAGAAATCAGATGCTTTGCGGATATTACATGACGAGTTCTTTTGTTTATCCGCGCGAAAACCTCGTTCTTATAAGCAAGGGCTTGCGCCCGGACGGATTGCTGAGCCTTTGTTTCCCCGCGGGGAACGATTACCCCATTCCGTTTTTCTCGCTCGTTTATATCATGCAGGTTTATGAATATATAAAGTATTCTAAAGACGAAAGCATACTCGAAGAAGTTGGCGGAACGCTCGATGAAATCATGTCGACGTTTTTATCGAAAATAGCCGATAATCGGCTTATAGCCCAACTTCCCGTGCCTTATTGGAACTTTTACGAATGGGCGGAAGACTCGGCGAACGACAATCAGTTAAGCCTTACGGAAGAATCGCACACACCCCTTTCTTACGACCTCAATTTAAACTGCATGCTCGTGTACGTTTCAACAATGTACAACGAAATGCGTGGAAAAAATATCGACGTCGAGCCGATGAAAAAGGCGATAAAAGAGGTTTTCTACGATGAAAAGAGAGGAGTGTTCAGGCTTACCTCGCTCACCGAAAAAACTTCCGTTTTAGGAAATTCGCTCGCGTTTTTAGCGGGGCTCGGAGATGAAAAACTTGCGGAGAAAATCGCAAGCGGCGAAGGAATGATTCCTATAACGCTCTCGATGAACGCCTTTAAGTACGACGCGCTTATGAAATTCGGCGATAAGTATAACGGATACATTTTAGACGATATCCGCAAAATTTACGGCAAAATGCTCGAAGCGGGCGCAACGACGTTCTGGGAAACCGAACTCGGTTGGGAGGATTTCGGCGGCGCGGGAAGCCTGTGCCACGGCTGGTCGGCAATCCCCGTTTACTATCTTTGCCGCATATTCGGCAAAAAGCCCGCGGCGGAGCAGGACTGAAAATAGCAATTTAATACATAAATAAAGGCGTTTTATTCGTTTTCGGACGGGATAAAACGCTTTTTTACATGTTGTTTATAAGAGATGAAAATAATTTCACAAGGAAAAACAAAATAGACTTGCACTATTTTGAGTTGTATGCTAATATGCAAACAAGTGTATTTGCTTTAACAAATATAATTAAATCAACATATATAAAAAGCAAACAAAAAGCGGAAGGCGGACTTTTTAATTAAGCGAACCTTAAAACAAGGCGGACTTTTAAATAATGCCGCGCCCGAAAGGAGCAAACAATGAAGAATAAATTCAAATCGAGAAATATTATTCTCGTCTTACCTGTTCTACTCCTCATAACGCTTGTAAGCGCGACGTCGCTCGTCGCATGCGGAAAAAAGAACAACGGCACGTCGGAAAGTACGTCGAAGAGGCGGACGAGGTTACGGTAACCGTTTTCAAGGAAGAACGCGAAATAATACTTAAGCGGCAGAAGCGGCGCGCTTAATTTAAGCCTTGCAAAAAGCCTTGATTGTTACGTGGGCTATCTCGTCGGTGTGAACGACGGCGAAATTTACAACAGTTTCTCCGAAAGAGCTATCTGGATTTCCCTTTCTCAGGGCGATAATATCTATCTTGAAAATTCTATCGTCATAGGCAGCTTCGCGGGCAAAAATACCGGGAAAACGGAAAATTGTATCACTTGTGCCGATATCTTAGAGTATAGCATCGAAAAGTTAACGCTCGGCAAAGAGGGGTTGTACGTTACTGAAAATCCTTACGGCGGCGAAGAAATGTTCTGTATTTATGGTATCGATAAAAATTCCGAGGACATGACGCGGGTTTTAGAGTGTATAGTATATCTGGACGATAACGCGCAGAAGAAAGGAAGTACGGAATATTCGGAGTATACTCTGAGCGAATACCGCGCCCTTTATCCCGAATATGCCGCAAAGCTTCTTTCTCTTAAACATCCTATCGCATACGGCGGTTTTACAGGGCAAAACACAGGCGAAATTGTAAATTCCACGGCTATTCCCGGCGTCGCAACGGGCAACGGAGACGAACTCATCGCGGCGTGCGGATTCAACGAGATTAAATGGAATTATATCGAAAACCTTTTTTGTTCGAGTTATGCGAAATGAAATCGATTGACATGGTTTATCCGATAGTGTATAATAAAGAAAAACTTACATTGAAAGAGGAGAAATGTTTTGAAAAAAATTATTATTGCCATTATAACGGCGGTCGTAATTGCGGGGGCTGCCGTCGCGGTGTATTTCGGCTGTTTCAGAAACAAACCGAGTGAATCGGGTCCCGGGGAAATCGTTTCCGAATCCACGTCGATTTCAGAAAGAACAAGCGAAAGCGAATCTATGTCCGAAAGCATATCGGAAAGTGAATCGGAAAGCGAATCTGAAAGCGAGTCTGAATCGGAGAGCGTATCGGAAAGCGAATCTGAAAGCGAGTCCGAGTCGGAAAGTGAATCGGAGAGCGAATCTGAGAGCGAGTCTGAATCGGAGAGCGAATCGGAGTCTGAATCCGAAAGCGAATCGGAGTCCGAATCGGAAAGCGAGAGCGAATCGAAGAACAAGTTTGAAGATTTCGATTATGACGAAGTAGGGCTTAAATTTGAAGAAATTAACGGCGAAATGGTGCTTACGTATGCCAACGACGTTAAGGGTAATGTCGTTATTCCTGCTGAATATAACAATAAGCCCGTGACAAAAATCGCGGACGAAGTATTCAAAAACAAGAATAATCTTATTTCCGTTGTAATTCCCGACAGCGTTTACGAAATCGGCACATATGCTTTCGGAATATGCAAAAATCTGAAGAGCGTAACATTTGGCGCAAACGTTAAAATCATCGGAGATAACGCGTTTTATCAGGATGAAAGTTTAACGAATATTGTGCTTCCCGAAAGCGTGGAAACGATAGGATTGCAGGCGTTTAATAAATGTGAAAAGTTGACAGAGGTAACGCTTGGAAAAAATATAAAAGAAATCAAAGGAAGAGCATTTGATAATTGCAAAAAGCTTGCAACGTATAATTACAGCGGAACTAAGCAAAACTTTCTCGATATCAAAAAATATTCTTTATGGAGCGGAATAAGCGATATAGTACAAGATCATTCTGCGGAATATATTATAAAATGCTCGGATGGCGAACTTAGCTGGCGGGAAGTTTGGAATTGGATAAAAATTTAATTGTCTTTTCGAACTGAAACTCAATAAACTCCGAAACGGATTTCGATAGTCTGTTTCGGAGTTTTTTTTCATATATTTAAGTATGAATAATTTTTTCAGGGTTGCGGCGTTCGTTCTGGTGCTTGCGGCGGCGATATTCGTGCCGATGAAGGCTTATCCCGAAACATCCGCGCCCGACAAAAAGCCCGTGAACACCGAAGAATACAAAACGGCATTGAACCTTTGGCATATAGATACTTTCGAGGGCGGCACGGGGTCGCGCGCCGATTTTTTAAACGACGTTATTACCGCCCGCGAAGACGACGGAATAATCGTTCTCGTTAAAACTTACACGCTTTCGGGTATGAAAGCGGCTTTTCAAAAAGGGGAGTTCCCCGATATGATTTCGTTCGGCATAGGTGCGGGCGAGGTTATAAAATATGCAAGGGAACTGCCGCAAAAAGGTTTTGCGGGCGGAGAGTTCGGGAAGAAACAATATGCCGTCCCATGGTGCGCGGGCGGGTATTATCTTATCGAAAAAGGTGAAGATAATCGACTTATAGACGGGTTTTTGAACGGTAATGACCCCCAAAAAAGCGAAAATATGGGGCTTATCGTATCGCAAGGGGAAAACACCATGCCCGTCATTGCGTTAAAGCTTTCGGGCGTAACGGCGGAGAATGTTTCATATTATTCGCCGACAGAAGCTTACGTTAAATTTCTCGGCGAACAAAACGCCGTGCTTGCCGGTACGCAAAGAGATTTAAGAAGGCTTGAAAAAAGAGGGATATCTTTTACGGCAAAACCCCTTCACGGATATTCGGATATAGTTCAATATCTTTCGATAACGGCGAAGTCGGACGAAAAATACAAATACGCATTGAAAATCGTAGATTATATTTTAAGCGAAGACGTGCAGAAAAAATTATATAAAATAAGCATGATGAGAGCGGACGGCGGAAAAACGGACGGGGAATTTTACGGCTATGATTTTTCCGAAAACGAGTATACGGCAAGTCCGTTTTTGTTCACGGAGACGATAAAGCAAATTCAGACTGCGCAAAGCGGCAAAATTTTCGGCGATAATTTGCCCGATAATATTAAAAGTTGCTTAAAACGCCTGAAATAACCTTAAAACACTTGAAATAATAAACGAAATATAGTAAAATAGGAGTAGATTGATGTCTTACAGCGCAATCATTGCAAAAATAGCGGAAAAAAGCGGAGTTGATTTCGCGCTCGATTTCCCTATAGGGCTTAAAACGACGTACAAAACGGGAGGAAAGGCAGACGGCGCACTGTTTCCGTCGAGCTTGGAACAAGCGAAGTCGGTTGTGGATTTGCTTAAGGAATCGAACGTTCCTTACGTCGTTATGGGGTGCGGTTCAAACGTTCTCGTTTCGGACAAAGGGTATAAAGGCGCGGTTATTTTCTCGGAAAATCTGAAAAATATAACCGTGAGAGGAAAAACCATCGTCGCAGACGCGGGGGTCAGCCTTTTTGAACTCATAAAAACCGCGTTATATTCGGGGCTTGGCGGCTTGGAATTTTTAAGCGGAATTCCCGCGAGCGTCGGCGGCGCGGTTGCGATGAATGCGGGCGCATACGGAAAATCGACGGGAGATTACGTCTCATACGTCGTTACTACAAGCGGCGTCGCGGCGCAAAAAACTTGCGGATTCGATTACAGGACGAGCGTTTTCAAACGGGAGAATCTTCCGATAATTTCGGTGTGTTTCATGCTCGAAAACGCCGAATTCGATCAGTCCGAAGAAAAGATAGACAAATATTTGAAGCTCAGGCAAAAAAAGACCCCTAAGGGAAGGTCTTGCGGAAGCGTTTTCAAAAACGACGGGTATTTTGCCGGGAAGATCATAGAAGAGGCGAAACTCAAAGGCGCTCGCGAAGGCGGGGCTTACGTTTCGGAAAAACACGCAAACTTTATCATAGCCGATAAAACGGCTACGAGCGGGGATATAAAAAGATTGATAGACCGCATAAAACGAACGGTCAGAGGGCTTTTCGGTACAGAGCTTTCCGAAGAAGTCGAATATATAGGCGAATTCGATGAACAACAATGAAGAACAAGGCAAAATAAATTTCGATTTGCACACGCATACGACTTACAGTCACGGTACGGGCAGTATATTAGACAACGCCGTAAGCGCGAAGGAAAAGGGGCTTTACGGGATAGCGATAACCGACCACGGATTTTCGCATCCCGCTTTCGGCATGCGCAGAAAGTATCTCGATCAAATGAAGAAGGAATGCGTCGAAGCCACCGAAAAAACGGGCGTTCAGGTTCTTCTCGGCATCGAATCGAACCTGCGCGGAGAAAAGGGGTCGATAGACGTTAAACCCGCCGATTACGAAAAACTCGACGTTATTCTCGCGGGCGTGCATAGATTTATTTACTACAAGAGTTTCAAAGATCTCGCATGGTTGTTGTGGGCTAATATTTTCGACAGCGTTTTTAACAGAAAACCGTCGGACAGGCTTGTAAAATTCAACACCGATTGTTACGTGAACGCGATAAAAAACAATCCCGTCGACGTAATAACTCACGTCGGATATTATTGTTTTTGCGACCCTGTGGAAGTTGCAAAAGCGGCGGCGGATTACGGAACGTATATCGAGATAAACACAAAAAAGACTCATCTTACGGACGAGCAGTGGCGCAAGGTTTTCGAAACGGACGTTAAATTCGTGGTAGACAGCGACGCGCATTCGCCCGACAGAATAGGCGACAACAAACTTTTTCTCGAAACGGCAAAACGCGTGAATTTTCCGTTCGACAGGATAATGAACATCGACGGGAGAATTCCCGACCTCAGGTTTCAGAGATATAAAAAAGAACACGGCATAGGGAAGTGACGGAAATTGGCAGGCGATAAACGCGGCGACAAACGCGGCGACAAACAGAATTTTTCCGAAAGAGTCAAATCGGAACTTTTAAACGTTAAATTTCAGGGTCTTAACGAAAGGCGGGCTTGCCTTTCGGCTTTTGTTCGTTCGTGCGGAACAATCTGTTCGGAAAAGGGGCTGGTCGGGTTTGAAATTCCGCTGTCCAACGATAGCGAAAAGCAGTTCGTAACGATTCTTCTCCGCGACCTTTATAAAATCGATCCCGAAATAATCTCGTCCGTCAAGCGCGGAAAAAGCACGCTCAGATTGGTTTCGGAAAAAAGCGCGGACGTGCTTTGCGACCTTAAAATCATAGAAAAAGACGAAAGCGGCGTCGCGGTCAGGCTCGGTATAGACGAGTCGCTTACGCAGGATAAAACGCGGGCGGCATACGTCAGGGGGCTGTTTTTAGGCTCGGGCAGCGTAACCGTTCCGAAAGTCGGAGCGGACGAGGAGAAGAATACCACGGGTTATCATCTCGAGTTCGTTTTTGCAAACTATCAGACGGCAACCGATCTTTGCGAGGTATTGTCCGAGGCGTATCTGATGCCGAGGCTTACCGACAGAAAGGAAACGTATATAGTATATTTCAAAACGATCGACGAAGTTTCGGACGTTTTAGCTCTTATGGGTGCGTCGAAAGCCGTCATGGAACTTTCGGAAATCGCGGTGGAAAAGGACATGAATAACGACATGAACAGAAAAATCAACTGCGAAATGTCTAATATGGTTAAACAAATGGACGCGTCGGTAAAACAGATCCGCGCCATAAACCGCATTGCGGAAACAAAGGGATTGAATTCTTTGCCGCTTCCGTTAAAACAAGTTGCGGAAGCTCGGCTTTCGCATAACAAAAGCACGCTTGCCGAACTTGCGGATATTTTAAAAATCTCGAAAAGCTGCCTTAACCACAGGCTCAGAAAAATAATAGAAATAGCAGACGAATTATAATATTAAGGAAGAAAAGATATGAAAAAGATAATTTTAACGGGCGATCGCCCGACGGGAAGACTTCACGTAGGACATTATGCAGGCTCTTTGTCCGAAAGAGTGCGCATTCAGAACGCGGGCGGTTACGACGATATGTACGTAATGATCGCCGACGCGCAGGCTCTCACGGATAATGCCGAAAACCCCGAAAAGGTAAGGCAGAACATAATCGAGGTCGCGCTCGATTATCTTTCGTGCGGGCTGTCTCCCGAAAAGGTGAGTATGTTCATTCAGTCTCAGGTTCCCGAGCTTTGCGAGCTTTCTTTTTACTATATGAATCTCGTAACCGTTTCGAGGCTTCAGAGAAATCCCACCGTTAAAACGGAAATACAGATGAGAAACTTCGAAACGAGTATTCCCGTCGGCTTTTTCACTTATCCGATAAGTCAGGCGGCGGATATAACCGCGTTTAAGGCGAATATCGTTCCCGTCGGAGAAGATCAGCTCCCGATGCTCGAACAGGCTAAGGAGATCGTAAGGAAGTTCAATTCGGTTTACGGCGAAACGCTCGTCGAACCCGAAGCGGTGCTTCCTTCAAGAAAAGCGTGTTTGAGGCTCCCGGGGATCGACGGCAAGGCGAAGATGAGTAAGTCGCTCGGAAACTGCATTTACCTGTCGGACACAGCCGATGACGTCAAGAAGAAAATCATGAGCATGTACACCGACCCCGACCATATAAAGGTTACCGACCCCGGCAAACTCGAGGGCAACGCCGTGTTCACTTATCTCGACGCGTTCGCAACCGACGAGCATTTCGCGGCTTTTCTGCCCGAGTATAAAAACCTCGACGAACTTAAGGCTCACTATACGCGCGGCGGACTCGGCGATATGAAAGTGAAGAGATTTTTAAACGAAGTTCTTCAATCTATCCTCGAACCGATAAGGGCGAGAAGAAAGGAATACGAAAAGGACATCCCCGCGGTTTACGATATTTTAAAGCGCGGAAGCGAAAAGGCGGAGCGCGCGGCAGCCGCAACTTTGTCGGATGTGAAAACGGCGATGAAAATAAATTATTTTTCGGACGAGGAACTTATAAGGGTTCAATCGGAGAAATATTCGGGTTAAACGACTTATATAAGGGTTTACGATGTTTAATGCCCGTTTTTTGCCTGTTTTGCGGCAAAAAACGGGCATTAAAAACATTGTGAAATCCTTATTTTTTTATTAAAATCGTTTGACAACGCGGTTGCGATAATCTATACTTGGAATACGTCGAACGGTTCGCGAAACAAAATCCGACGCCGCGACGTAAATATCATTCGGAGAAAAAGTATGCGCAAAATTAAAAAACGCGGAATGATAAGGTTGCAACAAAACCTTAAATCCGCAGATAAAGTGAACGGGGAAAACATTGCGGGAACCATCGAAGAGAACGCAGGCGCAAAATCGGGCTATGTCGAAGAGACGGAAAAAATCGTTGAGGACACCGTAACGGTAACTCCCGATGAAGTAATTTTCGACGAAACCGAAAATGAAGTTCCCGCGGACGAAAAAATCGACGTCGAAAACGCCGTGGAGGAAGCCGAAACGGACGACGCCGAAGTTACGGACGAAAAAGTCGTTGAAGATACCGTAACGATTACGCCCGACGAAGTAACCTTTGACGAAACCGAAAAAGAGGTTTCTAAGGACGAAAAAATCGACGTCGAGTATTCTGTCGGGGAAGCCTTGAAAGCCGACGCGGAGGAGAACTTGGAGGGCGGAGTAGCGGAGACGGCGGGTGAGGAAGAGATGTCCGAGGAAGCCGATAAAGCGGAAGCCGAAGAAATTTCCGAAGAATCCGAAAATACAGAAGACGCGGAAGACGTGGCGGAAGAAATCGAACCTCGGCGGAAAGCTCTTTAACGGGCGAAAACAGCGAAGCCGAAGACGAAAAAGAAACCGAAGAAGCCGAAGAAGTTCCGCTCGAAGCCGCAGACGAAGAAATAGACGAGATATTAAACGAAGAGGGCAGCCTTGACGGCAGCGAGGAAGAAGTCGAAGCGTTGAAGTCGGAGACCGAAGCGGGAGCCGAGGAAGAAATCGTCGAAGATACCGTAACGGTAAATCCCGACGAAGTGACTTTTGACGAGACCGAAAAAGAAGTCCCCGCGGACGAAAAAATCGACGTGGAGGAATCTGTCGAAGAAGCAGTAGAAGAGGCAGCCGATAAAGAAGACGAAGAAGAAAAACAGGAGCAGAAACCCGCCGAAAAAGAGGGGTTTAAACTCACCGCGCCCGAAAATCTCGAAGAAGTGCTTGCAAAAATCTGCGTAAAGCGCGGCAGAAAGCTTATTTACAGACCTAACGAAATTCTGTTCAACTGCACGGCGGCGGTTATCGGCACGGATAAAAACAACGAAGAGGGTATCAAAGTAAAAAATATTCTCGACGAAGAAATCAAGCAGGGCGTAAAGCTCGGTTACATCGATAAGTTCGACGGGCTTAAGATGAGCGAAATCAAAGAGGAGTACGAAAACGACACCGTATACGAATACGCCGAGCAGGAATTCAAGCGCACGGGTCTCGTTCTCGACGGGGATAAGATAAAAGTTTATATCTACGATTGGGATATGAAGGCTTTGCATCACGTGGGCTACGTCGATCCCGCGAACGTCGAGGAGCTTAAACCTTACCTCGAAAACAGAGATAATTACAGTTTCGATATCTGCGGTCTGATAACGGGCGGCAAATACAGAAAGGTTATCAAGGATGAAAGCGGCAAGGTTACCGTCGAAAAAGGAAACGACGGCAAAATCGGGCTTGAACTCGACATTTCCATACTTAACAGAAAAGATTGATAAATCGTATAAAAAGTCGCGCTCGAGGGAACTTCCCTCGGGCGCTTAGCTTTGCTGCACTTGTTTCAACTTTGTCGTGTCGGTTATCGTTCCGTCGTCTGCGACGTAAGAAATCGTTTATTGCGGCAACGTTGCGATAACCCCGGCATGAAATGATTGTTCCCGTTACCGTGAACGTTAATGGTAACGTTCACAGTAACGGTAAACGGAAATCCGATTGCACGGGGTAAGCGAGATGTGACAAAATCCGACAATTTTTAATTGCAAAAAGTGCGTGTATAATTGCACGGAATCAATCAATTGTTAACTAAAAATACCGAATATGTTCAGAACGTGCGGAAAGAATCTTAAAAAATCTGCAATCGGTGATAAAACGGAAAAATTTGATTATTATATTAAAACGAAATTTTTTCACGGTATTTATAGTTGCTTTTTTTATATAATTAGTTTATAATTTAATCGGAAGCTAAAGAGAGGTTCAAATGAGAGTGCGTAACGAAGAAGCTTATAAAAGCAAAAAAGAGATTGTGATGGAATCGTGCTTTAACTGTTTTGCAGAAAACGGTTTGCACGGGACAGGCATAGCAACTCTTTCTCAGTATTGCCACTTGTCCAAGACTGCGTTTTATATTTACTTTCATGACATTGACGATTTGATTACTCAATGCACGGCATACGTTATGTCGAAAGTGGTTATGGATTTTGTAAACAGAGTGCCTGCAAACCCGTTGGAAGTAAGACCCTTCTTCGAAGAGCTTCCTTATCGGAACAGGGACGAACACGGGGCGAAATATCGCGTTATGTATCAGGTATACACTCATCCGAAGTATATCCGTGCGGGAAAAGAATTTCTTGAAAGCCTTAATCCTTATTACGAACAATATGCGGCGCGTATGGAATCGATGATGTATATTCCCCGCGAAAAGTTAGTGTCTCTTTTCAGAATTTACATGAGAATTTGCGTAAATTTCGCAATCTTTGAGAACGAGGAGGAGCTTAAACAGGAAATGGCTGTTCTCGAAGAAAGTTTTATGCTTTTGAGAGCAAAATATAAAGTCGATAACAGAATAGGATGAAAAATGCCCCGAATTTTGATGTGAACCCAAAAGTTTGGACAAAATTTTGCGTTTTCCCGTAATGATAGTAATAAGTGCTACGAGATAGTTTTGCTAAAGCAAGCAATTTATCTGGCGGAAACTTATGCCTTAACTCGGATATAACTATTACTTTTTTTTTGTTCTTCCGCTCGAATTAAGGCATCTGATTTTTTTAAGTACTCGTTCTCCATTTCAAGATACTCATTCCGCTCTCGCAATTGTCGTAATTCGGTAATAATATCTTGTTGTAATTCAGTTGGCAACGATTTCTTTTGGGTCTGCCTTTTGATTTTCTGCCACGACGTTCAACCATAAAACCTTTTGCACCTTCTTCTAGAAATATGCGCTCCCATAATCTTACTTGTGAGCGATGGTGATCCGATTCCTTGTATGAATCCAAATTCCAATATTTACGGACAACTTCACCATAACCAAGATTATTCTTGCGCATATCCGATATAACAGATAATTTGAAATTTGGCGAGTATTTTGTGAATGTTTGACCTTTCTTTGCCATAAAAAATGCACCTCCAAAAGTTTTACATTTCTGT
>ENA-ORRN01002109-ORRN01002109.1-human-gut-metagenome-genome-assembly--contig:-NODE-2109-length-13012-cov-3.567029_pt1 | contig 13012 bp, 7 predicted proteins | sample MGYA00242174_ERZ509132 | MGnify/ENA primary metagenome ERZ509132 (study PRJEB26280, sample SAMEA2338671) | human gut metagenome | biome: human gut; feature: human-associated habitat; material: faeces...
GCATAACTATCTCCTTTCTTATCAAGAGAATAACAAAGTATGTACAAAATTAATGCTTTCGATTACGAATATCAAATAGTCTATAAATACTGGCTAGATTAAAGGATCGTTTTTTCTAGTCATTATACTTTGACTAAGGACGTAAAAGGTTGGATAAGAACTATTTCATTAACATTATTATTAATATTAAAATTTAGATTATGAACAAAAAGTTTTCTACGCTTGTAGCAACGTTACTGCTTAGTGGTGCGTTGTTTACTTTAAATGCTGCTACGTTCAATGATGATGTCTTTAAAGACAAGTATCAGAAAGAAGTGGTAGGAGATATTACTACTTACAAACTAACGAGCAATGTGACGCTTGCTTACGACAACCCGTTAATCATTTCTGAAGATAACGTAGTTGTAGATGGTCAAGATAACAAGTACACACTGAAAGGACAGATTATCATTACGGGTGAAAATGTTACCGTTAAGAACTTGAACGTTATTTTCGTAAATGAAGGTTTAAATGGTTCAACTCCAGGTATTGATGGTACGACTCCGCAGGCTAAAAATGCAATATTGTTGGTTGCTAAAAGTGGAACATTAACAGGCAATGTAATTACAAGTTCTGCTAAAGAGGCTACATGTAATGCTAACTCTATTTGTGTTCTACCCACTGATGCTAAAGGAACATACACTATTAGTGGTAATACCGTTACTGCTAACAGTATAACGTCTCATGCAGGTATAGGTAAAACAGTTTCTGCTGGTATTGTAGTTTGGGCAAATATGCCCGCGGGTGACTACACTAAAGGATCTGTAGCATTGGAAACTCCTATCGATTTGTCAAAGAATACATATAAAGATTGTTCTGCAGACTTTATTGTTGAAGCACTTGATAAATCTTATAACACCGTAGTGGAAAGTATTCAAGTGACTCCGCTTGTAAAGGATGGTAAAATCATTAATGGCGCAGCATTGACTGGTGCTGACGGCTTAAATTTTTCTACAGAAACAACTTCCATTGTATTCAATGGCTCTGCTGAACAATTGGTTGAAGCTATAGGAGATGCAGATGTTCAAAATAGTTCTATAAAGACTAACGAAGGAGTTGTTGTATCTGGTGTGACTCTGCCGGATGCAGAAGTGGATGGTTTCGAGTTAGTAAAAACTCCGGCTGCTGATCAGTATTATCTGTTGATCGTAAAAGCTGCGGAATGGGATGGCGTTACAAACTTTGTCGTTACTGCAGATGAAAACGGTAAAGCGAAAGTGGTAAGTGCTAAAAATCTGGCTTCTTTGGTAACAGATGCTAATTTGTGGAAGATGGAACAGGCTTTGGATAAGGATGGCGACTATACATTCATCTTCACTAACAAGGCTGGAAAGAAGATGACTGTTGATGGTAAAAACTTCTTCCATTCTGTAGCTAATGCTCCGTATAATAACGGTGTTGTATTTGAAATGGATGGTGAAGATCTGACTACTCAGAATCCTCGTTACTTCGGTCTGTATAAAGCCGGAACTCACGCATTGACAGCTAAAGATTTGTATTTCTTTGAAAAGACAGGTTTCACAATCACTATCGATGGCAAGTTGGCAGGCGATCCGTTCACTGGTAACCGTTTAGCTCCGATGGCATGGAACGGTACTGGATTTGTAAAGGCTGCTGATAATGAAACTGCAGTGTCTCTCCGATTCAAAAACGCAGACGAAGAATATGAATATATCGTAGCTAAGAAAACGAATGCAGGAGGTACAGCTGTTAACCAGTTCGTATATGCCTTCACTACTGTTTCTGAAAAGGATTTGATCGCTGAACGTAAACTGGAAACTAAGAAACGTACTATGTTCGACGTATTCACAACATTCCACAAACCGGTTAGCGCAGATGATAACTTGGAAACTCTGACTAGCATCGACAGCATGACAGTTCAGGTTTTGAATAAGGATAACAAGTTGCAAGCTGCTCCTGTTGGTTACTTCAAATTGACAACTGACGGAACTAAGACATTAGGTGCTTCTCTTGAATACAACTTGTTCCCGATCAAGATCAGCATGGGTAACAACGTAGTTGATCCGGTTGCTTTCTTGAAGAATGCATTCTTCACTATCACGAAACTGGATGAAAAGGGTAACACTATCTATGCTGTAAATGGTTGCAATAGCAGAGCTTGGGTTAAATCAGTAAACAATGACTTGGATGCTCAGTGGGCTATCACTTATGACGCAAATAAGGCATTATATACTGTTGTAAACCGTGAAAACAAGAATGTTTTCTTTACATACGCAAAGAACTCTCTGCGTGAAAACGGGAATAAGAAAGATGATATCTACACAGACGGTGAAAACCTGTACAAGATTGAAGTTGTTAAAGAAGCAAAAGAATCTGACGGTTACAACTGGCTTGGTGATGTGAAGAACCAGCGTTATGCTATCGCTCACTTCTCTTCTGTATATGGTAATAACGCTTGGATTTCAGCAGATAAGGATGGCAATGCAATTCTGGATCTTGACGAAGAAAAGGCTGTTGAACTGGTTGCTAAAAATGGTACAGAAGATACTATCTATGTAGAAAGCACAGTAGGTTACTATGAAGGTGCTACTTACAAAACAGCTAAACACATGTTGAAAGTTCCTGCTTACAATTTCTATAATATGGCTGGTGAAGGATTCGGTTGGGCAGGAGAAGAAGGCATGATCTCTTCTAAGTTTGTATTTGGACGTGGCGGCTCTGATCAGATAACTATCCGTAAAGATGGCGACAAATATATTTTACGTTTGTATAATGGTTGCGAAAAAATTTATGCTGGTACATCTACGAACTTCTTGAGTAAATGTGGTATGTATGATATCAACAATAGCTTGTTCGTTGTTGAATCTCTGAACCGTCCGGAATATCGTCGTCTAGGTGAAACTGTAGCTAATGATGGTTTCGAAAATATGAATGTTAACTTGGCTAAGTTCTTCCGTACAAATGTTGAAAATACATTCTTGTATGAAAACAGCGCTAACCGCAATGCAAACAACGGTAACGGTATTGCTAAAGATAGCTTGAACTTCTTGGGTGAAGTGAACTTGGCTGACAAACCTGCTTCTGCAGCTCTGCCTCTGTTCGTTGATACTGCTTTCGTTCGTGACGAAACAACTAAACCGTTGTATATGTTGGCTGTTCGTAACTCAGACTGGATGGAAAGTGAAAAGGTTGTTGCTCCTTGTGATGCAACTAACCATCAGCACATGACAGCTGAAGGTGAAAAGACTGACGATGCTAGCAAATGTATGCATGTAACGAAAGTAAAAGTTCACTCTCGTACAGCTGATTACTTGGTGGCTTTGACTGATACTGCTTATCAAGTTAGAAATGACAGATATCCGGTAGCTAATCCACAGGCATTGTATCAGGGTAATGTTCGTTTGGCATTCGTACCGGCAACTCACTTTGAAAATGATACAATGGTTATCACAAGCTCTAAATACTACGGAACAAAAGAAGCTGCAAATGATACATTGTGTTTCGTAAACGAAAAGGGCGAACAGCAGATGAACGCTGCAACCTTCGCATTCCGCTTGGTTGATCCGGCTGCAGAAGACGGTGCATTCTATATCGAAGCTGAACCGAGAGTATATAACTATGAAGGTGGATCATGGTCTGAGCCTCAGTATGTACGTATCCACAACAGTGTTCCTATATTGGTAACATCTTTGGATCAGGCTGCAACATTCAATGTCGAAGCAACGGATGAACAAGCTACTTCTAACGAAGGCATCGAAGCAACAGGCGTGAAAGTTATTGCAACTGACGGAGCTGTAATCGTTAAGGGTGCTGAAGGTAAGAAAGTTGTTATCAGCAACCTTCTTGGCCAAACAATTGCTAACACAGTTGTTACTTCTTCTGAAGCTACCATCTCTGCTCCTGCAGGTGTAGTTGTAGTAGCTGTTGAAGGCGAAGCTGCTGTTAAAGCAATCGTAAAATAAGAACACATTTAAATTGAAATAATTCTAAAAGTTTACCATGCATCGTAGGGGCGGTTCGTGAACCGCCCTCACAATAAGTAACCTGCGACGGGCGAACAAGTGGTGGCATTAATACTAAAGTAATAAAATAAAGTTCATCTGTCAGTATCCCTGCGAAGAGAGAAGCCAGATAAAAAATATCCCCCGATGGAATTTCCATCGGGGGATATTTTTTATTTAATGATGAGGTTACTTATTTAATCTCAATGTTTCTCTGTAATTTGGCCGTTTCTACAGGCGCTTTTTTAGGAACATCTACGGTCAATACGCCATGTTCTACTTTAGCGCTGATCTTTTCTTTGTCAACATCATCCGGCAATATCATTGTCTGCTGGAATTTAGAATATGAGAATTCGCGACGTAGATAACGTCCGTTATGCTTTTCGTCTTTATTCTCGTTTTTCTTTTCCATTGAAACAACCAGGCAGTTGTCATCGTCGATACGGACATTGAAATCTTCCTTAGTCATTCCCGGGGCAGCCAATTCAATCTTATAATCTTTTTCGCTTTCAATTACATTGATAGCAGGTGCTGTTGAATTAGCTTTTTCCATCCAGTCGTTATCGAAGAAATCATTGAAGATACTCGGTAACCAATTTTGATTTTTTCTGATCGGCATCATAATTAAATCTCCTATTTTTAAGTTACACATTCAATAATTTACTGAACTCCGGGCTCTTTCCGAACCCTTCGTTCAGCTATCAATAAGCAAACTTTGTGCCAGTTGGATTTAATGCCTAATTCTGTCTTTTTGTCACTTGTTTAAGCTATGTTTGACAGAATTGGTGACATATTGTAGCGATAATCCTTGAATAGCTATTAATTTGTTGCCCCTTTCTTGACTTTGTCGGTGATATGTTCGACACGGTCACCGATATATTCGGCTTCGTTAACACCTTTGTCGACTACATCTTTGATTTTCTTTTTTGCTCTGTCGGCCAGTTCGCTCATATCGTCGTGGATACATTTGAATTTACCGTCGTCTTCCATTTTGCGAAGCACATAGCCGATAGCGATACCGGCAGCAATACCAATCAATACATTTTTCATAACTGCTTAATTTTTAAATGATTCTTTTTGTTTAATGTCTCTTTGTTTATGAAACAGTGCGTCAGGCTGTATTGTTCAGGCTTTAAAAGTGAAAAAGATATATGAAATTGTAAAGTAACATTCCCCTGTCTCTTTCCGCTGAAAGGGGAGGGGAATGCTAAAGTTAGGAAGAAGGTTTGGTTGTTTTCTTAGTGTTTTTCAAAATAAGGAATAAAGTGTGTTTCATTTCGGTAGCAAAAGTAGGGGGACGGCATTACAGAGTTGCTACATAGGCTATACAGTTTTATTAAATAAAACCGGATTAATTGACTCCCGATATTGTTTGCTAATCGAAATACTGTATTTTTGCAGAAGAACAATTAAAAATCAAAAAACAGAAAGATGGCACAATACAAGAGAATTCTCCTGAAGTTAAGCGGTGAGTCGCTGATGGGAGGTAAACAATATGGTATCGACGAAGTTCGTTTGAATGAGTATGCAGCACAGATCAAGGAGATTGCAGAGATGGGTGTCCAAATCGGCATTGTCATAGGCGGAGGTAATATCTTCCGTGGTCTGAGTGGGGCGTCTAAAGGGTTCGATCGGGTGAAAGGTGATCAGATGGGGATGCTGGCAACGGTAATCAATAGTTTGGCTTTGAGTTCTGCGCTGGTTGCACAGGGAGTAAAGGCAAAGGTGTTGACTGCTATCCGGATGGAGCCGATCGGTGAGTTTTATAATAAATGGCGTGCCATCGAATTGCTGGAACAGGGTAATGTGGTGATTATGTCCGGCGGAACAGGTAATCCGTTCTTTACAACCGATACAGGTTCTTCTTTAAGAGGTATCGAGATTGAAGCCGATGTGATGCTGAAAGGTACACGTGTGGATGGCATCTACACAGCCGATCCGGAAAAAGACCCGACTGCGACTAAGTTCTCAGATATTACTTATGATGAAATATACACTCGTGGCCTGAAAGTGATGGACCTGACAGCGACTACCATGTGTAAAGAAAACAATCTGCCTATCATTGTCTTTGATATGGATACCAACGGGAATCTGAAGAAGGTGATGAGCGGCGAGAATATTGGGACGTTGGTGCATAATTAGAAAAATGTGAAATACTTCCTATCCATATTATTCCTTTTATGCCTGTTGCTTGCCGGTTGCGACCGTGCCGATAGGGAAAAGAAATATGTGATAGGAATTTCCCAATGTATGCTGGATGATGCCTGGCGGCAGCAAATGATTCGGGAGGTGGGGATTGAGGCATCCAATTATGATAGTATTAAAGTCCTTATTAAGGATGCCGATAATGATAACGACCGACAAATCGAACAAATACGCGAACTGATTGCACAAAAGGTCGATGTCCTGATTATTTCACCTTTCGAATCAGCGCCGATAACAGATGTGGCCGAAGAAGCATTCCGTGCAGGCATCCCAACGATTATCACCGACCGCAAAGTAAACACGAACCAATATACCACCTTTGTCGGAGCGAATAATTATGATCTGGGTTTTGCCGCCGGAACATATGCTGCCAAACATTTACCGCCTCATGCCACTATTCTTGAAATTTGGGGAATGATGGGTTCTTCTCCCGCCCAGGAACGTCACAATGGTTTTCGGGATGCCTTGCAGGAACGGACGGATTTAACCTTTCGCCCCGTGGAAGGCGACTGGCGGTATGATGTCGCAGCCAAACGCCTGAAAGAGATAGACTTTTCACAACCCATCGACTTTGTATATGCTCATAACGATATGATGGCTATTGCCGCCCGTGAACATTTTCTGGCAATAGACCCGGTGCGTGGTAAGGAGTTACATATTATAGGAATGGATGCCGTGGCCAATGCCGGACTGGAAGCGGTGGCGGATGGACGGATTAATGTTTCTTTCCTTTATCCGACGGGCGGTGAACAGGTGATACGGACCGCCATGCAGTTGCTTAGAGGGGAGAAGGTGGATAAATATATTCCCTTGTTGAGCGGTTTGGTTGATAAATCGGCTGCCCAGACCTTATTGCTTCAATCTGAACGGTTGAGCAATTATCAACAGCGTATCGAGACACAGCGGAGCCGTATGGATGAATTGCTGAACCGTTTTAATTTTCTCCGGGATTCATTGAGTGTTATCACGCTTTTGATGGTTGGCTTCATTTCTTTGTCGGTCTATGTATTCTATATTAACCGTAAGATACGGCTTAAAAACCGCGAACTGCGTGAGATTAATAAGAAAGAGGAAGAACAGCGCCGTAAACTGATATCCCTGAATGCGGAGATAGAAGAGGTGACAGCCTCCAAACTCCAGTTCTTTACCAATATATCCCATGAAGTACGAACTCCGTTAACACTGATATTGGGGCCGTTGGACAGGTTGCTTAACTTATTGCACGATTCCCCCTACCTTTCAGACCTGGAGTTGATTCATAAGAATGCGGGGCGTTTACTCCGCGTCATCAACCAACTATTGGATTTCCGGAAGGTGGAGAATAAGCAGGAGAAACTGAAGATACGTGAGACGGAAATCGTTTCGTTCAGCAGTGAGGTGAAGTCATATTTCAATAGTATGGCGAAGGTGCGCAATATTACCTATACTTTTGCCTCGGACATGAAGAACTGCCGTATCTGGATGGATGCGGATATGATTGAGAAGGTGTTGGTGAATTTGTTATCCAATGCATTTAAGTTTACGGCTGAAGGGGGAAAGATTGGGGTAGCGCTGGAAGAGTCGGACGAATGGGTGACGATACATGTCGAAGACAATGGCTCGGGTATCCAACCGGAGAATTTGCCTTATCTCTTCAACCGTTTCTATTCGGAGAACAGCCGGGTGGGGACAGGTATCGGTTTGCATCTGGTCCATGAATATGTAAAGATGCATAACGGAGAGGTAACAGTGGAAAGTGTCCCCGGACAGCGAACCGTTTTCTCCGTTTGCCTTCGGAAAGATAAGACGCAGCTGAACGGCGAATATATCACGGAACTGCCTGTTTCCCATTTGGCGTATGATGCTTCGAACCTGGATGATTCCGAAGAGAAAACGTTGTTGGCACAGACATATCCTTATTCCGTTTTGGTTGTTGAAGACGATGATGAGGTCCGTGCGTTCCTGGAAAAGGAATTATCGGAGAACTTCCGCGTATTTACCGCTACCAATGGAAAGGTCGCTTTGAATCTTCTTCAGGAGGAAAATGAAATATCGCTTGTCTTATCCGATGTGATGATGCCGGAAATGAATGGCTTCGAACTTTGCCGCAGTATAAAAACGGATATCGCCATCAGCCATATTCCCGTTATCCTGTTGACGGCCTTGTCGGATGAACGTCAGCGTATGTATGGCATATCGGGCGGGGCGGACGGTTATATCCAGAAGCCTTTCCATGTGAACTTTGTAAAACTCCGTATAATCCGTATCCTCGATGAACAAAAAAAGTTGCGCGAAGCATTTCTGAAAAAGCTGCAAAGCAGTAATATGCTGATGGCGCAACCGGAGAAGGTGGAGAATATGGATGACCTGTTCCTTCGCCGGTTCCTGACACAGATTGAAGAGATATATACCGATTCTGAATTTAATGTGGAGAAGTTGAGTGATACGCTCGGTTTGTCGCGCGGCCATCTCCACCGTAAGATAAAAGACCTGACCGGAACCAGCCCGGTCGATTTTCTCCGTAACTACCGTTTAAAGAAGGCTGCCGTTCTTCTGAAACAAAAGCAATACAATATCAACGAGATTGCTTACCAGACAGGCTTTTCGTCTCCCGCCTATTTTGCCAAATGCTTTAAGGCTGTTTATAACCAAACCCCGAAAGAGTATCAGAATACATCAGAATAGGCAACATTTTGTGAGTGCCGGTCACAAGAGGCTGTGAGGACGTCTCAAAGCCTGCTTTAACAGTCCCTCAAAGCCTGCTTCAACGAGCTCTCAAAGGAGGCTTTGAGGAGACCTCAAAAAAACAACTTCTTTTTCCTATCACATTTGTCGCATTTATCTGACGGATATTATACTATTGGAATGAATTTCAGGGTATGTGACGAATGTGACAGGATTGGCTCGTTTTGTTATATCCGATTGTTTTCAGTGCCTCTACATTTGCTCCCGAAAACTTGTTAGCAGGAACAACATTAAAACATTCTATATGAAAACAGTTGCCATGATTACCATGAAGAAGTCTTTCCTTTTATTAGCTGCCGGCTGTACTTTGTCAGCCGCAACATATGCACAGGAAGCGGTAAAAGATACCGTTCAGGTGAATAAGGAAAAATCAAATGAAACGAACAGCCGTAATGTGATGCTGAATGCCTCCAGTGCGAATGGTCCCCGCGAGATATCCATCGGACTGCCCGGTGGTGATGTTAATGTTCTCGAAAATGGTTTGCCTGTCGTCTACAATTCCAATCCTCATAATGTAAATACCCATTGGCGCGGTGACGGCAGCCTGGGGCATGTCGGATTATTGAAGATTTCGGAAACGGCTATCACAACCGGTACTGTTGGATATGCGGTAAACTCTCATACGCAACTCGGGACGGAAAAATTCCGGGGTAAACTGAATTATAATACGAATCATTTCGGTAAGCAGCAAATCGACCTGAATATCAGCGGTAATGCCGGGAAAGGTTGGTTTTACAGCGGAAGTATTTATCAGGATTTCGACCCGGGAACTTTCAAGTTGCGTTTTGCTTCCAATCAGGACCGTACACAGATTTATAAAGCAGCCATCACCAAACGCTATCATCAGGACCGCGGTGAATTATCGGTTATTTATCATTACAGCAATAGCCGCTGGCCCTCGAATGCCGCGACCAATGCCCCTTTTATGTATGTGGGTGACGGAAGTGTGAAGGAGATTCCCGGTTTTAAACTGGGTACAAGCTCTTACCTGCCGACAACGGGCGAGATGGTTTATATGGATATGTGTTCCGGTGAATTGAAGAAGACTAACCTCTATGATGCCTCCCTGAATAAAGGCAACCAGATTAGCCTGCATTATGCTTATAAATGGGACAACGGCCTGAAATGGATTGTGAATGCCAAATACGACCATGCGCTCGGCTCTTATGTCTATCAGACGCCGATGTCGCTGGAAAAGAAGACTTCGGAAGACGGTTACTCCCTGAAAGACCTGGAAGGCAATCTGACTCCTTATGAAGGCTATGTGCAAAGCCGCATGTCTTGTCTGAATCGCGGTAATATAGATGAAACCTTCCTGACTTCCGAACTGTCACGCGAATATAAAAACGGAACCTGGCGTATCGGGTTGAACCAGTGGCATTATAAGATTGATTATGCCTCCAATACCACCATGTACGACCATACAGTGGAAGAATATCCGAGCCGGCTGATGAAAGAAGGTTATACCGATGGCGTTTACTACGACTTCAACAAGAATGCTTCCGAATATTACAAAGGGTATGAAAATAAACTGGCCCTTTATTTTACCCACGATTGGGATATCAACGACAAAATCAATGTCTACTACGGTGCCCGCTTCGAATATCAGAAGATGCACGGCCAGAATGCAGCGGTCTATCTGAGGAATGACAGCGTATTGGGACGTTTCCCTAACTATCATTTGGGTGCGGCTTATAATAAGAACGGACAGACCGGAACCGTCGCTCCGCAGGATTTCGATTATAACTGGTTCAATCAGGTCTATACGTTTGCCCTGACTTACAAGCTGACCGGGCAGTTCGGTTTTACAGGCGATTTCACTTATAATACACAGCATCCTGCCATCTCCAGTTTTGCCCCGTCCGAATTGCCGAATGTGGAGAAAGTATCCATTCCGTTGGGACGTGGCGGTATCTATTATAATAATAACTGGTTGAGCCTGACGTCTTTGTTCTCTTATATCGGAAAGACGAACAACAACTCTACCCTGAACCTGATTAATCCGAATAACTCGAAAGATATCAACGCAGCCCCGCTCAGCTACGATATTAAAACTATCGGGTGGACGACTGACCTGATTGCCAAGTTGTTCAGAGGTTTCGACCTGCACTTCCTGTTTACTTACCAGAATCCGACTTATAAGAAGTATGAAACAGGCGTGAATTTCTCGGACGGCAGCTATGCCGGTATCAATGCTACCGGCAATATCGTGACGGAAATACCGAAAGTCCTGCTGGAGATTGATCCGAGTTACACCTATAAAGACTTTCGGGTTTGGTTGAGCGCCCGTTATTTCAGCAAGACGTATGCCAATATCAACAATGCCTATTATTTTAATGGTCGTTGGGAAACATTCGGAGGTGTTAATTACAAAGTAAATAAGTATCTTAGCCTGGGAGCGACAGTCGTGAATATCCTGAACCAGACCGGAGCACGCGGCAGTATTTCGGGAGCAGAACTGGATAAGAAGGAGGATGCCTCCAAGCATAACGGGCAGTGGATGGCCGGCAGCTATATCCGTCCCTTCACCGTAGAATTTAGTGCAAACATTACATTTTAACAATTAATCTATTATCATATGAAAGCAACGATTTTGAATAACAGTAAGAATTTTCTGATGGGCTGTGCCGTATCAGTAAGCCTGGTCGCTTGCCAGTCCGCCTCTAAAGAAGGATTTACTTTGGAGCAGCAGGGCGATACACTAACGTTTGTCCATATTACGAATCCGACCAAATACCTCTTGTTGCCGGTGGAAGAACATACCGGTGAAGGGCAGGTGTGTCTTGTGACGGGGAATCCGGCGGATACGGATATGGATATCCGTCTGGCTAAAAAGGAAACGGATTATTTCGTCCCTTTCGAACTGCCTGCCGGAGCAAAAGAGGCGGTTGTCCGTATCCGCAAAACGCCGAAGGATGCCGTATGCTGGAAAGAGATGAAACTCTCCGACACGTTCGATACGACCAACCGTGATAAATTCCGTCCTCTTTATCACCATACTCCGTTGTATGGTTGGATGAATGATGCGAACGGACTGGTTTATAAGGATGGCGAATATCATCTTTACTTTCAGTATAATCCTTACGGTTCGGTATGGGGAAATATGCATTGGGGGCATTCCGTAAGCCGTGACCTGGTTCATTGGGAACATCTTCCGGTTGCCCTGGCCCGTGATACGATGGGGCATATCTTTTCCGGCAGTTCCGTTGTGGACAAGGATAATACGGCCGGTTACGGTGCCGGTTCGATCGTCTCCTTCTATACTTCCGCCAGCGATAAGAACGGACAGATACAATGTATGGCTCATAGTAACGATAACGGGCGTACGTTTACCAAATACGAAAAGAACCCTGTCCTTACCCCGTTCGACGGCCTGAAAGATTTCCGCGACCCGAAAGTGTTCTGGTATGCTCCGGAAGAGAAGTGGGTGATGATTGTGTCGGCGGATAAGGAAATGCGGTTTTATTCTTCCAGAGATTTAAAAGATTGGACGTATATGAGTGCTTTCGGTGACGGTTACGGTGTGCAGCCGAGTCAGTTCGAATGCCCGGATATGGTGCAACTGCCGGTAAACGGGGATTTGAATATCAAGAAATGGGCGCTGATTGTCAATATCAATCCGGGTTGTTTGTTCGGAGGGTCGGCTACGCAGTATTTTATCGGGGATTTCGACGGGACAAAGTTTGTCTGCGATACGAAACCGGAAGTAGTCAAATGGATGGACTGGGGAAAAGACCATTATGCGACAGTCTGCTTTTCCAATACCGGCGACCGTGTCATTGCCGTGCCCTGGATGAGCAATTGGCAGTATGCTAACCTAACACCGACACAGCAGTTCCGCTCGCAGAATGCTTTGCCTCGCGATTTGAAACTTTATACGGCAGACAATGGCCACCTCATGGTGAGCGCTGCACCTGTTAAGGAAACAGAGGCTTTGCGTGCTGAGACCAAAGACTTAGGTGCTTTTGAAGGCGAAAAGAACGTGGACTTTGCAAACGATGGTGCTTTTGAACTTGACTTTGACCTTTCGGCCACCGATGCAGACAAGTGTGGTGTTGAATTGCTTAATAGCAAGGGTGAAA
>ENA-ORRN01002116-ORRN01002116.1-human-gut-metagenome-genome-assembly--contig:-NODE-2116-length-12995-cov-3.782535_pt1 | contig 12995 bp, 8 predicted proteins | sample MGYA00242174_ERZ509132 | MGnify/ENA primary metagenome ERZ509132 (study PRJEB26280, sample SAMEA2338671) | human gut metagenome | biome: human gut; feature: human-associated habitat; material: faeces...
TAATAAGGCGAGTTCTTATCGCGATAAGCGCCGACGTTTTCGCCGTAATCGCCATATTTGCGTTTTTGATAATTCAAAGCTTGCCTGCGTTTAAAAAGATCGGATTTTTCAAGTTCGTATTCGGAAAAGATTGGTATCCGAGTAGCGACGACGAATATAAACTTCCGCTCGAAGGCGAGTACGGCGTGTTCAAAATGATCGTCGGAACAATCGTCGCAACGCTCGGTTCGATTACCATAGGCGGAGTGCTCGGGGTGTTCACGGCGGTGTTTATTTCGAAGTTCTGCCCCAAACGCGTTAAAAAGGTTTTTACGGCGATAATCAACTTATTGGCGGGTATTCCGTCGGTAATCTTTGGATTTTTCGGCATGAACGTCCTTCTTCCGAAGCTCGGAGTTTTCTCCGAAAACGGAAGCGGCAGCGGACTTCTTGCCGTGTCTATAGTGCTTGGCTTTATGATTCTGCCGACGGTGGTTTCCCTTTCAAAAACGAGCATAGACGCCGTTCCCGAAAGTTATTACGAAGGCGCGCTGTCGCTCGGCTCAAACCACGAACAAGCCGTTTTCAGAGCGGTTGTTCCCGCGGCGAAATCGGGTATAGTCGCTTCGATAATCTTAGGAATAGGCAGAGCCGTCGGCGAAACGATGGCTGTCATAATGCTTGCGGGTAACAAGGTAAACTTTCCGAAAGGGCTGTTCAAAAGCTTTCGCGTGCTTACGGCAAATATCGTCATGGAAATGAGTTACGCGGGCGAAGTTCAGCTCGGCGCGCTCATTGCAACGGGCGTCGTTCTGCTTATCTTTATCCTTATCGTGAACGTGCTTTTAGGGCTTGCCACGGGTAAAAGAGGAAAACCCGGCGATGGAAAGAAATTTAAAATTCCGTTTTTGGAAAAGTTTAATCGGTTGATAAGAATAGAAACGGTCGGCAAAGTGTTTTCGTATATCTGCGCAGGAGTTGCCGCCGTCGGGCTTATATCGATTATAGGTTTCGTAACGGTTAAAGGCGTGCCGCATTTAAGCGGGCAACTTCTTTTCGGAGAATACAAAATAGCCGAAAGAATAAGCATTTTCCCGTCGATAGCGGCGACGTTCATAACGGTTGGAATAAGCCTTATAATCGCCGTGCCGATAGGTGTTGCGACGGCGATATTTTTGAACGAATACACAAAAAAGGGAAGCAAACTCGTGCGCGTTATAAGAAGCGCGATAGACGTTTTAAGCGGAATCCCGTCCATTGTTTACGCCCTTTTCGGAATGGTGACGTTCGTTGTGTGGTTCGGCAATAAAATATCGATTTTAGCGGGCAGCTTCACGATATCGCTTATGCTTCTCCCCGTCGTGGTAAGGTCTACGGAAGAAAGCTTGCGTTCGGTTGACGACAGTTTAAGAGAGGGAAGTTTCGCGCTCGGCGCGGGAAAGGTAAGGACGATTTTTAAAATAGTTCTTCCGTCCGCGCTCCCCGGGATAATGTCCGCGGTGATACTCTCGATGGGCAGAGTGGTTTCGGAATCGGCACCGTTCATGTACACGATGGGAAGCACCCTTTCGCCCATGCCGCACGGCGTTTCAGACAGCGGAACGACGCTTGCCGTCGCCCTTTACAAACTCTCACAGGAAGGGTTTTACGTAAACGAGGCTTACGCCACGGCGTTCGTGCTTCTTGTCATCGTGCTTTTATTGAACACCTTAGCAAGCGTACTCTCGACGAAACTCGAAAAAAAACTTAAAGGAAGCAAAAATGAAAAAAAATAATTCGGATGAAATGATCTTCGGAAAAAACATATCCGTGAAAAACGCAAACCTTTGGTACGGCGATTTTCAGGCTTTGAAGAATATAAATATAGAAATTCCCGAAAATAAGGTCACGGCGTTTATAGGACCTTCGGGATGCGGCAAGTCCACTTTTTTAAAGTGTTTCAACCGTATGAACGACCTTGTTGAAGGTTGCAGAATTGAAGGCGAATTCCGCGTCGGCAACGTCGATATATACGATAAAATCGACGTGAACGAACTTCGCCGCAACGTGGGAATGGTCTTTCAGAAACCCAATCCTTTCCCGATGAGCGTTTACGACAACGTCGCTTACGGTCCTCGCACGTTAGGCGTGCATAAACGCGCCGAACTCGACGAAATCGTTGAAAAATCTCTTCGCGGGGCGTGCATGTGGGACGATTTGAAAGACAGGCTCGGAAAATCCGCATTAGGGCTTTCGGGCGGGCAACAGCAAAGGCTTTGCATTGCGAGGGCTTTGGCGGCAAACCCGAAAATTCTCCTTATGGACGAACCTACTTCCGCGCTCGATCCCATTTCCACGGGCAAGATAGAAGATCTTATGGAAGAGCTTAAAAAGGACATGACGATAGTTATAGTCACCCACAACATGCAGCAGGCGACGAGAATAGCCGACAAAACGGCGTTCTTCCTTTTAGGCGAACTCGTCGAATACGGCGACACCGAAAAGATTTTCTCCGCGCCCGACGATAAGCGCACCGAAAATTATATAACGGGCAGATTCGGCTAAAATTTTGTAAATTCGGGGCGGAAAGAAAGGAAAATCGTTTCCGTACGGAAAAATCTGTAAATTTACTTGAAAAAAGGAGCGAATAAAGGTATACTATGAGTATAAGAAGCAAATACGAGGGCGAGCTTGCGCACGTTTTCACCAAACTCGTCAATATGTGCCACGCGGTTGAACTTGCGATAGAGAAATCTATAAACGCGCTTAAACATCGCGACGAAAACCTTGCAAAAGAAGTTATGAGCGAGGATAAAAACATCGATAACGCGGAGCGCGAAATCGAGCAGGATTGTTTGAAAATTCTGCTCATGGAACACCCCGTGGCGAGCGATTTCAGAGAGGTTTCCGCCGCGCTTAAAATGATAACCGACCTTGAAAGAATAGCCGATCAGGCGGCGGATATTTCCGAAATATCTCTTCAGTTCAAGGGCGAAAAATTCATCAAAGAACCCGAACATATCGAGCTTATGGCAAAACTCGTCATCGGCATGGTTAAAGACGGGGTTGCGAGCTATATAAACCGCGACCTCGAAACGGCGCGCGGACTCGATAAGAGAGACGACAGGGTTGACGAGCTTTTCGAAACGGTAAAAACCGACCTTGTCGAGCTTATCAAACAGAATTCCGCGAACGCCGACCAGGCTATTCTTTTCATGATGATAGCAAAATATCTTGAAAGAATAGGCGATCACGCCGTCAATATCGGCGAGTGGGCGGAGTATGCCGCGACGGGTTATCACAAGGCGGGCTAAGACTTGTAAAAATTAAAAACAGCGCGATAATCGACTTATAGCCCGACTTTTAACGATTGTTTTTTAAAGGAGAACGATAGATGGAAGAAAAAACGCTTATATATTGCGTGGACGACGAAGAGCCGATAAGAGAAGTTTATAAATACGCCTTGGAGGGCGCGGGGTTTAATCCCGTCTGTTTTTCGTGTGCGGACGAACTTTTTGCGGGGCTTACAAAAGCCGTCCCTAAGCTTATTATTCTCGACATAATGCTTGAAGGTATGGACGGATATGCGATTCTCGAAAAAATAAGAGCCAATCCCTCAACGAAAAGCGTTCCCGTAATCATGGTTTCGGCAAAAACAACCGAGATAGATAAGGTCAGGGGGTTGAACCTCGGCGCGGACGATTACATATCCAAGCCGTTCGGCATTTTGGAACTCGTTGCGAGGATAAACGCCAACATACGAAAAACCGCAACCGTTCAGTCTGCGTTAAAATTCAAGGATATCACCGTTGACGACGGCGAACACGTTGTAAAAGTGGGAGACAGCCCCGTGAAGCTCACGCTTAAACAATACGAACTTTTAAAACTGCTCGTTATAAACGCGGGCAAAGTCGTTTTAAGAGATAAACTTTTAGACGAAGTGTGGGGCGCAAATTACGGCGAGACGAGAACTCTCGACATTCACATAGGAGATCTGAGAAAAATTCTTACCTCATCGGACGCGGAGATAGAAACGGTGAGAGGAGTGGGGTATAAACTGGTATGAAAAATAAAATTCTGATATTCAATCTTGCGATAATCACGCTGTCGCTTTTAACGGTGTTCTTTTCGGGGATAACTCTTAACAAAAATTCGCACAGAGCCGAAGCCGAGGCGGAAGTTAAAACGCTTACCGAAGCTTATAAATCGACTTACGACGAGAATAATATCGATAAAATGTTTGAAAACGCGCCCGACGGCGTGCGGCTTACCGTTATAAACGATAAAGGCGAAGTCGTGAAGGATACCGACGGCGAAATAACCGGAAATCACATCGGCAGAGAGGAAATCATCGCGGCGATAGGCGGAAATCCGAAAGTCGTCGTAAGATACAGTAATTCTTTGAAAAAGGACATGGTGTATTACGCGCTCAAAGCGGAAAGGGCGGACGGCGATTGCGATTTTATCCGTGTGGCAATTCCCGTCGCGGACGTGGACGGATACGTGAAAAGCACTATCCCGACTCTTATTTACGTTCTGATTGCGGCGATATTTATTTGTTACATCGCAAGCATACTTATGACTAGCAGCCTCGTTAAGCCCATAAAGGACGTAAAAGACAAGATAACCGCCGTTAAAAACGGAGATTATTCGGTTAAAATTCCCGCAAGCGGAGACGAGGAAGTCAACACGATGCTTTCGGAAATCAACGACGTAAGCGAGCTTCTGCAAAAATCCATTCAGAAAGCCAACGACGAAAAAGAGCGTCTCGATTATATTTTAAGAAATATTTCGGACGGCATAATCGTTCTGGATACCGACGGCACTATAACCGAATTCAATAAAAACGCCTCGCGAATTTTCGATATCGCCGAGCCGTCGGGAAAGAATTATTCCATTCTCACCGCAAACGAGAACTTCAATGCCGAAATCGCCGATTGTTTACCCTTCGGCGCGGATAAGAGATTCGAGTATTCCGACGGCGGCAAAACCTTTATCGTAAGCGTAAACAGGCTCGATAACGGTTACACGATAATAGTTCTGAGCGACATAACCGCGGTTAAAAACAGCGAAAAGACGAGGAGCGAGTTCTTTGCGAACGCCTCTCACGAACTGAAAACCCCGCTTACTTCGATAAAGGGCTTCAACGATATCGTTTCGATGTCTACAAAAGAGGAAAAAACCAAGGAATTATCGTTGAAAATCGACAAGGAAGTGACGAGGATCGTAACGCTTATCAACGATATGCTCGATCTTTCGCGCTTAGAAGCCGAGGAAAAACCTCAGACGGAAAAAATCGACCTTAAAAAAGTTTCGGAAGGGGTTATAGAAAGCCTTTCGGCTTTGGCGGAAAAGAAAAACGTTACGGTGAAGCTTTGCGGCGAAGGCACGGTGGATATGGAAAGCGAACATGCCGTCGAGCTTGTCAAAAACCTTGTGGAAAACGCGATAAGATATAATAACGACGGCGGACACGTCTTTGTCGATATCAAAAAGGCGGACGGCGCGGTGAAACTTATCGTTAAGGACGACGGGATAGGTATCGAGGATAAATACAAACAGCGCATTTTCGAAAGATTTTATCGGGTGGATAAATCCCGCTCGCGCGAAATGGGCGGCACGGGTTTAGGTTTATCGATAGTCAAGCATATCTGCACGCTGTATAATGCCGGGCTTATGCTTGAATCCACGCTCGGCGTCGGCACGACGATAACCGTTTCCGTTCCCGTTGCGAATGCCAGTCAAGAATAATACGAACCCGACGGAAACCTTGACAATTTTAAAACAGAATAATATAATAAGGTCGGAAATGCGGGATAATCGTATTTCCGACTTTTAGCCACGAGTTCAAACACAATCACCCTTTCGCGCATATCTTATCGAAAAAATTCGAGCTTCTCGGTTAAGTCGGGATATAAGCCGATTAACGGCTTGTTTTCGTGTTTAACGGCTAAAATTTGCCCGCTTGATTTCAAAGGAAATCAAGCGGGCTTTTATATGTTTAATTAAAATCAGAAAGACATGGAACAGACGAGATTTCGGGCGAAGAGCGTTAATGCACCCGAATTTTCCGATAATTTTTTTTGGTTGGGGAAGTGCAGTTTCATGTAATCGTCGTTGAAAACTCTGTCGAGGAAAAGCCCGAGTTCGGTTTTCGAAATAACGCCCTGTTGCCTTGCGGAATACCGCGCAAGCGCCGTTACCGTTATCGTAAGGTCGGTTACGACTATCGCGAGCAATACTATAGCTATGGTAGTCATCACTTTTTTCGGATATTTATCGTAAATTTTCGCGAGCGGATTATAAACTCCGTACACAACGGCGAGACACAGCAGCCCCCAGAAAAGCATGAACGGAATTGTTGTTCGACCGTTTATATTCAGAAATTCGTTCGAATAATCCCACGACCTTGCGCCGAGGATCTTTTCTTCCAGAAAATTCAGCAGATATTCGACGATACCTCCGCCTATTGCGCCGTAAATATAGGTCATATAAGGTTTTCTGTTGCTGTTTGCGAGGAAAAGCCAGATAACGAGCGCGCCGAAGCCGTAAACGAAGTTTATCGGCGTGAAAATGCTCCCGTTGCAATAAACAAAGCCGTTTCCTTTGCAGAAATTCAGAACCGTTTCCCACAGCGTTCCCACAACGCCGCCCAAAACGTAAGCGAAAACGCATTTGCCGAAATCGAGCGACCTGAATCTCCCGCGGTTTTTCCGCGCGGAAAGCTCGGGCGATTTATCCGCGATGATCTCTTCTTCCTGCTCATCGTCTATAGTTTCGGCGATTTCCGCGGTTTTCGACGGGCTTTCGCATTTATATTCGCATTCGACGGCAGCGGATTCGGCATTTTCATATTCCCATGCGGAAACGGAGGTTTCGGCGTTTAAATTTCCGCATTCGACAGCGACTGTTTCGTTGGCTACATTTTCCGCTTCAAGCGTTATCGGCTTGATTTTTTCATTTGCGGCAGTCTTTTTTCGGGATTTTCTTCTCATTTTTTCCTCAATTCGATAACGGACATGAGCGAACGGAGACGAATAGTCACCGCGCCCGTATTTGAAATTTCGTCAATTTTCACCTGAGCATATAATCTGCCCGATTTTTCTACGATCGAACGCACTTCGTCGGTCGTAACGGCGTCCACGCCGCACCCGAACGAAACGAGCTGAACGACGTGAATATCGAGATTTTCGGGCGCGTTCGCCACGAATTTCGCCGCGTTGTACATTCTCGAGTGGTAGGGCCATTGGTTTCTTACGCCCGTTACGAGTTTTTCTTTGCCGGGGCGTATCGAGTCTTCGCTTAAAACGATCGCGCCCAGCCTGCAGATAAGCTCGTGAATTCCGTGGTTTATTTCAGGGTCGACGTGGTAAGGTCTGCCCGCAAGCAAAATCACGGGTTTACCCGTTTCTTTCGCCTTTTTTATGTATCTTTCGCCCTCCGCGCGCACCGATTCGAGATATTCGGCATATTCCGCGTAAGCGGCTTTGGTCGCGAGCGAAATCTGTTTCGTCGTGAAATCTCTCTCGGGGAAATACTTTCCGAGAATTTCCTTTATGCGCCTTTCAAATACCTTAGGCTTTGCAAGGCTCAGAAAGTCATAGATGAATTTCACGTTTTTTATGTCCGGGATATTCCACCTCACAACTTGCGGATAATACGCCACGACGGGACAATTGAAATGGTCGTCTCCCTGTTTTTCGTCGATGTTATAGCTCATGTCGGGATAGAAAATAACGTCCGCATTTTCGCGGATAAGTGCCTCTATATGTCCGTGAATGAGCTTTGCGGGGTAGCAAACGGTGTCCGACGGAATGGTGTATTGTCCGCCTTCGTAAAGCTTTCTGTCCGATAACGGCGAGGTCATCACGTTGAACCCGAGTTCGGTGAAAAAAGCGTGCCAGAAGGGGAGCAGTTCGTACATGTTAAGCCCGAGCGGAAGCCCGACGTTTATCTTTTCGTCGTCCCGATCGGTATTTATATAGCTTGATAAATATTTCAGTTTATATGCGTACATGTCGTCGGAAACTTCTGTTTTCGCGCCCGTAACGGGTTTGGAACAGCGGTTCCCCGCAATATATTTCCCGCCGTCGGAGAAAGTGTTGACGGTGAGCGAGCAGTGGTTTCCGCAGCCGTTGCACGTGACGTTTGCAACTTTGTGCGAGAAGTTTTCAAGCTCTTCTTTTGTGATAAGCGAAGACGAGCCTTTCGAGAGTTTTTGCGCGTATAACGCCGCGCCGTATGCGCCCATAAGCGCGGAAAAGGCGGGGCGGATCACCTCAACGCCGAGTTCCTGCTCGAAAGCCCTTAAAACGCAATCGTTCAAAAACGTACCGCCCTGAACGACTATGTTTTTGCCGAGGTCTTCGGCTTTTGCTATTCTTATAACCTTATAAAGCGCGTTTTTAACTACGCTTATCGAAAGCCCCGCCGAGATGTTTTCAATGCTCGCGCCGTCCTTTTGTGCTTGCTTCACGGAGCTGTTCATAAACACCGTGCATCTCGAGCCGAGGTTTACGGGCGCGTCGGCGAAAAGCCCGAGTTTTGCGAACTCCTCAACGCCGTAACCGAGCGATTCGGCAAAAGTCTGCAAGAACGAGCCGCACCCCGAGGAACACGCTTCGTTCAAGAAAAGTTGGTCTATAAGTCCGTTTCTTATCTTAAAGCACTTCATGTCCTGCCCGCCGATATCGAGAATGAAATCGACGTCGGGACGGAATTTTTTGGCGGCGGTGTAGTGCGCGACGGTTTCCACAAGCCCGTTGTCTATGCGGAACGCGCTTTTTATCATGTCTTCGCCGTAGCCCGTAACCGCCGACCCCGCGATTTCTATATCGGGGTATTCCGCGTAAAGCTTTTTTAAATAATCGAGCAGTATTTCAATCGGTTTGCCCACGCTCGGCGTATATACGGGTCGGAAAATATTTCCGTTTTCGTCCGTTAAAAGTATTTTTATGGTCGTCGAGCCTGCGTCCACGCCGAGATACATTCTGCCGTTCGGCTTGTTTAATGTGATTATTCCTTCCGACTGTCTGCGGTGGCTCTCTTTAAATTCCTCGTATTCTTCTTTCGATTTGAAAAGCGGACGGCAGCGTTCGTATTTTTTCAAAGAAGGAGCGCCGACAAAACATTGTATGATTTCGCCTAAGGTTTTGGTGCATTCGGGCTTTGCGAGAGCCGCGCCGAGCGCGACGTAAAATAGCGAATTTTCGGGCAGAACGCCTTCTATATGCAACGTTTCGTCAAAAGTTTTCCTTAGTTCCGAGAAAAACGTCAGAGGACCGCCGAGATATAACACGTTTCCCTCGATTTTTCTGCCCTGAGCAAGCCCCGCCACAGTCTGGTTGGCAACCGCGGCGAAAATGCCCGCCGCAACGTCCTCGTTTTTCGCGCCCTGGTTTAAAAGGGGCTGAACGTCCGATTTTGCGAAAACTCCGCAACGCGACGCGATCGTGTAAACTCTCGTGTGCGATTTCGAAAGTTCGTTGAGTTTTTCGGGCGTAAGCTTCATGAGCGTTGCCATCTGGTCGATGAACGCGCCCGTTCCGCCCGCGCACGTGCCGTTCATTCTCATCTCGAATCCGCCCGTCAGGAAAATTATTTTCGCGTCCTCGCCGCCGAGTTCGATAACGGCGTCTGTATTCGGGAAAAACCTCGTAACGGCGGTTTTTTCGGCGTAAACTTCCTGAATAAACGGGAGATCGAGCGTTTCCGCAACGCCCATTCCCGCCGAACCCGACAGACAAACCGACATTTCCTCGTCGCCGAATTTATCTTTCGCTTCGCCGAGAACTTCTATCGCCGTTTCGGGGATTTTCGAAAGGTGTCTTTGATATTTTGAAAATAGAATGTTTCCGTTTTCGTCGGCGATTACGGCTTTTAAAGTGGTCGAACCGATGTCTATTCCGAGTTTTTTCATGCCGTTGCCTCGCTTTTTGTTTCGTCGTCGTTTATTGTTTCCGCTTTGTTTTCGTTTTTGACTTTATTTTCGCCCGTGCAAGTCGCCGCCGCTTCGCAAGTCGCCGCCGCTTCGCAGTGCGCGCAAACTTCTTTGTCGGCTTTATCTTTGTCGGCTTTATCGTTATCGGCGTTTACGCGGCAGGAAGCGCAATTTTTGCCGCAGGTATTTTCTTGAATATCGTCTTCGGCGTAAGCTTTTTTCTTCGCTTCGTCCGCATTGCCGTTGCCGTTGTTTTCCGCGCGCATATTGTCGCGGGCGATGGAAAGCATGAGCTTGATTCTGTTTTCCTGATTGACGGCAGACGCGCCCGCGTCGTAATCGACGGGAAAAATGTTCGCGTCGGGATAGAGTTCGCGCAGTCTTCTTATCGTGCCTTTGCCGACGATATGGTTAGGAAGGCACCCGAACGGCTGCGCGCAGATTACGTTTGAATACCCTTTTTCGATAAGTTCGGCAACTTCCCCGGGGAGCAACCAGCCCTCGCCCATTTTAACGCCGCGGTCGATAACGTCGTCGGCAAGTTCTTTCACCTTTTCAAACGAAACGGGCGCGACGAACTCGGGATAAGCCTTAAGCGCTTCGATCATGTATTCTTCATAATGCGCCAGAATCTTTTCCGCAATTCCGCCTAAGCGGAATTTGAAGAAATTCCCGCCGTAATATTTATGGTCTGCGGCGATATTCGCGGCGCAGTATTGTAAAAAGCCCATAACGCCGGGAATCATAAATTCGACGTCTTGCGTAGACAGAAATTTTTCAAGCCCGCGGTTAGCAAAAGCCGAGTATTTAACGTAAATTTCGCCTACGATACCCACCTTAACGAGGTCGCGTTTTTCGCGTTTTATGTCGTGAAAGTCCTTTGCCATAAGCGAAAGATTTTTGCGCATTTCCTTTTTGGAGCTGCCTTTTTTTCTCTCAAACTGAGCCGAAAGCTCGTCCGTCCATTTTTTAACGACGGCGTCCGTCGCGCCCTTTTCGGTTTCGTAGGGGGCGGTCTGATTTTTGAGAAGGAGAATCATATCGCCGTAAATGAGCGACGAAAAACCCGAGAGAATCATTCTCGGGGTAAGTTTGAATCCGCTGTACTTTTCCAAGCCCGAAAAACTCATCGAAATTACGGGAACGTATTCCATGCCCATTTCTTTCAGGGCTTTTCTCAGCAAAAATATGTAATTCGAGGCTCTGCAACCGCCTCCCGTCTGGGTGAACAAAAGGGCGGTTTTATGCGGGTCGTAATCTCCCGATTCGAGCGCATATAAAAGTTGCCCGCAAGAGCAAATCGCGGGGTAGCACATGTCGTTATGCAGATATTTAAGCCCGGTGTCGATAACGTCTTTCCCTTCGTAACGCACGACTTTGAAATTATATCCGTTGATGCGGAAAATACTTTCGAAAAGTTGCATGTGCGTCGGAAAAATATCCGGGCAGAGAATAGTATATTCTCGTTTCATTTGCTTGGTGAAATCTATCATTTCAACCTCTGTTTCGGTTATTTTCGAGAAATCTCTGTTATTTTAATAATTATACCTAAGAATATAATAATACAAGCATATCATAACACAGAACCGCGGGGATAATCAAGGAAAAAAATCGCGAAAAAAGGACATTTCCAAATAATTTCACAATGCACGTTTTACCTTCGCGGCAAAAGCCTTCCCCTTTGGGGAAGGTGTCGGCATTGCCGACGGAAGAGGTTATTGCCTTCCCCCTTTGGGGAAGGTGTCGGCTTTGCCGACGGAAGAGGTTATTGCCTTCCCTTTCGGGGAAGGTGTCGGCTTTTCCGAAGGAAGAGAACTTTGCCTTCCCTTTCGGGGAAGGTGTCGGTTTTGCCGACGGAAGAGGTCTATGCGACAGAAAGTGTCCCCCCTCGGCGGAGTATATTTAAGTTTTGAGTTAAATTGGGAGGAATGCCGTCGCCGCGAGACGTTGTTATCAATCGAAATTCAAAACGGCAAAGAGGGGATTTTGAAAAATTAAAATAAGTGCGGACAGTTATATACAATCTGACGTTAAAAAGCCGAGCTTTTTATACAAAAGTCGGCTTATAAGTTGATTATCGGCTATTATTTTATGTCATTGATTACAAAATATCCGCAAAATTCCGCATTCCGTATATAACGCGGATAACCTGAATTTCGCTGTCTGTGGCTAAAGGGCAAATCTGAGAAAATGCGCAAACGTTATTCAAAGCCTTTTCAAATGCTTTGAATTTGACGAGTGCAAAAACTTAATTCCGGTATGCGAAATGCTCGAGTGCTTCTTTGTAGCCTTCGAAACCTTTGCCTGTTATCGTTTTTTCGGCAATATCGGATAAAAAACTATGCCTTCTGAAAATCTCGCGCGAGGAGACGTCGGTTAAATGAACCTCGACAAACGGAATAGCCACGGATAAAAGCGCGTCTCTTATCGCGATACTCGTGTGGGTATACGCGCCCGCGTTTATGATTATTCCGTCGAATTTTCCGTATGATTTCTGGATAATCTCCGCTATCTTGCCTTCATAATTGCTTTGAACCGTTTTGCATTTCAAGCCGAGAGCTTTTGCCGAAGTTTGTATGTATTTTTTTAGTTCGGCATAACTTTTTGTGCCGTATTTTTCGGGTTCGCGAATTCCGAGCATATTAAGGTTTACGCCGTTGATAACCAATATTTTCATTTTTGCGATATTCCTCCCCGTTCGGGTTTTGTATACACGTATGATTTTAGATTGTTTTTATTTGCAATTTTGCCGCGTTAATCGACTTATAGCCCGACTTTTTGCATATATTTGTAATTTGTCGTATTGCATCGCGATTATTTTAAGGTTGAGCCGGGAAAAACAGTCTTCCCACTCGGCAAATTTGAAGCGACATAGCGTTAGTCTTCCCACTCGGCGGAGATAATTTAAGTTCTGCCTCGAATTGGGAGAAGGTGGCGCGCATGCGCCGAAAGAGGGGCGCAAGAAGACTAAAAATAAGAGCGGACTACACATCACGAGCTATCTTTTTTGAGATTGTTTGATTATGATTGTCTGCTTATTTTAAATCTGAGGAAGCCCCTCTTTGCCGTTTTAAGTAAATCTATAACAATAAGTCGC